>Ga0194118_10000407_pt1 | contig 74413 bp, 66 predicted proteins | sample TA2MahsurfametaG_2_FD_148662 | JGI IMG/M metagenome (GOLD analysis project Ga0194118, IMG submission 148662) | Freshwater microbial communities from Lake Tanganyika, Tanzania - TA2015013 Mahale N5 surface | ecosystem: Environmental > Aquatic > Freshwater > Lake | place: Tanzania: Lake...
CGAAATTCAGTGATGGCCGAAGTCGCTGCTGATGGAGAGAAGCCCCTACCCCATTATGATGTCGAAATTACACCTATTTCATCTCAACCAACAATAGACTATGCCAGGCTTAAAAAAGTCACGATTGATGCATTAAATGCGTTTAAAACAGACCGTAATGACACTCTGCCGGACCAGTTTAAACAGTATTTAGGTGCATTAATAAGTGAGATTGATTCAACACATAAAGCGCATGAATTGCATATTAAAACGACAAGTTCATCACCAGCAAAACCAACACCAGCAGCAGAAAAAACAGAAACAACAGAAGTAAAAAAAATGACGGTTGACGAAGTTAACAAATTCATTTTGAATAATAAAGATGCAATTTTCGTAGTTACCGGCGGCAGTTTCAATCCGCCGCATAATGGGCATATTCGAATGTTTCAACATGCATACACTGAACTTATGAAAAAAGCTGAAAATAAAAGCAAAAAGGTATATGGCGTTATGGTACCTGCACCTGAATCATGGTTAAAAGATAAAAAAAAATCTGACGGTAGTAAGTTATTAAAAGACGATGAAATAATTTCGTTAGAGAACAGAGTAAATCTATGCGCACTATCGTGCCAGTATTTTGAGTGGGATTACGCAACCAAATTCGGTGCAGAAAATATGATTGTCGTCACGGACGGAATTAATGACCCCGGAAATGATATTGTTAAAGTAAACCAAGCTAACACTTATTATTTATGCGGCAGTGATTATTACGTCAAAGCATATACAGCAACATATAAATTTATATGCGTTCTTAGAAAGGGGGATACAGTTACTGGATTAAGTGATAAAGCAGATACAGATAAAACACTTACAGTTGATAGTAATTCCGTTAAAGTAAAAACGGACGATATTGTAATTGACGCTAAAGAAGGTGATGATACTGAAGCATCATCGACACGGTTACGAGAAATGTTAAAAAAATTGGAAACCATTGATTTTGCTGATGATGACAGTTTGAAAAAGATGAATGAACCTACAGAACTTAAACTGTTAACCAAAGAAGTTTACTGTGAGTTGCTGAAAATGAGTTATATTGTCGGTAAGAATAGTCTTCAAATTGCAGAATTTTTGGACTGTAAGAGTTCGGGGAATGACACAGATGCAATACTTAAAGGTAAAAATGGTGTTATGTCGAGTGGACCACGTAGTTTGTGTAATATAGGAAATATGTGTTACATGAATGCAGCGCTTCAACTTTTATATTCAATGACTGAATTTAGAAAAAATAATAATCATGTATCTGAAAACCCATTGATGCAATATTTAACTGCGATGAATTCAGGAGTTGATGATTGTAATCTGGCAACTACATTAGCAACAAATTTGTACGGTTTTGCCAAAACTAATGGTTTTGTACTAAACCGTAAAATCAGACAACAAGAAGACTCATCCGAGTTGATGACACACCTATTCGGAAGCAATAAATTTAATACTGATTCTATCACGTTTACTCAAATTGATTCGGTTTATACAACAACAACTGATGAAACAAATCTCGAATCTTGTAGGACGAACACCAACGTTAGTAACCATCCACAATATCTAAATATGCCGGATAGTATCAAACCAAATATTATATTCATTCCAAATGTTACTCCTCAACCTCTTCAAGTATTACCCTTGACGATTCCAGATAATGATACATCATTTAATACATTAGAGTTAATAAAATCAATTAAGTATGACCCAAACTCATCACCTGAATTTTTAAGTAATGATAATTGTAAACCGATTGATACAACTACTATATCAACTCAAAGCGTTATTATACCTGGTGCCAATCAACTATATTTTATCGTTTCGTTGAATCGATTTACTGCCAATAATACTAAAATTAAAACTCGAATTGACCTTACTGATGCCTTAATAACATTAGGAAAAACTACGTTTACTATAAAAGGATGTATTTGCCACCACGGGAATACAACAAGTTCAGGTCATTACACGTATGTAGAGTTTGAAAAAGGAAAACCTACAACCGTATACGACGATACAAACATTTGTGTGTACAAGAATTACACTGAACATATTGGCAATGGCAGAACAGTCGATACCACTGGGTATGTATTACTTTTTGAGAAAACATAACCATAGTCGTCTCGATGCCCTTGATGCCCTTGATGCCCTGATACAATTCACCACACGGTATCTTCCGTTTGCCAGTGCATTTTATCTCCGGGTTTGATGTTGTATATTTTATTGAACAGCGCCATTCGCGACAGCGGAACGTTGGTGCGATACTTGTCCAGCGGGTGCGGATTGGATTTCAATTGCGCGAAAATCGACCGCCGGTATATTTTCTGCCGGTTCTGATTCGCAAACTCCGTATAAAATTTCTCAAACGACACCATCCGCAGCGGCGTCAACATTTTGTCCCGCTCGTGCCGCTCATTTAAAACCATCTCGCACAGCTTCAGTCCCGTAATATCCGCCAGGTCTTCGCTCAACGACAGCTTGGCATCAAACACCAGCCCGTCTTGTCGCGCGGCCATCTCGTACTGCCGTTCCACATTCGCCAGTTTTCGGTTATAAATGGCCGAATCCCGTGGCGTCCACCATGACCGCATATTTCCCGTATGGTCAAATATGCGACCGTACACGTGCAAACAGTGACCGACTTCATGTCCCAGCGTGTAGCCGATACGCGCCAGGTTGTATTCGGGCCCGTGCGCCAAGTCCACAAACCCGGTTTGAAAGTATCCCAGCGGGATGTAAATCGAGTTCCGCGTTTCGGTATAATACGCGTTGGCCACATACGCTTGCGACCCCACAAATTTCATTTGCGCCCAATCTACTTGCGGCATATCGTATTCGGCGCGCCCCTCGTTGCGCACCGCCACTTGGGTCCGCCATTTAAAAATGGCCGTCAAATTCGTCCACGCATCCTGCGTCTTGAACCGTGCAGAAACCATTGCGGGAACGTCCGGGCCCAACTTTTCCGGTAACCCTATCCGGATTTTGAGAGATTCCAGTTTACGCAGTGCTTCTGCCCGTGTGGACTCGCTGACCCATGTGTTTGCGCGCACCATATCTTTCGCCGCGTTGCGTATATCCCGCGCCACATCTTCCGCATACTTTACCTGGTCCGCGTTAAAAAATCGGCGCTTGTACTCGTGCGCAAAAAATGAGTCGTACGCGTATGTTGTGCCGTACAGCGCCACAATGCGTTGCGGTAACGGCGCCGCCTGGCCGCGCAAGTACTTCATGCAAAACGCGAAATGAATGTTTTTTGACCATTCAGCATGGTACTGAATGACGTGCCGCGCGTAAATGTAAATCCAGTAGCTGCGCCACTTGGCCGACTTCCATCCACGTGACTTTGTACCCGCGTGTTTATCATCATCTTCCGCCTCATTTTCCATATCATCCCTCTCCTCATCTTCCGCAGCATCCCTCTTCTCATCTTCCACATCATCCTTATCCGAATTACCCGCAAGCAACGACCGCATCATACACTTCAAGTATCCCGTAGAAGAACAAACAATTTTATCGCTAGGTGAAGGGTCGTCGTATCCCAAATGACGAGCCACTTTTTGCCAATCCAGTCGCGTTTCCGTTTCAAGATTGCTCAAACTTATTTTTTGGTACTCGTTTTCAGTATCAAACTCATCCTGCTTCTGCTTCTGCTTATGACGATTGCGGCTGTTAGCATTGTAGCACGCCATGTGCCGAATTATAATTGTTTCAATTTGAAGTACGTGTTCGCCAGACAGTTCCTTTTGCATTCCAACCACTTTGAAAATGTCATTCATGTAGGCGATATACTTGTTCAAAACTTCACGTTGGTATGCGGCCGAATCATTATACTTCTTTTGGAAATGGACACGCAATGTTTTGTTTTTATTTGTATTTTTGTTTGTATTTGCATTAGCATTTGTATTTTTAATTTTAATTCTTGTCGTCTTCGTCTTCGTTGTCGTCGTCGGCATCGGGTTTTTACTTTTAATATAATACCGGTAGTCATAGAGCGACAGCTCGGGGTATGTGATGTGGCTTATAAAAGTTTTACTGTTTTTTTCATCCGCCGAAACGTCCCATGACACCGGGCACGCGTACCGCGTCGTTTCATTGGTGTTCAAGTACGCCAACAGTTTCCACAAATCGTTGTGCGCAATGCAGTCGTCCAAAAATGTGGCAAACTCTTTAACATGATTCACAACGGCTGACGATGAGAGCGGCGTATTCAACGAGTCATATACGTGCTTTACTGCAGCCGGGGTAGACGCAGCGTTAACAATTGAAATCAGCTGGTTGTACACGGCGTCTTGTGCCAAACGAAAGTTATCAATTTGCACAATGTACTCTTGTCCGCGTTTCAAGCGTTTAGACCGTATCCAGCCCCGGTTCACGTAGCTGAAGAAATCAGTTGACGGGTTGATTACTTTTTTCGTTACGACTCCCGTTCCGCAAACGCCGCGTCGTTGCGCGTTGGCGTATTTAATAATGTCGGCATACGCTTGTTGCGGTGTTCGACTTACAAACCCTCTGTCTTCTTCATTTTCCAATGCAGTGGAAGTGGAAGATACAGGCATATTCATATATTCACATTAATATACCTGTTTATTTTTATTTTTATTTTTATTTTGTTAGTTTTCAATTGCAATTTATTACATTGGACAAATGCGCGCGTGTTCGCGAATACGTAATCCCGCCGTGTTGCATATCGGGGTTTGCATTTTGTTCTTAATAAAGTAGGGTGTAAAGTTGCTTCCGTGATACTTTCCGGCATTTGCAGCCGCCATTCCAAATGCGCTTAAAAACGAGTTTCCGTTTTTGGTAATGGTGGTTTGTTTCAGCCGTTCCATACGGAGCCCGGCCGAAACCGCACCCTGGGTTTTGAACGGCGTGTTGTTCGGTTTCACGACGGGCGCTACGAAACAAGCCGCGCCGGCAGTGTCTTGGTACTCGGGACGCACACACATGGACGTGTTTGCTCGCGCGTTCTGGTCAAATGTGCGTCCTCGCGCGTGCAGTCGCGCCCGGTTGTCCGAATAATATGCTTTACTTAACAGCGTTGACCCCGTACGCACGGGGCGAAGTTGAGGACAAGGTCCCACACGGTTCGTGTTGTAAATGCCCGTGTATATTTTTTTTGCACCGTACTGCACGTACCCCGGATTGTAAACGGTGGTAACATTGGACCCCTCGCCTGGCGCCAGCGTAACTGCTGAGTCCGTGCTAACGTACGCGTTGTTGATTGCTCCATTTGCGGAAGTGTCGCAGGCGCAGCTTCCATTCGTGCGCATGACCGCACCGCCGGGAGCGTCCAAAATTCGCAGCGTAACTTTTCCGCGAATTGAACCGGTGGTTCCTGTAACGCCGGGGGCAGTGGTCACGCGAATGAGCTGACGACGCCAGTGTTTGATTGGAACCGGACGCCCGAAACTGGATGACCCGTATTCTGTGGGGTTTCTAATGAACCGGCCATCCGCGTAGGGTGACGTATGCGACGGATACACGCTGAAGACATTTCCCGTTTTGGACGGAACTATGGCGGTTTGGGTGGTTGTCAGTGTATTTGAAACGTTGAAGTTGGTGGGCCTAGACATATTCTAAAGTAAATATTGTTATAAATATTGTTATTATTAATATACCTGAAATAAAAATAAATAAAATAACAAAATAGTAAAACAAAACAATAAAATATACATAACATACACTAACTGAAAATCTGAAAATCTGAAAATCTGAAAATCTAAAAAATCTAAAAATAGAAATGGAGAGAATATTCATGTATGCAGCGTTTGGTTTTTTTTTATTTTTGATACTGAACTGCTTACTTTCGACTACATCGACATTCCGAATACTGGAAGGTGCCGAGAACAAGGGTGATAGTGACAAGGATAAGACAGCAGTAAAATGCCCTGAATCGTGTACCGAAGTAAAAGAGTTACAAAAAAAATTATCGGATTCGATAAAAACGGTTCAAAGTTTGGAACAAAAAATAGAAGCAAACACGCAAGCCTCAAAAACGCATGCCAATTCAATCAAAGACATCAATGATTCTCTCAAAGAAATGGAAAAGGAAAAATAAAAATAATAATAATGTAGAAACTAAAACTAAATCTAAATCTGCATGAAGAATACATTTTTCATTTACGCTGCAATTATGTTATTTGCAGGATTGGTTGCGTTTCACATTCATACAAAGGTTCTATCTCGTGGTCGCGAAGGTCTCACAAACACATCTTCGCCTTCGCCGTCTTCAACCGGGCCGGTTCCAGTTCCAACAGGGGTTCCAAGTACCCAAACAAAGTCTCAGCCGAAAACCAGCGCTTGCGGCGATGACTGTAGCACATACGATGAAATCAACAAAACACTGCAAGAGTTTGAAAAATTAAACAAACGGTACGAAACCAGCAACGAGTCGGTTCAAAAAGTGGACAAAGATATTATTCAGCTTTCGAAAAATGTGAAAAATATGGGAAATCGAAAAACACCAGGAGGAAGACCCCCGATGGATAAAAAGATGGTATCATAGTTGTATGTTTAGTTTTTCATTATCGCTTTTCATACCGGATGCCGCATTCTTTGGATATCCGGGATTGGAATGTGCTTTGTTGAAGTAATCAGGGTCGGGTTCTTTTTTTCCTTTTACAATTTTTTGCTCGCCGGGTGTTGGTTTCATTCCAAACAAGTACAACACAATGGAGGAAACGTACGTCATCATAATGAATGGAACAAATACAATAAACCATGAAATCAAACTGAGGCCGGTGTCACATAAGTTTTGAAGAATGAAGAGAAACACGAGCGTAATTAAAAATTTAAAAAAGGCAGTCACGTGGTCTCCTCTAAATAAGTCAATAATGATTTGAATAATTGAAAACCCGAGGTACAGCAGGGCTGGGGGGCATAATGAACTCACCAGTGGCATATGAAACGATGAAACTATATGAAATAAAATAGAACAATACTTACTTAATATTATTATTGTATTTTATTTTTATTTGTTTGGATTATTCTTTCATTTTTTTACACATGCATCCATAAATTTTCGTATTTCGGTATACACCAATTGATTTTTGGATGTAGGTTGACTTGTTTTTGCAGCATTCTTTGGGGCCGCAGAACCGGTCAAGTAGTACCGAATCACTGCAACTTCATCATTGTTATTACGTTCCAAATGCGCGCGCGCTTCTTCCTCAGTGTACTCGGTTTGATTGAGAATGACGTTTACTTTACACTGCACAAGTTCTTCGCTAGGTACAAGTTCACGTTTATCGTCTTGAGGCTTTCTACGATACACGGTTTTACCGTTATCAGGCGATTCGTATATCCATTCCGATGCAGAGTTCGACATTTTATTTATATTTGTATTTGTATTTGTATTTGTTTCTACGTATCTCTTTGTTTATGTTTATGTTTATATTTATATTTATCTTAAAATTGATTTAAATTGGTGCGCTTATATACATATGTCACACACGAGTAATAAGAACTATCACGACAACGACAACAATGACGACAATCACGACAGCAGTGGATGAACTGATTGCCAAGGTAGGAGAAACCTTGCGAGTGCATCTTAGTGGGTTGAATTCAGAGTACACCATGTACAAACAAACACATGATGCCATAATGGCGCTTCCTGCAGTTCAAACCGCCATTCGTGAAGGGCGCAAAAGTGAAAACACCGAAAAGAAAAAGGAAAATGAAAATGAAGCAAATGAAAAAGAAAAACTATATCTTTCAACGATTGAAGCGCTGAAACTTGAAATTGATGCTTTGCGCCTTCAGCTTGCAACTTCTTCTTCGAAACCAACTTCGAGTTCAAATATTACATTGGTAATTGAAGAAGCATTTGAAGAAGAAGATGGCTCGAGTGAAAGCGGAGAAGACGAACACGCGGAATTAAGTGAAAGCGAAAAGGATGAAGCCGAAGCGGAAGAAAAATCAGAAGAATCAAGCGAAAGTGAAAAGGACGCACAAGAAGATGCTGATGAAGCTGAAAAGGAAGAAGAAGAAGAAGAAGAAGAATACATTGAAGAAGCAGATGCTGAAGAAAATGCGGATAAAGCGGACGCAGATAAAGCGGAAGCAGATGAAGCGGAAGCAGATGAAGCAGATGAATCAGAAGAAGATGTTGAAGAAGCGGATGAAGCGGATGAAGCGGATGAAGAGGGTGAAGAGGTTGAAGAAGAAGCGGATGAATCGGAAGTAGAAGAAGCGGATGAAGCAGAAGAAGCAGAGGAAGAGGTTGAAGTAGTTGAAGTTCAAATCAAGGGAAAAACATACTTTACAACTAATGAAACTTCTGGCGTAATTTATGAATGTCTTGCAGATGGAGACATTGGAGACGAAGTTGGGGAATTCAAAAACGGTAAACCCGTATTCAAGTCCAAGTCGTCAACTCAATCCAAAAAATAAATACACATTTTATATTTTATCGTTATCGAATAATCAAATCGTCAAATAATCAAATAATTATCATAAAAATTATTTTTGATTTTGATTTTGATTCTGGTTCTGATTCTGATTTGGAAACATGTATTTATTTTTATTTTTTGTGGCAAATATGGAAACCGACGCTGGCGCGGTTGATGGCATAGTTGTAGCTGGTAGTCCAGCGCACGATAATGATGATGATGATGCTGAGGATGATGATGATAATGTAGTTCTACCGTTTATTAAAAATTCGTTGTTATCGTCATACAATTCAGGTAACGAGTGCGTGAGCGGCTTATTGACAATGTATAACAAATGGTCGCTTTTTAAAAGTTTGCGATACTCCTCAATCGTTAAGTTCCCGTAATACTTGTTGAGTGTGTACCTGGGGTCTGGTGCGGGTTTTACTGGTCGGTCCGTGTTGTTACAAACATTGTTATACATTTCATTCAACATTTGAATTCGTTCAAATTTTACGGATGAGTCTAATGATTCGCGAACCAAATATGCGGCTGCACATTCAGGTGAACAAAAACAACCGTACACGGTATACGAATCAGATGCCTTGTTGTACAGTTTGGGAATATGAATGACTGGCGTGTTGAACTCGCACGTGTCCCAAAAACATGCCGAGTGTTGGACAGCATTGAACATTGCATTGTCGTTGTGAAGAATGACTTTCAGTTTGTTCACTTTTTTAAATATGTCTTTCATTGACTCTGAAGAGGATGCGGTCGGTTCCGGCCCAGGTCCAGGTCCACTTCCTGTAAAAAAAGCAGTCACGTGTTTACTAGAAGATAACGACTCAATTGAAATTTGCGACTGAAGTTGCGGTTGCGGTTGCGGTTGCAGTTGCGGTTGCGGTTGCAGTTGCGGTTGCGGTTGCGGTTGCGGTTGCAGTTGCGGTTGCGGTTGTGGTTGCGATTGCGATTGCGGTTGTGGTTGCAATTTGTCTGTTTTTAACTTGTGTAATATTTCACTTACCGACTCCATTTTATGCTCTTCAACCACTTTTTTATATTTTTCATCAGTACTGTCATCATTTGAGCATATGGTTATATTGGCGTTTGTTGCAGTATTTTTATACTCGCATGCGGTTTCACTTATGTCACTCGAGTCTGCATAAGATTCAACCGTCTCAATGTTTGGTTCGTACTTAAACACGGATATTGAATTTGAATGCATGTCATTGTATCCGCACTTCAAGTGCAGTATCACGTTTGTAGAAACTACGCTTGTTTCAAGTTTATGTTTATTGTTTTGATTTTCAAGTGACACTTCATCGGCATCTCCTGTGCCATTCAAAGAAATAATTTTACCGCCTTTGGGTTTTCTGCCACGTTTTTTGAATGGTAAAGGCACGGATAAAGGCACAGAAGCTACTGCTGGCATAGGAGGTGAAGACACAGAAGATGTAATTGCATTTTCTTCGTTTTCAAGTTGTTTTTGTTTTTTTACTTTTTGTGTTGAAACTTTTTCCTTTTCTTGTTTCGGAACTTTTTCTTTTTCTTTTTTCGGAACCTTTTCTTTTTCTTTTTTTGGAATTTTTTCTTTTTCCTTTTTCGGAACTTTTTCTTTTTCTTTTTTTGGAACTTTTTCTTTTGGCTCTTTTGGCTCTTTTGGCTCTTTTGGCTCTTTTGGCTCTTTTGGTTCTTTGGGCTCTTTTGGCTCTTTTGGCTCTTTTTGATTTTTTTTAACTTTTTCTTTGGTTTGCATTTTTATCGTAATTGATTGTAACGTAATGTAAGTAACATGACTAAGTTATTTAATTTAAGTTGTTTTCATAAATTAATTACGACGATATTCATAAAAAAAAAGTGTTAGTAAAGAATGCACAAATAAACACTTACTTCATCATTTCTACCTTTTTATTTATTTTTATCTTGAAACATTATTCGCTTGAGCTTGTGTTTGAGACCTGGTTTGCATCGCGTGATGACGTTGCATCATCGAATTGTGTTGACGGCGCCGACGATACAGTCTTGTAGTTGTTGACTTTGTGGTATTGGTATCGGGTAATATCTTTCCAAGTACTGCTCCCATTGTCTGATTGTAATTTGCCTACTATCTCTATCACTTATATCACTTATATTTGAAAAATAGTATCAATTTTTTTTACAACTTACTCGCAATACAAAATAAAAAATAAAAAAATAGGTACCTGTAGATAATTCGAGTTAGTTGATATTAAATTAATTTACATACATATGCGTCTTACCTTTTTCTATCACTTCACTTTTTCTGTATAGCGTCTCACAGGTTGTCGTTTACTCCTGTGACTGTATCTTGAGCAGTCTGGCAGACTGTCGGCGCTTGTCGTCACGCTTCACCCAGTATGCCGTGCGTCTTTCTGCTTTCTCAGGAGCAGCTGGGCTCGGAGTGTCTTGAAGCAAGACCATGGCTTCGGCCGCGTCAGCGAGACGCTTTTGAGCACGAGTTCGAGCAGGTTGCACAGTCTCAAATGTCACCGCCTTCTGGACCACGGTCACACTCGCTGCTGCTGCTTCTTGCTTTGCATTTGTTTTGTTTGAGGTTTTTTTCTGCTGCTGTACATTGGTATTGGCCTTGACCTTGTCTTTGTTTCTGGTACTGCGTCTTGGAGTTTCAACTTCATTGTAGTCCTCATCACGATGATTGACTTTCTTCTCAGGAGTTTCACGCTCACGGTTTTCGCGTTTTTCACGCTCACGTTCAGTGAACTGTCTCCAGGAGTATTGACTTGACGTTGAACGAGTGCTCATGCTCATTATTAACTTGTTTCTTTGCTGGTATCGCTGCATTCATGATATACTATACTCGAAAACAATCTCAATTTTTTTTCAAGTTTTCATCAAAAAACAAAAAAAAAGTTAGTTGTTTATTTATTCATTATTACATTCATGGGGTTGCATTACACTTGGGTCTACACTTAGTGAGTACTGTACATGGTGTTCACGCTTACCAATTTGTTTTTGGTAATATACCTACCGGTTGGTTCAACAATGAGTACTCCCAGAGCTCCTGACTCATTGTAGCACACTTTGTTTCTTTCTCCTCCCGTCGACCCCAAGTCTTCGATTCTTCTTGGTTCTGTAATCATGTCAATGTCAAACAATTGCTGGGTTGCGCTATCCCAACGTAAAACCCGCCATCCTCGGTGTTGACCCCTCCATCGGCCATCCTCATGTCGTTTGTTTTCAGCGGTTTCAAACGGGTTTCGAATCCGTGAACGCGTAACACCCTGTCTGTGACGTGATGTGCAATGGTTGTCCCAAACCGTATTCCAACTTTCTTTTCCAGGCTCACACGCATACCAGGTTCCCTTGTATTCGGGTACTTGTTTGGGGTTTCCAACCACTCGTGATGAAATCCCTATGTTTCTCGAACATCCCAGTTTCTGTAACAGCCGGCGCGCAGTTTCTTTGGTCAAGCCGGTTTCAGGACAGTCCGGGTGACGAATTTTGGTCGCTCTTTCCCGAACAATATAGTTTTCACAATCACAGCTACCATCATCACCTTCCATTTCCATTTCAACACTTTGGCTACTAACGCTTTCACCTCCATCAGCGTCCGAAGCTAAGCTTGAAATCTTTCGCATCGCCCACCGTGTTGTAATTTCAAAGTACTGGTCATACGTAACCACCCCTGCCGACAACTGAAATGTTGGCAAGTGACCGTACACCTGGATTCGCTGAAACTCGTTGTCGTATCGCTGAGTATAATGGTTCACACGTTCTTGCGCTTGAGCAACCGTCGTGTATTGAACCGTGTGTCGAAAGTCATGATACGCGAAGATTCTGTCATGGCATGCCCATTCCGTCGACCGCGATGACGTTTGGTCAATCACGAATATGTATTTTCGTTTAGGGCCTTCTGCCAGGTCGTCCCAGTATGACGGTTCCGACCATTCGATTCTATCGGCACGAACGGAAACGGCCGTAAATTTTTGACTCGGTTTCCCACATCCAGTTGACTTGTCGTAAATGATACTGAATCCTTGTCCGTGCAACTCAGTAAACCTGTAAACATTGTTAATGAATAGGTGAAATGCTTTGTTCTCCAGTTTCTTTCCGCCTTCGCTGTACGACAATCGCAGTACAATACAGTTTCTTCTGGGATTCACTTGAACCGCATCATTGAGGTCGCTGATAATTTGGCGGCCCTGTTGTGAAATTGTGAATCGGCATCCACCACCACCACCATCTTCTCGAACTTTTTCAAAGAATGGTAGCGCGTTTGTAACCAGACCCTCTTGCAGGAACCGCCCTGACCCGCAGTAACCTTCAGAAGGCGTGTACGTAATTTGGTTGGTTACAAGAATGTCATGAAGAAGCTCATGTTCTTCCAAGGTTTCAACTTGTCTTGCAGATGCGTAAATGACTTCTTCGGGAGTTGCACTGTACAAGATGACTTTGACGGTGCATTCACGAATACTGCGAATGAACTCCCACAAACTGCTGAGGATTTGGAGGGGCGCAGTAGCATAGTCGCATTCGTCCAGGTGCATGACAATGATTTTTCGTTCTTTAACACGGTCGCTAATCCAGATTTTGCACGCGTCCACTTTTTTGTGACTGGTCGTCGAAAACACAGTGAGATTTTGTTGTCCCAGCTCTTCGCGTTGTTCGGCATCTGCAGTCCTGTGCCATGATGAGACAAACATGTGAACACGTTCTGGGTTACCTGACCCTGAAACGCTGTCTCGCTGAGCAACGTACTCGACAATTTCACGCTTACCGCTTTTCACTGGAGCCTTGATAGATATTTTTGAATGGCCTGGGCTGTGGATATAAGGCAATAACTGCTGTTTGACCCAGTTCGTCATGTGAGGTCTTGCCCGTTCAAAGTAGTCGACTGACCACGGTTTAGGTTGTTGTGTCGCCATATTGTTTGATGTGATATTTGGTTGATGCCTACTAGTTAAAATAGTAATGTTTGAAAAAAACAATCAATTTTTTTTCAAATCCCAATCATTATTTATTTCGTTATTTCGTTATTTATTCGACGCATTTCAAGAACCGTCACTATCGTCACACGCGTTTGGATTTTCATTTTGATACTGGTGGGCGCGTTTTTCTTCCGTAAGCTCATTGTAACACTTTCGACATACTGGGATGTAGCTGGAACTACCGATTAGTTTTTGTTCAGTTTCGTTGGTAATCCGAAAACTGAATATCCCTCGTGTTCCGTCACGGCACTTGCTGCACAAGGACGTGAGCTTGTCAATCTTATCACAGAACGGAATGAGGTCGTTAATGGGGCCAATTGGAGCGCGCATAAAGTCGCCATCCAGTCCGCATATATAGACGCGCTTATTATCAATGTCCACCCATTTTCGAACGTAATCAACAATATCCGGAAAGAACTGTCCCTCATTTATCAAAATAACGGCTGCACTCCGAATGGCGAACCCATTCACGGGGTCAACCGCCAAGTCTTTGATTTGAACGCCTCGAATGCAAGGAATCATGGTTCTGTCGTGCGTTGACATCATGGTATCCGAGTACCGCGTGTCTTCAGCGTAGTTGATTGCAACCACCGAAATGTTGCAAAACAAGCACTGCTTGTGAATTTCAACCAGTTTTGACGTTTTTCCGGAAAACATGGGTCCCAAAATCAACTCAAGGTACCCGTTACTGTTCCTAGAAGACGATGACGACGCACTACCGCACAGTACGCTGCTGCCGCCGCCGCAGCCGCCTAACCCTAACGAAGACATGGATGCCGAATGATGAAGCATTTTATAGTTTATTTTTTATTTTAACCTTTTATCGTTCAACCTTGAATTGTATCTATACCTTTACCTATCATTTTTTAGACAAGTGATAAACGCAACAATTTTACTTATATTGTTTATTTCCTCCAAATCATATTAAATAATTAATACACATAGAACACAACAACCAAATATGAAACATGACGATAACAACAGTCCCGGTGCCATGCTTTGAATCTTCTACACCGTGGGTTGAAAAGTATCGACCCATAACATTTGACAACATTGTGATGGATAAAACAAACCAAACTATTTTCAAAAACATTATTGAAAAAGGGTACTTTCCAAATTTGTTGTTGTACGGACCTCCTGGAACCGGAAAAACCACCACTGTGATAAATTTAGTAAATGCATTTCAAAAAAAATATACAAACCCGAACAACACGAACAACACGAATCCGAATCCGACTCCGGAATCCGACGGCGGTCCAATCTTAGGTCTTGGAACCGTGATTCATTTGAACGCGTCAGATGAACGCGGAATTGATGTGATTCGAAGCCAAATCAGCACGTTTGTGAATACCAAAAGCTTGTTTGGACGGGGGGGTCAGCTCAAATTCATTATTTTAGACGAAGTCGACTACATGACAAAAAACGCGCAACAAGCGCTGCGCTATTTAATTAACAACTACAGCAAAGACAGTGCCGCATGTAACGTGAAGTTCTGCTTGATATGCAACTACGTGAGTAAAATCGACGAGTCTCTGCAATCCGAATTTGTAAAAATGCGGTTCAACCAATTACCGGAACAGTGTATTATTGATTTTTTGAACCAAATTAACGTTGCTGAAAGATTACGCTTGTCCGAAACCACACTACGCAATATTCAAACCTATTTTGGGTCGGACATTCGTGGAATGATAAATTACATGCAGTCCAACCAGTCGGTATCTGAATCCGCGTGTAAAATTATTCATCCCGGCATATGGGCCAACCTACTTGAATTGAAAACGGCATCCGATATGGCACGCAGCTTCAATCGAATTAGTAAGGAATACAACATTGAAAAAAAAACGATGATGCTGCAGTTTCTGAACTACATTATTCGAACGCATCCGGTTACTCCAGAGTTATTGACACAAGTTGAACATGCCATTCACAACCAGGACTACCAGTCCACTCACGTGGTCGAGTACATCAGTTTAGTCATTTTGAAATGGAACACAACCCATGTATAAAAAATAAAATAATATAAAATTGAACTTAAAGACCATTTAAAGACCATTGTATTGTATTCGTATTCGTATTCGTATTCGTATTCATACAATTCTAATTGGATGACTGACCTTGATGACGACTGGGAACTATTCAAACGCAATATGCATTCTAGAGACAATGTGGACTCGTTCGAGTCGGTTGAGTCATTTGATGCGTACGATGAAGCCGGATGCGAAGGTGGCGCTTCGTCGTGTACCGGCGGTCAAGTGCCCTCTTTTCAAGGCTCGTGTGGTCCAATTTATATTTCAACTACGACGAAAATAGCGCATTTGAACCGAGAAATCGACATCAAGCAAGTGTTTTGGAATATTCCAGTCATACGCTACGTGGACCCGGTGGAAGGCGTTATCAAAAAACAAATCAAATTTTCAACCACCAATAAGGACGAGTATGAAGAAATAATGGAGCGGATTCGCTCAGAAAAGTGTTGCGATAACCAGGAAATTGAGCACATTGATAACCCGGAAGGCAGAATAAAATTCAAAGACCAACGAAAAATAAGCGTTGGTATTTCAAAAAAAGACATCATGTGTTACCGAAGCAAAAAAAAACGGGCATTCTTCAACTGTTTTGTAATTATCATTCGCATGCAGGTTCAGAACCCGGATTCGGCTTCAGATTCAGTATTACCACAGCCATCCGTTGAACCAACAAGGGCATTTTCACACCTTCCCGAATTTAAAGAGATGCATGTGAAAATTTTCAACACGGGTAAACTGGAAATACCCGGCATACAAAACATTCAAACCTTGAACTACATTCTTGAAATGGTTACGCGCATTTTACGGCCAGCGGTTTCAATGGACCTGGCATACGTTCAAGAACCATGCGAAACGGTGCTCATCAACTCAAACTTCAACTGCGGGTTCTACATTGACAGAGACAAGCTGCACGAGCTTCTTAAATACAAGTACCGAATCAACAGCAACTACGATTCCTGCTCTTACCCCGGCATTCAGTCCAAATTTTATTATGTGTATGGCAGTTCTGTTCAAAATGGACAACAGCCACACTACAACAAAACCGATTGTGCCAAACCTACCTTTTGCGAAATATCGTTCATGATATTTCGAACCGGCAGCGTACTCATTGTTGGAAAGTGTTCTGAAGAAGTGCTGTTCGTTATATACCACTTTCTTAAAAAGTTGTTGGAAGAAGAGTACGAACACATTGTGAATCGTGACCATGAACCAGACGTTACTTTTGGTTCCACCGCATCGTGTCAGTTTCAAAAAAAACAACCCGCAAAAATACAACGACGCATTATAACATGCTCAGAAGTGCAAAGTGCTACGTACTAACAGTGGGTGCACACAAACACAACCCGACCATGATGTGCATGCGGGTCATCCGTTTCTGCATTCGGGTAAATAATATCTCTAGCAGTTCGTCCGTGAATATGGAACAGCTGACTTTTTTCAACGAGCGTTCGTATTTTACGAAACTCGCGTTTCCGCTCCAAGTCATCGTAAATGGTTAGCAGTACATGTGTGCAAATATCTTGGGACAGACGCTTCATGCCGTCATGGGCGGGCATGTTCAAAACTTCTCGAATCACATCACCTTCAATGGTGAATGGAATGTTACTGTACTCGTGAAAAACATTGCACGACACGCTCAAAAAAATAGTTACCGAATGGGTTTTAATATTGTTTATGTGATTTATATTCGTCTGGACCATCGGGGATAACATATATATAAATGCATGAAAATAAGTTTATATGGTTTTGCATGTACATGTAAACTTATTTTTTTTTATTTTTTTTTGTTTTATTTTTTTAGATATGGGGACTTGGGAGAATCGAACTCCCGACCTCTTGCACCCAAAGCAAGCATCATACCCCTAGACCAAAGTCCCAACTGCGAAATGTGTTTTGTTTTTTTTATTTTTTATTTTATGTTTCCGTTACATTTTTTAAGTGTTAACGTTTTACTTGGCTGCAACCGCCACTGCAGCACCGCCACCAACACTCTTTGAAAAGTGAGGAGACATGAAACGCTGCAGGTTGAAGTAGGTGAGCTCGTCGCTGTCCTTCAGCTTGAGGAGCTTCTTCAACTTGGCATCAGGCAAAATGCGACGACCGTTTGCCTTGTCCTGCAACTTGTTGTCGCGGATGTACGCATTAATCTCGCGAGTCACCTCAGTCCTTGCCATCTCGGAACCATTGGTCTTGCCAAGAAAAGCGGCAAGCTCGTTGGAAATGAGGGTAGGCTTGACAAAGCCGGAAGGCTGGCGGTTGATGTTCTTGCGACGCTTCTTCTCGCTGGCCTTGCGGGCAACGCGAAGCTCGCGCTCGACCTGGCGCTCAATACCGCGAAGCTCGGAACGAAGCGAAGCAAGCGCGGAAACAAGGGTCTGCAGCTTGCTGTGAGACCCGGCAAATAAGCTGGTCTCCTGAGCGGGGGAAACTGAAGCAGCTGATGCGGCGGCATCAGTGGATGCGGATGCAGTAGCAGCAGCGGGCTCGGACTTGATTGCCTTGACGACCTTGGGCTTAGCGGCGGCAGCTCCACCGGCAGAAGCTGCAGGAGCGGCAGCAGCCTTGGGGGTCTTGGGCTTAGCAGCAGCAGCAACGGGGGCGGCTGCAGCGGCAGAAGAAGCGACGGCGGGAGAAGAAGAAGACTGTTTGGCCATTCTATTGGATTTAATTGTGAGCTTGTTGGTTTGTTGTTTTATACTCCTCTTAGAGGAGTCTGTTTAAGTTATTTTGACACATAATATATATTATTTACATTCACGGATGTTTTTGTTACCGTAAATCATGCCGAATATGTATTATTTAAAAAAATCAATAAAAAGTAAATAAAAAAATAAATAAAAAAGTAAATAAAACGAATAAAATTAACAATAAAATTCTACGCTTATCCGTTTATCCGTTTATCCGTTTATCCGTTCACGTCAAAGTACCATTTCGATGACAGATATTTGGGTATGGTGGTAAGTGATGAGTCGCCTGATTTCAGATTGGGACCGCGATTTACGATTTCTTGAAGTTCGCTGGTCCCGATTGCGTAGTTGTAGTACTGAAGGTCTGAAATGTTTCCAGCAAAGCCTCCGTTTTGAGCAACATACACATTACCGTAATTCTGGTATGGAATACCTTTAAGCACTTGACGTTTGGTGAGTTGGCCGTTAATGTAAATATCCACTGTGGAGTTTCGAACCTTTATAATCAAACATATCCATTTTCGCACCGGTATACTTTCAATGTCTATCACGTCCATGGTTCCGCCAGTCTTGTCGTACTTGTTCATCGCTACTTTTAGCGTCACGGACTGTGTATTTATGTTTGGATTTTGCGGGTTTGTAGGTACGTTATCTATTTTAAAAAACACGCCTGGTGATGCATTGGGTCCAACCGTTTTATGAATTTGGTTGTCACCGGTGGTTGCGCGTGCAATATTATCTCCTTTATGAAAGATGTGTTTCAATTGCCCAATGTCACCGGCAACTCCGGGGTCCCGAATGAAAAACCATACCGACCACGTGTACTCAATACCGCCATCCTGGTTTACCGACCGCGTTATGGGAATTGACCCCTTTATTCCCGGGTCTTGAGTTATAATTCTTGACTCGGTTGCATCAATCATGCCGTTCACAAGCAAAGGTTTGGAGTCGGGAGACAGAAACACTGCAGCAACCCCTATAAAAATACGAAGCAGGACAATGAATCCCAGTAAAACCAGTAACAAAAATGAAAATTTAGCAACCATGGAATTCGAATTCAAAAACTCGTTGGAGTTGGATAAAAGCGAATCAACCGTGCCTGAACCGAAGCTGCTTAATGACGGCAGCAATCCACCCGAATCAGGTGCATCAGTGGTTGCGGGTATAGACGACGATGATGACGATGACGATGACGATGATGACGACGGTGAAAACGCACTTCGAAATGAGTCAGGTATTAAACTATCGCTACTGCTTCCACTGCTTCCACTGCTTCCACTGCTTCCGTTGCTTCCACTGCTTCCGTTGCCACTGCTTCCACTAAACATGTTTGATGTTTGGGTTTGTCGATTTTTATTTTATACTTATACTTAACTTATGTTATTTATAATTATAAAATAAATTAATAAATAATTACCAAAAGAACGGGCGTTGATTCGGTTCCAGCGTCAAGTTTTGAGGCATGTAACACAACTGTCGCTCAAAAAAGGAAATGTTGGGCAATTGTTTGTTGTCGGGAGTAACTTTTTCTGCGGGAGTTACTAAATTGGTCGAATTGATTCCAAAAAGCTGCGACTCCACGTCAATTGAATTTGAACACAGCAAGTGCCGCGGCATGAAACTGGGTGCGTACAAGTCGGGACGGGCGGTGTTCGGTGCTACATGGAACGAAGTAAATGCTAAATAATCGGATGCGCCGGCATACAAACGTTGTCGCATGGCATAGTCGTTGGGGTTATTTATGTTTCGCGTGGACGCCATCAGTTGAGAGTTGGATTGGAACGGACGGTTACTATTTATTATTAATAACTATTATTTATTATTTAAAGATTTTTATTAAATTCATACATACACATCCATTGTTCAATTGCTTAACTTATTTTCATGTTCAAGACGGAATTTGGCACAGGGTCTACCACCAACACCAGTACTAACACTGGCATTAGCGCTGGCATTAGCGCTGTAACTGGAAACGTGTTGACGATTAAAACCGTACAAATCGCTGCAATGCGAACCCTCTTAACCGCGCTCAAAGACATTTTGTTGGAGTCCAACATAACGTTTTGCCCTGACGGAATTCGAATTATTAACATGGACAAGTCACACACCATGTTGGCCCACATGTTTTTGGCGGCAGAAAATTTCGAAGAGTACGATTGTCAAAAAGATAAAATCATTATCGGCGTCAACATGTTTCACCTGTTCAAGCTGGTGAACACCATTGACAATGACGATACGCTCACCATTTACATTGAAAACAAGGACTACAACGAAGGCATCGTCTCGTTTCTGGGGTTGAAGTTTGAAAACGGGGACATCAAGCAGTGCAAAACACAAAAGCTGCGCTTGATTGAGCCTGAACCTGAAGAGCTTATTGAACCCAATGTCACATTTTCGTCCGTAATCAACCTTCCGTCGGCAGATTTTCAAAAAATTATTCGTGACTTGTCATTCATCTCTGACAAGCTGGAAATCAAATCGGTTGGAAACGAGCTGATTTTCCGATGTTCGGGACAGTTCGCTACGGCCGAAGTAACACGGGTTGAAACCTCGGGCAGCATGGAATTTATCCACAAACAAAATGCAAACAAAATTATTCAAGGCGAGTTCTCCTTGAAAAATCTGGGATACTTTATAAAGTGCACCAACTTGTGCAGCCAAATCGAAATGTACCTGGAAAACGACTTGCCGCTGGTTGTCAAGTACTACGTGGCCAGTTTGGGCGAAATCAAACTGTGTTTGGCCCCGCTTCCCAGCAGCAGCTAAGTTTAGTTTACACTTTACGCTTACGCTTTACATTTTTATCATTTGGGTTTGTAATTTGCATAAATTGCTGCAAGTTGACGTTTGGCGTTGCGTTTGGTCATGGGACGTTTTGAGAAACACTTCCGGCTGTTGCGTTTACACACCCGAAACTTGGATGTTTTTTTGTAGGGACGAATCACGTACGGCATTTATTTCTGATATATGTTATATTATAAAAATAAAAAACATGTTTTTATTCATTTTTTTTTATTTTTTCCTAATTTTTCCTATTTTTTTCAAGAATTTGGAATATTAAATATCAACGTGTGTCAAAAAGTGACGTCGGCAGCACATTTTACGAATGCCGAGTTCATTCATCACAATTGATTCGGGAGTTTCTTCTACAATACCGTCTGCATTTTTTTCTGGGGTCAAGTACACTACCTTGTTCACAGCTTGGTCTCCACCGATTTTTCGTTTTCGAACTTGTTCAAGGTATGCTCGGTACTTGTCGCCAATCACTTTGCCGCAAGTAAAACATTTCACTGGAATAATCATGACTATATGTGATTATAGTAGTTATAGTATATCATAACATTTTAAACTTTAAACGACTTTATATCAATTTTCATTTTTATTTTTTTTGTTTTAATTTTATTTTGTAGGTTCAAATTAGTAGTCGTATACATACCATGTATTTAAGCAAACCCATTCTATTTATAATAATAGTGGTAGTGCTTTTTATTGGAGGAACATCCGGATTAATTCATCATGTTAAAAATGGCAGCAAGCATAGCAATTCAAAGCGCGGCCGTAATGGCAACCACAGCAACCACCGTAACAACGAGTCTGGTAGTTCCAGTAGTAGCGAATCTAGTAGTTCCGATAGTTCTGATAGCGATTCCGATAGCGACGAGCGTCGTTTCAACCACTTGCTCAATCATAAAGTTCGGAACAGTCAAAGCGTATTCCATGATTACAGCACATGGCCCGGCACCAATAACCCAGGAAGAGCAGGAGCAGGAAGAGAAGGATTCACCGCAAGCAACAACGTGAAATGCATGCCCGGTTGTAAAATTGCTACATCTGTAACTGGGAACTGCAAGTGGCTTCCTGAAAGCGAACCCAAACACAAACAGCGACTGATTTGCCCGCACACGTGTGACACCGGGTTCAATCCGTCTAAAGGAGGCGCAAAGTGCGAAACAAATCTGGATTGCTCGGAATGTACGCCTCAACCCGACTTTACGGTGGTGGGGTACACGTCATTTGAAGTAAAACAGTCCGCCCCCAATCCAAGCTGTACCAAAGGAGCTCAGTGTGTTATCGATAGCAAAAATGCGCTTACCGTTTGTAATCCGTACGTTTCTCCAAACAATCCCGCTCAGAATTTAGTATGCGCTAAAAAACCCGGAAGCGAAACCGAGTTTGTTTGGACTGAATCCGATGTTGCTGCAAAACAAATTCCGCTGCATGCGGACCAAGCCAAATTACTAGCTTGTGATGTAAAACGGGGCTGCGCGGTGGACGGCGACACGTGCATGAATGCCAACTTTGACAAACTGTACTGCAACGATAACATTTGGGTAACTGACCCCAAATACGACAAGTCAACGTATTCCACAGATAAAAAAGGTTCCGGTCAAGCATCTTCTTCCTCTTCCTCTTCCTCTTCCTCTTCATCTGACTCAAACTCCGATAACTCATCCTCCAAAAATGCAAATAGCGGAGGTGAATTGCGTGATAATTACTATATTACCAATTATTTTTTCGGACCCAAATCCAACGACCAGTCAACGTACTCACTTGGTCTTGAGTTCGGCGGAGACGATGTCTCTAACTCTAAACATAAATACAAATTCGACCTGAACAACAAAAACAAAAACAGAAAAAACGAGAGAATTCGCGATAACCATGATTCAAATCCAAATGAACCAAATCCAAATGAAAAAAAATCCGGCATTCTTGACAAAATAAAAGGCGCGTTCAAAAATGAAACGAAGGTGAATGCCGATGTGGGACTAGGATTGTACGGAAACAATTATGGCGTGGGCGGGAATGCGACGGTTCCTCCACTTGTACCCAAAGGCACAGTTGCAACTGTCCAAGCCTACGAAAGCACCATAAAACTATAAACTATAAACTATAAACTATAAACTAAAATATATCAAATGATTTTAAAACTTTTTTGGTATATTTAAACATATTTAAACTACTGCAAATTGTGTAGTTCCCATAATCCAATCATATACTCCAAGTAGCCCATACGATTTTGTGTTTAAGTTGTGATGCGCCTCATGCGCTTCAACTGCATGGCCGAGACCAAGCGGCTGTTCTAAAAATGGTAGAAGTGGAACGCTGTTGTGATACGGCATCACTTTTCCGCAGTGGTCGCTGCAGTTCATTTCATGAACGTAACTGATGCACATGAATAACTCAAACGGCGTAAGGTCAACTCCAAGCAGTATTGCCATTAATGATATGTTCCAACGGCCTATCATAATCGATGATACCCATAAGTCAATGAACCCTAACCACGTAGACTCGCGTGCAAGCGGGTACCTAAATTGGTGATGGTACTGATGATTTGTTTTATAGTACAGCCATTTATGTTTATGTTGCATGTGGTGCCATGCGCCATACATGACATCAGCAAAAAGTAACGAAACTTGAATCATTACAGCAAGTCGTAAATAGTACAACGCATAAACACTTATAATTTTAACGGGCTCACTTATTGTCGCGTCAGTTTCATTCAACCAAGTACCTATGTTTTGTATTGGAACATCGTTTTTCACAATCTCATTAAACCATAGTGTTGTAAACATGAACAATGGTACAGACCAACGTTTAAAATAAGTTAAATACCCCTCAATTCTACCTGGTCTTTTCATTTGTGGCCGTTTGTCCGAATTCAAGTACGGTATGTCCTTAAACCAACTGCTTGCAGTCCAGTCAATGATTTCTGAAAGTAAGGTATACTGAAGATTCAACATACAATATCCAAACCCAAATTTAACAATTATGGGTTTATTGTACATGTCAACATGGTCATACAATAAAGAAAACAAATAACAACTTGTAAAGTGATAAAATAACGAACATCCAATATATGGATAATGTGTCTTTTTTACACTAGGATTCATTTTTTTAGAATTGAAGAAGTGAATTAAATTACTATTAGATTATTCGATTATATTATACGTAACTATATTATTTTAAGCTGTTTGCGTTGAATAGTTTGGTAATAGTTTATGTTTACTGTTCACACGATGAACCCGAGAATGGCTCGCATTGATTCTCTCGATTTGGAAGCAGCCGTCGGGTTTCCAATAAACTTTTTAGGATTGTACTCCATAACATCGGTGGCATAGTAATTTCGAGCGCTGGAATTGACAATTCCCAGCATGGTGAGCACTTGATTCAAGTAAACTCCACGCGGTGAAGGAGTGGCTGTTGCGGTCATTTCGCTGGGGTCAAGCACGTCAACGTCCAGTGAAACGTGCGTGTTCGAGTTTAAAACAAAGTCTGCAATTTTACGATAACTGTTTGTTTCATTTGTTCGAATGTCGTCCGCGTACACGGTACGAATCTTCCATTTCTTGATAAACTCGTCCTCCTCGGGTTCTGTGCTGCGGAGCCCAATGTACATTACTTGCGACGGGTTCAGCCGTGGAATCCCGGCATACTTATGGTTAATCAGCATGTTGACAACCATACCGTGCTTGTTTTTGCTGGGGCTGGTTTTTTGATTGTGAATGTCGGCGTGCGCATCCATCCACAGCAGTTTAAAGTTGTTACCGTACACCTTGAGCGATGCCAAAACGGAACACATGCTGGTCAAATGGTCGCCGCCAATAAATACGGAATGGTTGGTGCTTGTAGAACGAAGCATGTTTTCACACTCTGACAGTGCAAGTGTGCTTACCGAACCGTCGAGCGCACTAGCCCGGAACACTTGACTCGGTATCAAATTATATTGAGCCGAGCTGGGAAGCACGCGACTCAGTTCCGAGCGCGACAACTCCACTCCCTTGCTGTAGTTCTGGCCCAGCGAATTTCGCATGACTAACACTGAAGTGGCTGATACACTTTTTATTGCAGTGGAGACGGCTGCAGCTGCGGCGGCTTTCATAGTGGCGATAACAAGAACTACAGTTATTTATAGAATACAATATATAAAAGATGCAAGATTTTATGTGGTTTTATTTTATCTTTTTATTTTAAGTAGTAAAGTAAATACAAAAATAAAAAATGATAGATAACAAAATATATTTTAAACTTGTTTTAGGACTTGTTGTTATCGTTGCAGTCGGGTTACTGTACCATATTTTTAACATTCGGAACAAGTTACTTGAAGGTGTTGATGCAACGCTGACCACAACTCCAAGCACAGCCACAGGCACAGCCACAGGCACAGCCACAGCAACTACCACACCTCCAAGCACAGCCACAGTCACCACCACAGCAACTTCAACCACTGCAGCGCCGACCCATCCCACGATGCGTGGCCCCGTGCAAGCGCGCCGGCCCGCGGCGGCGATGCGCTGCTGCGCAGCACGTATTTTTACAGAAAATGCAAAGGCAACACTTGAAGTAACCAATTTACGAGTTGCGCCTCAAACAGAAACGGCGACTGAAACGGTATTTTATATCTACATTCCGTTTGAACTACCGTTACCAGATTATAAACGATTGACTGCTGTAAACATTTCTTCGGGTTCCACCGGTACCGGCGGTATAACATACAAGGTGGACGACTACATAACTGGATGCGACTCAACTGCAATAAATGAGTTGTTTTTTTCAAACGCCGCTCGCGCACTGATTACAAAGGACGCTTCGAATCTTGAAACCGTTAAAAAATGTTCAAACTTGAACAAAGTCAAACTGATTTCAACTCACCCAGCAAGCGCTTCAGCACAACCGATACTGCATAATTTCAAACTCCAAGGATTTGATTTACCGCAATTGAGTCCAATTCCAATTAAAATAGAAACTGAAACAAAGGTTGGGAGCACTAGTGATGTGTATTCGGCAACTTTTCCCGGCGCAGTAACTCAAAACGCGGTTCAGGTTCCCGACGCATTCACAAACGCCACTTTCAAAATTGACTTGTCCGATGCAACACCTGGCGCAAAAGATATCACTGTGAAATACACGTTTAAATTCACACCAACTGCCGAAAGCGGGTTCGTGATTGAAAAAAATGACAGCGTAATACATTTTATTTTTAGCGATGACTTTGTTTTACCCCCGGTAGAAAATGTAAAGGTTGCTGTTAACAACGTGTTACTCGATGCGGGAAAAAACGAGTACGTTCTCCAACAAAAAAATACGTGTATTACACCTTCTAAAGAGTCACTGTTGTTTTTAGACAGCAGTTACAAGTTTGAGAACGAGAACAAAATTTGCATGAAAATATATACCCTCTTCATAAAACAAAACATCACCGTTCAATCAACCGGGCTCACGGTTGCATTGAAAGGACTTACAAACCCGTCTTACTCTCCCAGCCCAGTAGCATATGATAAAAAGGACTTTTTGTTTCGAGCGTTCAATACGTCGTACTGCATATTAAACCTCAAAGTAAAAGATGTTGGAAAGTACTTGTTCAATCCAAAAACGGATGAATACATTCATGCCGGGATTTACATGCGAGGAAACTATCCATTGAAAAATAAAAAGCCGGCCGACGAAGACAAAGACGGCGACAGTAAAATACGGTCATCGGAATCGTCTTCAAATTCGATTGAATCAAGAGGCGGGTCCAACCGGGCCGCGAATGTTTACACCGTCAACTATTTTTATGACGGTCAAGGCCAAGGCGAATACGGCTACATTGCACGCCCGGATATTTTCGGAACAACACCGTACTCGTACGGCACTTCGCGCGGCGGGCTTGGCACGTCTGATAAATACGTTGCCAAACACAACCGCGATTTGGCAGAAGAAAAACGGTTGCATGCTGAAAAAGTGCAAAAGTGGAAAGAGTCGCAAATACGGCCTCCGATGGGAGTGGCTCCTGCATTACTCAACGCTGGGGTCCAGCCATACGATGCCACAATCAATTTTTGAAATGAAAATATGTATTTAAAATGAATTTAAAGTTTAAATATCTAACGATACAATAAAGCGCAAGCAAAAATCAATCAAAAAGCAAGCAATCACAAATGTCAAACACAAACACAATTTTGAATACTCCCGTTTTGTATGTTGAGGAGTCAATCAAAGCCACACGTTCAGGAGTAACCACCAAGTACGATACCGACTGGCGTATTTATATTATATATCGTTACGGCAAGTACTTGTTTTGTGGTACTCGACAACCGTGCTATGAAACGGAAACGACAAAACACCATAAAAGTCGCGATGCTCGAACAGTTCGAAATGAAAAAAAGAAGCACAAACATAACCATGACGCTTCTGCCAGTGCCACCGCTACCGCCACCGCCACCGCATCTTGGCCAGTGATTTCCTTGTCGTTCAACTATCCGTCTGAGGCATACAGTTTCATGACGTCACTGTTTGGAACATCAAAAGTAAATTTAACACTGTACGTTTCGCCCAAACCGATTGTTGATATGGATACCATATTTGTTCATCCGTCGCATGCGAACATGAGAATTATGGACAGTGAACGACAGAACCGAAAAATGGAACTAGTAGGGTATGACCGTGCATACGTGGAACCCTTTTTCTTCAATGAACAAAAGGTAAACCTTTTGAAACAAATGTTGTCAAACTTGGATTTTATGGGAAGCGGTCCGTCCGGAATGGGACTGTCATTTACTTGCAACATCAACGTCGAGGCAACCGACGATGATGCAAAAAAATATGCACATGAACAATGCGATAAAACCAATGAACCAGTTGACACCGACCCTGTTAATACTGTTAATAATATTAATGCTGCGGATAATTTTGAATACAACTACGATTCCGACTATACATATGACGTGGAGTTGTAATACAAACAAACCAATGAACAAATATAGAATAAGTGCATAACTTCGAGCTTCAAAAAGTCTTATTCTGTATTTTTAAAAAGTCTTATTCTGTATTTTTATTTATTTTTGAGTTTAAAGTTTAAGTGGGGTGGGGAATCCGACCAGGTTGGCACCGATACCGAAGCCGGCACCAGTGCGGGCTGAAATAGCCATGCTGGGAATGTAAGTATCCAAAATGCTAAAGGTTGCTGCTGCGGTAAGTGCAATAAGAGCAACTTCATCCAGGTTGAGCGAGCGCTTGGGAATGGCGTATGCTGCAATTGCAACCATAACACCTTCAACCAAGTACTTAATAGTACGCTTCACCAGTTCTCCTAAATCAAAAACGTTTGACATGACGATGTAGTTTTAATGCGGTTATAATATTTGTAAATATTTTATAATTATAAAAAAGAAAAAAAAATAGCGAACGCCGCTTAATGTTATAACTTTTGTTTACTATCCTTAGTTTTTATAAAATATGCAAACACTGATGCACCTACAAAAAACACAATCATAATTGTATAAAATATAACTTGTACCATAGGTTCCTTCGTTTCGTTCCTTATTTCGATTTTAAATGTTATTCCTTAACCTTATGAATCGTTGTGGGCGTGGTGTACCATACGTATTCAATTTTTGTATTATTTGTATTTGTTGTATTGTTTGTATTGTTTGTATTTGTAAAAATACTTAAACCCTAACGTTCAAAGTATTTTTATATAACACTTCATGTCATCATCGTCTTTTCCAAAAGGGGTAACTCCTAAAACCAGCCGCGCATATGTGGATTTACTCGAAGAAGATAAACCAATTGCCGGTCAAAAGTTTGCATGTTTGTCATTTGTTTCTCCAGAAGAAATCCTGGAACAAAAGGAGCACTATTTTTTCAAAGAGTTTATCAAGGTGTGGGACTTCAACAAGTCCGTGGAGAAATACACCCAGTTTTTAAACTTTATTGCATTCAAGTACGGTGTCGAATTCAACTCGCTGTACGAGGACTTGCAGTCCTTTATCAAGGAGGAGAAAGCGGACCTCGAAAACACACGCATCGCAGACGAATTTAAAACTTTTGTGGATAACAATGAAGAGCGTTTAGAAGCGGACTTCAATGAAAAACACGAGTTTCAAACCTCGATTCGCGGTATAAAAGTTCGCGGCGTGTATCCCACCCAAAAAGAAGCTGAACTGCGGTGCAAGATGTTGCGCGAGGTTGACCCTAACCACGACGTTTACGTGGGTCCGGTTGGAATGTGGATGCCGTTTCATCCCGATGCTTACAAGACGGGCCGCGTGGAGTACATGGAAGAAACACTGAACCAGCTCATGTCTGAGAAAAAGACCAATGAAGAAAAGGCCAAACTGGAGTTCGACAAGCGCATTAAGGAGACCAAGCAAAAAGCCATGGAAGAGAACAAACGCAACGCCGAAAAATCGGGAAACAAGTTGACGCAAATCATGAACAAGGATGGCGAACTGGTGAATGTGGCGTTAGTGAACGAGTCCGATATTTACAGCACGGTGGACGAAGTAAAGCGCGAGCTCTTTGAAGGGGACAACATTGTAACGTCCACTGGCGGCGACTACGGTGCTTCTGAAATTTTGGACAGAATGAAACGTCGTGAAACCGGAGAAAAGGGAGACGATAAGCTGAAGGAAGACTAGCTGGTTATCGGTTTATTACCATATTTTATTACCATATTACCAACCGCCGCCAGTTTTGTTTTTGTTTACTTTTATTTTCGGTCCCTGACCTTTCTTTTTGATACTGGCAGGGTCATACACTTCCTCCTCATCGTCCGAGTTCATGTTCTTTGAAATGTCCCAGAATTCTTTTGACCCCAGTTTGAACGGCCCGTGGTGTTGCGCCTTGTACCACGAAATCTGGTCCTGCAGCTTGTTGGACTTCACGTTGTTGTTGATAACCAGGCACTCGAAATTTTCGGTACACTGGTCCATGACTTGCGTAAACGATTCAAATGTCGGAAACATGCCGGCGTAGTTTTCATAAATGCGCTTGCGGTTGGCAATGTAGGGTTCGCGCAGAATAAACACGTAATCAATGTTGGTACGCAGGTTGGGCGGAATACCGAGCGGGTACTGCATCGTAATCACGAGCATAATCTTCCAGTGACGTCCGTTCATGAACAGGAGACGCATCATGATGTCTTTGGTCCACTTGTTGTCATACAAACAGTCGTCCAGCACAACAAACGTGCGCGGGTCAATCGACGATTTTTTATACGTTTCAATTTCTTTTTTCATTTGTTTTAAAACAGCTTTTTGGCGTTTTAAAATGTTTTCGATAATTGCGGTATTGTACTGGTCGTGAATGAACAGCTTGGGCACATGTTCGCCGAAAAAGTTGTTTCCCGCCTCCGTTCCAGAAATCACGGTTCCAATGGGAATGTCCTGGTGATAATACATCAAGTCTTGAATTAAAAAACTTTTACCCGTGTCTCTTCTCCCGATAAGAACAATAACCGGACCCTTGTTTTCGTTCGGTTTGAAACTGATAGACCGCATGTCGAATTTTGAAAGTTCCAGATTCATGGTTTTTAGTGATTTTAATGGTGTTACTTTGTGTTATAAATAAAATAAAATAAAGTATTTTAAGTAATTATTATATATTAATAAATTAATTAATGGATTATGATTATACTTACGACATCGATGATGGGGTTCAGTTATGCGCTGCTCGCCTTAACGCTATAAATGCCTTGTTAACTAGTTATCTAGCTGGTAATAATCAAGTTGACGCAGCAAACGCATATATTACTAGCATTAAAACACATGTTATTAGGTCACCTGGAATTAAAGTCATTCTTGGTAATGTTAATGAAAATGAATATCAAGCGCCAGTGTTATTTAGTATGATGGCATACCGTAGCGGTTGTTATAGAGCGAAGGTTAAACCCTTTTTGAAAAGGCAAGAGAACATAAACAAGGATATCGTAGATGAGATACGTGAAAAAATTTCAACCGACCCTTCTGAATATTATAAGTTGTTAGACGAAAATGAAATGCAAATTAAAACCCAACTTCTAAAACTTCCAATATTTAAAAAAAACAGTGATAAATGGAATACTGAAAGTAAGAAGGTGTTCGGTGATTGGGAATGGGATTACAACAGAGCCGCCGAAGAAGCCGCAAAAAATTATGCTACAGCCGAAAAGTATCGTTATGGTCGTGGGGGTTATGGTAAGAATATGTCGACGGCTATACACCTCTACACGCTTGCGGCAGATGCTGGACATTCAGAAGCTCAGCACGATTTAGCTAATATATTTGAAGGCCGAGCCAATTTAGCAAAATACAGGGATAGTAATATGGAACAATATAAAAAAGTGTGAAAATGCTGTGAAATACTACACTCTTGCAGCGAATCAGAATATTACGGAAAGGACACCGAAAAGGACACGTGAAGCTGCTGCGGGAGCTCAGTATTCATTGGGAGTCATGTATATGCATGGGGATGATGGGGATGAGTGTGTTAATAAGGACATATATAAAGCTAAAAACTTCTTACAAATGGCAGTAGATAATCACCATCCTTCCGCTCGGACTTTTTTGGATAGATTGGAGCCGGAGCAAATTAAGGACGGAGGAACTCGTAAAACTAAAGTATCTAAAACAAAATATCGTAAACATAGTCATATTCGTAGTCGTAATCGTCGTCGTATAGTGAAATCGAAATCGAAATCGAAACGCCGACAGAAAAAATAAATATTACCTACCTCTTTACACCTAAACCTTCATCACCAAGCTGAGAGCTTGAGACGCCAACCTATCGCTGTTTTCTTTTTGGGCTTTTTTGTAACACGCATCCAAATTGTCGCACTTGTGAAATTCTGGAAGGCGGTGCTGCGTGCAGTACTTCATGCTACAATATGAGCAGTCGCCAATGATTGCTGCACGTTTATTTTTGCACCCTTCATAGTCGCACCTTGAAGACTGTTTTTTGGGCTCGATTGTCGTCGTCATTGTCGTCGTCATTGTCGTCGTCATTGTCTTTGTCATTGTTGTTATAACGAGTCTACTTATCAATTTATTATTTATTATTTTAAAATACGTAACTATTTAAAATACTAATATTTATTTAACATCATATATACGATGTCAAGTCCGGGTCCAACCAATATTAGCCAACTCAACGTCGTTGATGCCAGTGGAAACATCAACGTCCTCGTACAATGGTTTCCTCCGAGCGATGGCGGGTACGCCATTACCAGTTATCGCATTCAGTACTCTTTGACCAACGATGTTAACTACATCACCAAAGAGCTCATTCTGTCAAACACGCCTTCTGCAGTAAATGCCCAAACCGGTCAAATTAGTTACTTGATTACCCAACTTATCAAAGGTGGAAAGTACCAAATTCGGGTTGCAGCCATCAACGCTTTTGGTTTAGGACAGTATTCGAATCTGTTATTCGCGTTTCCAGGAACGAAACCGGCAACGCTTGATTCCACCCAGTTTGAAATTTATGCCAGTCGAGGTTCCATGTTTGCAGTTCTGAACTGGATAAAACCGTACGACGGAGGTTACCCCATTCTATACTACCTGTTGCGCTACCGGTCAATTACTATCGACGTTGTGAACAAGGTTCCAATTCTCTCGTCCATTCGCGAACCAGCATCGCCTTGGACCAACCCGGTAGAAGTGTCCGCTGCTGTTCTGGCAACCATCGTAACCAATCTAACCAACGGCGTGTACTACCAGTTTCAATTAGCAGCAGTGAATGACGTGGGTCCGGCAGATTACAACGGTCCGGTCGTAGTGAAACCCGGCGACATTCCGGGCCCGTTTACTGCCAACATCAGTACCGATTTCGTGTACTCGATTAATGCAAGGAACAATGGACGTATTTTTTTAGAATGGGCGCCTCCCACATATGACGGCGGTTACGACCTGGAAAACTACGTCATTCAGTACAAGTCGACGAATGACGTGTACTTCACAAAACGCGACTTACCCTTGACGCAGCGCCAAATTCCTGCCGGGTTGCGGTGCACACCCGCATTTTCAAGAAACATTGTGGTTGACTACTACGGTGACTTGTCGGCAAATCCGCCTATCGGGATTCAGTCCCCTCTCAAAAATGATGTGCAGTACAGCATTCGCATCGGTGTTCAGAACGATGTGGGCATTCGATGGATTCCGGAACGCGAACCCACCAACGAAATTTACGCAACCGTTATCCCCAACACGTTTTCAAAACCGGTTCTGGATTTAAGTGCCACCATTGCAGACGGAACCACGAAGCTGACATGGACATGGAACGATGCAAGTTTAAACAACGGGTACCCGCTGAACGGGGCATACCCGTTTGTCAATAACAACCGACTGCCCAACTACTTTGTGGTTCGGTACAGGCCCTTCAACGACTTGTACTGGCACCAACTGGTGTACCCTCATGCGGCCGAAAAGCTGGATGTAAATAATACTTTGAACTCGTACTCTATTACAAAAGCAGAGACTGGCAGGGACGTTTATTACAACAACGCCAATCCAACCTCGTTGTTTGAAACGTTCATGTACAATGATGTGCCGTACAACTACACAAACGCGGTCAGAGACACCTCAACCAACGTGTACAACCGGCCGGACCCTCTGTTTCCCCCGTTTCAAGAGCAGCAGTTCCTAGAAAATGGGGTGCCGTATGATTTTCAGGTGGCAGCCGTGAACCACATTTTACGAGGACCCGATATGGGAATTGCAATTGGCGAGTATGCCGAAACGCGGCAACGCCCCGGCCGGGTGCCCGACCCTCCCGCATTTTTCAAAATCCAGCGCGCATCGCAGCAAGCCACAATCACTTGGAATGCGCCACCAACGGACGGCGGATATCCGCTGACGTATTATCGCATACGCAGTCGGTCACAAAGCGTGCTCGAGATTATTGATTCATTGGGCGAGTTTCCGCTGGCGTACAATGTGATATATCCAACTGTTGCAAGATACAACCGCGATGGGGTGGGTATAAATTCGGCCAACGTGCTAACACCATTTCCGACCGTAATTTCCAACCGATATACTGACCCTTCTGGGAATGAAGGCTGGGACGAAACGCTGTATCCGGCCACTACAACGACTACCACCCCGGTTCTTATCAAACCTATTCTCACAAACCAAGTGACGTTGACCGTGGGGACTGGGCTGTCTTATGTTGCGGGAAATGCAGTTACCGTGTTTTCATCCATTGCAAATGCAAACTCGTTTCAAGGAACCGTTTCAGCGTACACTTCGTCTACTGGCGCGATTACCGTTTCAAACATTCGCAACATATACGGCACATTTACATCCACGGTTCGGTATCAAGTCACTCTGATGAACGCTGATTTAACGGCACAGCTACCATTTTTAAAATTCTCAAGTAATGTGCTGTATGACGTGGCGCTCAGCGTTAGAAATGCGTTGGGATACAGCAGCGAGCTTTACATTACGGATAAGTACAGCACGCGACCGTATCGCCCTGACCCGCCTCAAGAAGTGGTCGCGCAAATGATAAAAAGTTCGGAAGTGAGTGGAGGGAGTGGGTCTCTCTTTTTTAACTGGACCACTCCTGCATACGCGGGTGGAAGTCTCGCTGTATCATACAGCTATGAAATTCAATACGCATTACCTGAATTAATAAACGAGTCCAATCCGGACCCGGTAGCTGACCCCAATCCTTTGCCTGACACGGACACGTGGCTGCCGTTGAACTTCAATGACCAGCTGTTTGGCGAGTACGTATCGCCCGAGACCACAATCACGCCAAACACACTGATTACGGCAGCGTATTCCATATTCGCGTCACCTGGAGGAATGATTGGGGACAAGTTTATTAACTGGATACGCATAAGAAGTACCGCGAAAACATTGGGGTCAGGAATCGGAGCGACTGGCGACTTAGAAAGTTTATGGACGGTTTGTAACGTGATTACATTGGATTAAAACGTAAAACGAGAGATTACATCTTTATGCAAGCAAAATAAAAAACATATAAACGCAAAGGGTTACATGTTCTTTATCAAATATCAAATAAATATCAAATAAATATCAACATGTCAATGACGGTAGAAGAGTCGCTTCGAATCGCATCCGATGTTCACAAACATGTTCGTAAACGATTGAGAGATTCCGGTCTCTTGAATGCGGGTACGCGGTTAGTAGATATTGCAAATTTTATTGAAACCGAAACGAAACAGCATACTAGTATTATATTAGACGCTGTGAATGGCATTCAGCATGGTTCGTGTTCTGCTATTCACGGCGGAATCGGATTTCCGGTAGGCCTGTCTATCAATAACTGCGCCGCGCATTACCACCCGCATTCATTGCATATGGACCGCATTCTCTCGAATTCTGACATTCTAAAGGTGGATTTCGGGACTGAAATCAATGGTTGGATTATTGATTCCGCGTTTACCACTCGGATTTCATCCGGTTCCGCAACTGATAATAATACTAACAATAAACGAAATAACCATATCAACAATGTTGAATATTCACCACATTCCTTCAGTGTTGATGACTGTGAATCTCTCATTTCGTGCATGAAAAGTGCCACCGAGTTGGGGATTCGCAACATTGGTATTGACGGTCGCATTGCAGAATGGAGCGAGTCTATTGAAGAGTTGATACGGTCCTATGACGGTGTACACCCGATTTACAACTTGACCGGACATGACATACTCCATGAAATCATTCACGGAAATGTACGATTGCCGTCGGTTGGCAAAGCGGTCGACAATAAAAACGAGAGATTTAAAGCGGGAGTATACGCAATTGAAACATTTGGAGCCAGGCTACCGCCGAAAGCGGTGCGCACGAACGGCGGAGAAGTGGAAGTGAAAGTGGAAGTGGAAGAGCTAGGCGAACCTACCATTTTCAGACTCGCACCGGAACTTTCAAAATATACGGCACGAGAGCTTCAAACCAACTTTCGCGCACCCATATTTCGAATACAGTCGGTGCAGAAGGTATTCTCTCAAATTGGTAAACGGTTTCGAACCCTGCCGTTTTGCGAACGGTACTTGCAACCCAGCGACAGAACACCGTTATCGATACTTGTAAAAAATGGGGCAGTAATGAGCTATCCTCCGCTGTGCTGTACAGCAGGAAGCATCACTGCGCAATTTGAACACACCGTGCTATTGAAAGATACGGGCACTGTAACCGTTTTTTCAAAAGACGATGATTATTAGGATTATTTGTTTTTCGCTTGTCAGTTCTTTAATAACTACGGATTGTTCTAGATAATAGTTTATTTGTTTTATTTTTTAAAGTTAATGGCATGCTTCTGACGCGTCTGTTTCTATCAGGAGACCCAACAATCGTTTCAAATATTTTGCTATATTTATCATGAAACTCACGTCTACTTTTTTTATACTCTCGATGTCGTTGTATTTGTTTTGAAACAGCTTTACCAATAGAAGATGTTCTTGTCATATGCCCCTTTATTACTTTTTTAATTTTCGTGGATGCATGTTGCAAGCGAACATCTCCTTCTCTTTTTCCTTTCCGTACACTCTCTCTTTCTTCGACCCTTTTTTTTTTACGGATTTCTGTAACACTTGGGTCTTCCCATCTTGAAATTTTAGAACCTGTATCAAAAAAGTAATGAGTGGCATGTATACCAGGTTCTAAATTTAAATATGCAATGTATTTATTACCGTATAATTTAGTGAGTCTTTGATTCAAACCGACTACTTCCTGATTATATTCGTTTAACATTTTAAATGCGGCTTTTGTGGTTGCATAAGTTTTTAATTCAGCTAAATTACAACTTGTAGGAAATGTAGAAGGCTCTATTCCGCCTGTTTTTTTATAAATTTGTTTTACTTCATCGAATATCATGTCATCGTACTCAAATCTTATAAGCATCGGTACTAGTTTACTGTTGAATGAAGAAATATGGTGCTTAGGACTCCAAACAAAACCATTCAGATTACTTCCCCTCATGTGTCGCATTTCTCGTTCGTGATACGCGTGGAATGTCTTTTGAAATAGTGTCAATAATCGTTCAACTATAGGATAAAATGTGGTAGATGATAGAACATCATCCCAGTCCATATCAGGCCAGTCCATATCAGGCCAGTGTTTTAAATACCTAAGACATTTTCTCTCTATGTTCTCATATATACTGATAACTGAACCACCAGTTCCATCAACTAATGCCATCTGACGTAACGCTTCTGCATGTTTAACTTCTAATTCATCCAATTCTTTTATTAACGTCGTATATTCTTTATCAATCGTTCCAACATCTTCACTCATCTTATTTTGGTTATTAATTTTTACGATTTATTTTTATTTATTTATTTATTCATTTATTTATTCATTTCTTTATTTATTTTATTTATTCATTTTTTCATTTATTTTTCATTATATCGTAATTGCTTGTTTCTCGACATCATCTACCAAGAAGCTCAATTTGAGTTTGTACTTGTTCAAGATGTCTTGCAACATGCTTCCGCCGTAACCGTCCGTGTACGTGTTCCAAGCTTCTTGCGGGTTAACGGGTTGAGCCTTGTACTTTATACTGGTAATAAACCCGTCAAATCCACCGCCAATTTCGATGTTGGTAAGTTGCGACTGGTTGGCCAATGCAATAGAAACGGATGGAAGCACGCACGTTCTCACTAACTTACCGTCAAGATAAATGTCCAGAGTTCTACCGTAAATGCTAACAATCAAGCATACCCAGCGCTGAATGGGAATATTGGACACGTGACAAGTGCTGTCAGCAGTTCCGCCACCGCCCGTATTTACTTTAGTTACCACGTCCAAGTCGTTTTGACACGCGCCAAGTTTTATCAAGAGGTTGTTGTCAGTGCCACTTGTACCGCCCTTGATTTTGAACAAATCTTTTGCAACGGTTCCGCATGACCAATTGGTTACGTAAAACCATAGCGATATGGAAAAGTTGGAAGGGTTGTTATTCGGTGGTAGCGTGCTTGCCGGTAGCGTGGTTCGTACGCTTGCTTTTTGCATGTTTCCAATTTGAGTGTAAGAATCCGTAAGGTACTGCCATATCACGTAGAGCAGTATAATCGCAACAACCCCGATTGCAATGCTGGATGTTTCAACCATGGTATAAAATATTTGGTGTAATTGTGTGTACTATATATTAATATTTTTTAATAATATTGAAATATTAAAATATTAATCAAAAGTTATCCAAATTATGAAATATTTCTTAATGTTTCAATGTTACCTAATATGTCATCTATTATCATCTATCATAGTAATGGGGTTGTTCACGATTTGGTAAATATTCACACTTCAAACCAGCTTTGTAACAGTTCATAAAAAATCCAATATCTTCACCTTTGACAACAAACATTGCGGGTGATGAGCCTGGTATCTCTTTTTCTATTTCTTTATGTTCTACTTTAATATCGAATGTTGATTTTTTTATTAAAGTGCATGCAAATCCTCCGATAATAAAGGGGAGTCTATCATATTTCTTGTCTTCGTCAGTTATTATATGTAGTTTTACATAAGGATATTCATTAGAACGTATTCCTATACACGGTGACCCAACCCATTTTACTCTATACGGAGCGAGACACACATCTTTATTTGTTTTTATAAGTTCATTTAAAATTCCTTTGCTCGGAATAACATCAGAGTCAACAAACCATATTGCGTCGTATTTTCTTTTTGCATAGTTGATTATGAGCTGTCTTTTTTGAGCAATTTTATCCAAATTATGCCGCCCATTAATTTCATAGTGCGGAATGGTGACAACAGTTGCTTTATCCTTCCAAAATTGAATTGTATGTTTATCGGTTTCTCTAGTTACTACCATAATGTCGTTTACATTATTCTCAAGAAGAGCAAAATACAATGGGCGTGTTAAGTCAGCATCTCTATCTATACACACTATTCCGGTCAATACATTATGTACGTTATGATGTACATTATGTTTTTTTAGTATCGGTTTGGAAAATAAAACATATACTACCAAAAACAACAACATAAAAAGTGTTATAATATAAAAAATATCACTTACATTGAAATCCATTCATCCATTTACTTGCGTAAAATTGTGCATAGTGTATATTTTATTTTATTTATTTTATTTATGTTTATTTATTTCTGCATAAATGCACATTACACTACACCGTATGCATGAGCTCATCCACTTTGGTATTGCTATATGTTGCCCAAAGCAGGCCGCGCGGGTCTTCTTTCGTGTAAATGGCGCTAATGACATCCTTCGTCAAATGATTGCTAAATGCAACCACGTTGGTCAAATTACCAATCACGCCGCGACTCGCGCCAGCCACAATGTCTCCGTGCTCAATAAGTGGAAACTTATTTGAAACACTGGTTACGAGCTGGTTGTTCATAAAAATGTCAATATTGGACCCATCATAGTTGTAAACAATGTGGTTCCAGCGCTGAAGCGGAACGTTCGACATGGTATAAATGGTTACCACCTTGCTTTCTTCTCGAGGTGGGTCGGTCTTTTTAGAACCCTTGGAACTAGGAAGCGAAATGGATGACGATATTCCTTTCGCCCTCGTTGTTGCATCCGACATAACCGACGCAGTTGCTGACGCAGACGCTCTAGTAGATGCCGTTTCATCGTTCAAAACCATATTTTCATACGCCTCGGTTGTTTCATCACTGCTAACCCCTTTTGCAACGTCGCGTAAACTCATATACGTGTTTTGAATCGTAGTTTCATCGGTTTCAGTTTGAATCGTGGAAGACTGCGCCGTTTTTGTAGGGGTTCGCACCTTCAGTCGAAAACGCAGTTCGTTGGTGGCAGCGTTGTACTCGATGCTTGGAACCCCACCGAAGTCGAGCACGTTGACAAATTTGTTTCCGCCACCGGTCATACTGGGCGGATGCGAACTCAAAAACAGCCACCCGCTAACCGCGTAGCTGTGTTTGGTTTTCAGCTTACTGGCGCATTCCGGGGTCCGAACAATTCCAACGCTGTTCAACGTATTGAGACGAGTCATGGTGCTGATGTCCGTAATTTCGCGCGTTAACTCGGTGCTTCCGCTGAACAGTGTGGCATTAAATAAAAGCGGTAGTAAGAAGTAGGCTCCAACAATGGCGGCTTCAATGAAGAGCAGTATCCACACCGGGCGCGTTGTAATCTTCAACTCGCGACGTATCCAGTTTACCCCGTCAATAATCAAACACGGAATGTACCTGAAAACTTTGATAAACAAGTAGAGCAGGCTGGTCGACTTCATGTTCTCATAGTCCTTTTCGGTTTTAGCAAGTGAATCGTACACCGAAATAATAATGGCAACTGCAACCAAACACCCAAAAATAACAAGTATAATGTTGAATATGTTGGTAAGCCCGTCCGTAAATTGTTTGGAAACGTAGACAATAAAAAGCACCAGCGCAGAAATAACCAACCCGATTATTCCTAGGCTCGAAACTGTTTTGGAAAATGTGAATAAGTTCAAAATATTGGTGTACAGCCTGCGAAACGGGAGTATAAGTCCAAGGCGCCGAACCAATTTTGTCAAAATGGAATCTGTGTCTGAAAAGGGAAGCGACTCTTCAGCCGCTTCATTTGTTTTTTTATCCACAAAATGGTAGAGCCCAAATGAAGGTATGAATGCGACTGTACCAAGACCAAGAACGAACCCAATCACTGCGATACACGGAATTACCAAGTAGGTTTTTACGCGTCTCAAAACGTCGGTCGAATCAAACAAGTCCATCATTGGGCGCGTGTCCAGTAAAAACATGCTCAAAATAATAAACCATCCGAACGCAAGCGCGAACAAAATGCAACCAAGCAGTCCCGGACTTTTAGGGTCATATTCGGACCCAATTAACTTGCACGAAAGTTGAAAAAATACGGAAGAAGCCACCGACCCACCGGGCCCAGTGGGTGAGTCACAACTTGCTTTTTTATAAAGGAGACATGCCGCAACAATTGCGACTGCTGTAATCGACGTTATAATTGTCATGGCTACAAACCCTTTTGTGTATCGTTCGTACCGCTCATTATCTTCTTTTTCTTCCTCTTTTGCCGACTTTACAAGCGGAACAGACGACATTACAACAAACTATAAACTACAATACAACAATGCAAAATACGTAGTATACTTAATATAACTTATTTTATTTTTTATTTTTATCTTTTACTTTGTTTCTTGTTTCATCACTTTGTTTCATTACTTTGGTTCATCGTTGAAAGACGACTCCAGCAACCGAAGGTTTTCATCAGAGATAGATTGCGCGTTGCGATTTGTAGCAATATCAATGATGCAACGGTGAAATGCATGGAATGAGTGAAAGCTAATAAGCCATAAAAGGCAGTTCTTTACAAATTGGTTTGATGATGGGTTTGACGCGTCTTCCGTAACAGCACTATCCGTATTCGTATTCGTAATAATCATAGGATGTTTTTTTAAAACGTCTACAAACTTTGTATTTTCATGCAAGTGCATAACGTCTACCAAGTAATCAAACACTTCTTGAACACGGTTGGATTCAAACACGTTTGTTTCCGGATTTGTGTCACGCATCATGTCAAATAAATTTTTTTTCATGCAAAATGCGGTCGTAACTTGAATTTGATACAAAAAATTCGCCATTTCAGGGTCGTCATCCATCATTTGATAGGTGCATATAAATTCCCAGTTGTATGGAATCTCAGCCATCGCGTGTTTTTTATGTGTTCGATTATTTTAAAATCTATTTAAGTTAAAATAATTTGTTGAATTATAATAGTAGATAAATACATAAAGTTTAAAAAAGAAAAGGAATCTTCAACCAATAAAACACAATAAGATGGAAAGTGCATTAGGTCCCGGATACGACTACTGGAAAAACATAAAATCCCCGTCGGAATTAGGCATGAGTCCCGCCGGAACTATGAGTGCTCTGAATAAAGACGTCAATGGAATTATTGCGTACGCGTCACTTTTAATTGACGGAAATTCAAATGCATCCAAAACGGGGGAGCCTCTTGGTAACCGATTTCTTTTAAAAACCATGGCAAAGTGCAGAAACGTGGAGTCGGATAGAACGAAACCTGACAGTGAAAACAACCCAATCTATGTACCGCGACACATTTATGTAGACAACGTTCCCGACGGAACTATACCCTTCATATCAAGCGGACCCGATGGAGGAAAAATGAAAGATTTTAAGGGATTGATTCCAGGCGCAATCGGAAACCTGGCCGCGTTTCGGCCTAGCGGGTTTTATCGGGCATTTACTATGGGAAATTACCCGGACTGTATCAAAATTTCACTGCGCACAAAAAATGAAAATAACGAAGACGGCGTTCAAACGGAGTATGTTGCTGTTGCCGACATTTTGAATGAAATCAGTACGGAAAATATAGTCAACGGAAATCCGGTAAACCGAGTAACTGACCCGTGCAAATTCAAAGACTATGAACATCCGATAACAAAAAAGAAAAAAACAAAGAACGAATGTGAGCCAGCAAGTGAAGATTTTTCAGGTCTTTTACATTTGAATTCAAATTCAAATACAAAACATTCAAATGATGACGACTCAAGTGACGAAGAAAATATCACAAACCAAACAGGGTCTGAAGAACAAAAAAAAGAAAAAGCTGCATTGAAGCGTATGCGCAAAATGCGACGAAAAGAAAAAAAAATGCATCAGGCCCAACTAACACCCGGCATTTCTGCCACATTAGAACCCGATAAAACATACGCCGACGAATTTGAATCCAAGTACGATGTCATGCGGTTCCCTAGAGCTCAAGCCCAACCCCAACCCCAATCCGAAGTTCCTCATGAGGACGCAACAGTATTTACCTTTCCCGAAGATATGGTTTCCAAGTTGTACTATGCTGCGATTAGTGGGGTTGGACTGTACATCTTGTACAAGCTACTCTACACGAGTCGAAAATCAACCAAAAAATAAAAATACAAAAATAAAAATACAAAAACTGAAAAATTGAATGATTATTGTATTTTTGTATTTTTAAGCCATAAGAAGTAAGAGATAATAGGTAAACAACAACATACACCATGCGACCTCTTCAACTGGTCAGTCCCACCGACCTTCAACCAGGAAAAACGTACCTGATTGAATCGAACCGCGCCGAATATAAACACCTCAACTGTAAGGGAACGTTTGTGAAAAATGAATATCCCCAACATACGTACGACTGCACCATAACACATTTTGAAAACGTGGTTGTTGCCGGCAATAAACCCTATCCAAACTTGAACCTGCAAAACACGTATTGGAATTATTATGAGTGCAACGCGGTTATACGTGCGTACACAAATCAAGTTCTTCGTGAAATTACAGGCGACCCGTCATTTACGACGACTATTCCGTTTTAACTGGCTCTTCTGTTTCTTCAGACTGAGACGGAGATGACGATGACGATTCATTAGCTTGTTCAGATGGTTCAGATGGTTCAGATGGTTCAGACTGATTCATTTCATTCAATGCTTCGGTGGATGGTGTGCTATTGTTGTTGTTACTGCTACTACTACTGCTGCTACTACTACTGTTTGTAACCGCGTTTGCAGCAACGCTGGTTTTTGTAGCTCCAATCACCGTCTCCGCTGCAACGACTGCAAGTTGAAACGCTTTCAAAGCGTCTTTCATTGATTGAAGTGCTTGTTCTGCAGCGCTCATGGATGAACCAACTGCTTCCCCTGCCAGAGCAGTAACCGCTTCATTTTTATGTTCGGATGTAGTTGTATCCGCTGCCGCTGCCGCTGACGACGGTTCAGTTCCGGAATCCGAAGAAGCCGTAGCAGCAGCCGCCGCAGCAGCACTCGCTTCTGCAGCTCCAGAATCAGCTACATCTTTTTCCGTAATGTCCTCGCCATCGGTGGAAGCAGCAGCAGATGAATCATTTGGAGAAGTGGATGTCACTTCTTTGATTTGGTCAGCTCCTTGGGATAACGTGTCACTTATTTTACTCGTCGTGTCGGATAAGGTTCCTTTCACCTGGTTAGCGGTTTCAGATACTCTTTCTACGGCTGCTCCTAGCGTATTTTTGGTTGACTCAAGCGATGCTTCTGCACTCTGTACCTTTTCTTGTACGGCACCTGTAACATCGGACAATGAATCTTTGGCCCTTTCAAAGATGCCTTTTTCTTCTTCTTCTTTGTTTTCCTGACCTTTAGGATTTTGTTCACCGTCTGATTTTTGTTCACCGTCTGACTGAGGTTTATTATTGTTTCCAGTTATTTTATCAATTAAATTTCCAAAAAAACCCTTTTGTTCCTTTGGTTCTTCCTCATTTGGCTTTGGTTCTTCCTCCTTTGGCTTTTCTTCTGGTTTTTCATCCTTACCCTGGCCACCGTACATTTTAACATATTTACGATACGCTTCACCATATGTGGATGCGGCTTTAACCGTGCGTTTTTTGTTTTTTCTACCTTTGTTTTTTGTTTTACCTCCACCAGCTACGGGCATTTTTATATGTGACACGAATAAATAAATGATATAATAGTACTATTGATATAGTATTATATTATTTTTTAGATTTCGTTTTAGATTTAAATTTTAAACTATTCCTTTAATTACGTGATTGAACATTTAAAAGCGAAACCGCTTATGAAGTTCAAGAGCCACCAATCCACCGGCAACTTGTACCAACAAGTATGGAATCAAGTCAGCGCGACTCAATTTGCCTGCAGCATACATCATGACCGAGACGGCAGGGTTAAAGTGTCCGCCTGAAATGTTTCCGCCAACCATGATTGCAATTGCTAAAGCAGCACCAATGGCAAGGGCGTTTCCGGTAGCTACAATGACATACAAGAAAAAGAGAGTTCCTAAAAACTCAACAACATATTTATTAATCATTTGAATGAGAGAGGAAGAGAGAGATAGATAGATAGTGGAATTTCTATAAAATAAAATAATATTTTAAAAAAATTTGAAATTGTTAATAATCGTAAATAATATTACTTTCCCTCAACGCCTTGACTTTCTCGACCTTCTTATTTTTCTAGATTTTCTTTGTTTTTTTGTTTTTTTTGATTTTTTTGAAATCTTTGATTTTGCTCCTCCACTTGATGTATACGTTGCAGCACTTTCGCTTGGTTTGAAATTCAAGCAGCTATTACCAAGTGCAGTACAAGATGATACCGAGTCGGCACTAACTACTAAAGTTCGACGAAGTTCTTCAAATGTAACATCCGCCCACCTTTTCTGAATTGAAAACCCAGCCGCAGGAGTAACACGAGTTTGACCGTGTTCAAATAGTTCTTCCACCCATTTAGTTTGATACCTTTCTACTGGATATTCGGTTGGGTTGGCTGGGTCATGAAATTTGGCTTGACTTTTTTCATGTTCAACATCTATGATAACTTTAAGTACTTTGGAAAGATACGCTTCTCGTTGCACTGACGTCGAACGGTCCATATTCATACAGTAATACAAGCATTCATCATAATACCCGATTCCAGGATTCGGCACGGTTTTGCCACGACTACCCATAGCTCTACCTCCAGAAGGTCCCTCAATTAATGTTAAAAATGCTTGTTTTTCAGATGGGTTTAAATATCCATCTGCTCTTGGATTTTGTAAACTTGAAGCACGTCCAAAATCAATTAAAATAGTACTTTCCAACGCCCCACTTGGGCCCAGTATCACCATTCCATTTCCAGGATGAAAGTCAAAGTGAATTGCCTTACCTTCCACAAAAAGGCGTATTACTTTTGCTAACATCATAGACTTAACATGAAGCATCGCATGTAAATCACTTTGATGCATTTCTAAATATGCCTCTAGTGTAGTAGAACTCGGTATTTTAGACATTAAAAGAATTCCAAGGTCAAATCTTGGAGCAGAAGAACTAGAAGAACCAGGAACTTTATGTATTTGTTTATAAAGGAAATCAATCGTATATTGTGATTTAGGGGTTGTGCATAATGAAAGGCCTGCGCTAAAAGCAGCGGAAGCAGCAGCCGAAGCCGCAGTGCTTTTTGCACTTTTTGTCTTGCCTACAGCTGCTGGATAAAGTCTACTCAAAAAAGTAAGCGCGCGAGAATGTTCAAGAATTTGAAATGCTGCTACGGATGGACAAAGTGGTTCTTTGCCGGCGCTAATTGAGTGTCTCCAAATGTTTTGTTGGAGTTTGGCTTCTTCGAAGAACCCTTCAGCCGATTCAGTTTTAATTGAATATTTTTTAATTCTGTAAAGTTTAATTGGAAAATGTATCGGACGGTCCCGGCGGAACATCCTGCAATTTGGCACTGTTGAAATACGTTTTTCTAAACTTCATCATGAATTCATCCGAAATGCGTTTTACTGCAAAATCGGATGGTTTCATTTGTCCAGTTAAAACATTGACAATCATGAAAATCGAATACATTCCGCACTCCGTGTTCTTGTACTGATGGTCCTTTTTGTTCACAATTAGGTTCAACTTTAATGGTGGAGATAGTTGAGCGCCGGCAGCTATGATTCTGTCTGCTAACGTTTTTATTTCAGGTGGGATGTCGTCGCTCGTGCTGTCAAAGAAAAACACAAATTCGTTTCGTATATCCACAAACATGGAAATCCAGTGCGCACCTGGTTTATCGTGCGGGTCCGTATTGAAAATGAATCCAAACTGCCGCTTGCCGCGTTTCACCATATTTTCAAGATTGAAATCGTGAATGTCTTTCCATACGTATTCACCTGTTTGCATTTTGGCATCAAAATCAATTGGAGCCGGACCTAAAAACATGAAGGACGGATACGCATGTTCGTACTGCTTCATCACATTTTCGATGTCTACGCTGGTCAACCATGTGGTGGGTTTTTTAACCCACGTTTTTGGAGCACGAGGGGCAAACGTGTAATTGAGCAAATCGCGGTACTTGCCTTCATCTTCAACAATCAAAAGCTTTCGCAACCAGCACGCTTCATTCTTGCAAACACGCGACATTTGTTGGCGTAAAAATGCCCAAATTTCATTAGGGTCAGTGGAAGTAATGGGTTCATCCGAGTGACGCGCATTCCATGCCGCCTTTAATTTTTCGAGAGAATTATTGGAATAACACGTTTTAGACTCATCCACCGAATGCTTTTCATCCATGGGATGTGGACTGCATTTTACGTCATTGTTGTTGTCTTTATCTGGCATTGCTTTTTAGATGTATATTTATACATATACATATACATATATTTCTATTTTCTATTTTAGTTTTCTAGTTTTCTAGTTTTCTAGTTTTCTAGTTTTCTTTCTAGTTTTCTTTCTAGTTTTCATTTGAAGGTTTCGTTTTTGATTTTTTGATACCTTTGGTTTTAAAGTGTTTATCCTTGAAGTCGATTTCAATAACTCGAGGAATGTGGTTATTTGTATCTGGCGTTGTTATGGGTTTCGTTTGTGTTTTCGATTCCGGTGAAATGAACAATTGTTCAAGTACATTTTTTTCGGGAATACTTATTTTTTTCACGTTTCGCACGTCTTCTGATAAAAACGCAGTATCGATTTCATTCACTTTATTCATTGCATCAATTGTTGAAAAAGAAGCAGAACCATCATAAGCAGCGGAAGCAGCAGCATTTGAATTTTCATCGGTGTGCTCCATCTGTAACGTTTCCGATAAGTCAACAAATTTAAAATGCACGATACACGCATTTATATAAGCGTTGCATGCGGTTATTACAGTAGAATCATTCGTGTGTGCTGGATTTTTAATGAGTTGTTTGGTAAGCTCTAAAATCCGTTTCTTGTAAAACCGTCGCTCCGATTTTGTTTCACTTGACCGTATTTTTGTGTCGGTTTCTTTTCGAGCCATATACTTGGAATAAGCAGCCACATTTATCATTGTGTCCATTGTGAGTTTATCACAAGCGCTCATGGATGTTTGTGACTCAACTATCACTGTCATGATGTATTGATTATTGATGTAGGTATAGGGTATATAACGTTTAATAATATCAAAAATAAAATGATATAAACTTAAAACACGATTACTACCTACTCCCAATCACTTAAGCACCCGCGTGTAATGCCAGCAACCCCTAGACAACAACAAATAGAATATTTAAACTGTATTTTGGTAAAAAAAAATGGAACATTAAAACAATTACCCCCAACGGCAATGAACCGTGAGGCTTACATTGCACTCACGGAAACGTCTGACTCGTACAAGGACGCTTTTCGATTGCACACAACGTGGAAAGTTTCAAAATATAAAGTATCCATCGAGCTATGGGCACGCGCGGTAGGGCGTGCCGGGCAAGAAAACAAGTACGAGTTTCCGCATCCAGTGGACGAAGTCTTGTTTTTTGGGTCGTGTCTTTTAGTGCTTGTAAACAGTCCGCCCCAATTTTCATTTACATTGGACGCATGGAAAAAGGTGTATTCTACACTGTTTGGTGGATTTCATGACTTGAGTAAAACCGCTGCCGCAGATGAAACCGAGTATGATGAGATGGAAGACGTGCCCAAGAAACGCAAAACACGTGAAGGATATTTGAAAGACGGCTTCATTGTTGAAGAACCTGCATTAAAGAAATTGAAACAGCTGAAAGGAAAATCCAAAAAAAACAACACTTCAGTAACTCCTCCCCACGCACCTGCAGCTGCATCTGCATCTGAACCGCAGCATGATGAAGTAGAACTTGAAGAGGAACCTTATATCACTGATAATGATACTGATGATTCATGATGAATCACTTTGTTAAGATTTACTTTGGTTGTTGTTGTTTATTTGCATGGTAAATGCTTCCTAGTTTTGTAACCAGCTGCAACTCACACGGACGAAGCATCCATCTTTTTCCGGCACCGTCGATTTTTTGTTTATCTTGTATGTCCAGTACTCGTAATAACAGTTCTGTAAATACAATTAACCCTTGAATCGACTCTTTTACATCACCTTTCGCCTTTCTGACACCTTCAACTCCCCCTTCTTTTTCTTTGACGAACGTTTCAAGAGTGTGTCCTTTTGAACCAAGAATACTTTGTAACAGCAGAGCAACTTCTGGCTTTTTCGTTGGCACTTGTCCGTGAATAACACTTTTTTGTATTTTCAAGTCAACCAAAATGAACTCATGTTCTGATTTTTCCGATGACCATCGCAAGCACCCAACCTTGTATGGTATACCATCATATACCGTGTCCTTTCCGGTTGAATGAACCAATGGCTGATTAAGCACGGATAAAACCCAGTTTGAAACACACGTACAAAGTGAAGAAAGGGTCGGGTCGACAATTTCGGTAGAGGAGGCTTTCCACTGCTTATCTTTCTGAGCGTGTGCAATGAAGTCCACTTTGGTTTCCAACATTCGTTTTACATAATTATGGACATAATTATCCGCAGTGTCTCCGCTTTGCGGTTTAACTTTATTATCTGTAGCATTGACCCAACCTGTTAAACGGTCCGTCATACCAATCATTATTTTATTGCTGGTGTTGCTGCTGCTACACAGAAACGAATACTGTTCAATATACGCATCAAGTGCTCGTTCGAATTCGGCAAATTCGGCATCGATTTTACGATTCCGGTTTGCAAGTTGTTTGAGGTATTCTAGTGACATCATATCCAAGTAGTGAGACAGTCCGACCAGTAGCATCGTTTCACGGTCCGCGATTCCAACTTCAATTAACTTTTTCATAAATTTTGACGCATATAAAATAAATTCATCCGACGACGTGGATACGGGCTTAGCACTTATTGATTCAGACAACATTTTGTACTTGTTATACAACTTTGCTATCGGGCTTTGAGTTTCCAGACCCGGACCCACTTGTTTCGACTGTTGTTGCGCCTGTTGCTCCTGTACGTCAACTTCAATTGCATCAACCCCATCTTCTACCGGCATAGCCCGTTCTCGCAGTCCAATTTTTGGATTCGTAATTCCGTCGGATTGAAACAAATAGTAGTTTCCAATTTGAACAAGGCGTCCGCTGCGACCGTACCCGTCGGTAAGTATTTCGTACGGGTCGGTAATCAAGGTGTGAATTGCTACCATGATTTGTTCGTCAGGATATGTTCTAATCTGGTTTACGTGTCGAAACAGTTCATCTTCCGTATAAAAGAACCTCTCTTTAAACAATGCGCGAACACGGTGAATTACCCGCTCGCTGTTCAGTTCCAAAAATTTCATGTTGTACGTGTCCATATCGCTTCCCATGGACTGTAACTCGTCATCTGTAATCAACGGTTCGCACCCAAAGTCACACTCGTCTTGATAGTCACACGCGTCTGTCCTCGGTTTCATTTGTACATCGTACCGTTCGATAACAACGGGAGTGCCTTTGGACTCCACACTTGAACTTGAAAACGTGGTTAGTACTTGTCGAACTACACTGTTTCCGTCTTTGAACTGGGGCACATTGTATCCCTTGTTCAAGTTGCAATCCACCGCATTTTTTTTGAGAATCCGATTCACGTTACCGATACGTTTGGCCTTGTTTTCGGCATGGTGCAATAAACTGACATCAATTGCTTCTTCATATTCTCTTTCTCCCAACAAACGCGTGCCATGAATAAATATGCATACGTTGCGTTGCTCAAAGGGTAAATCCACGTGGCTACAGTTCCTAACTGCGCGACCAATGACTTGTTCAATCAAACTCAAATTGTACCACGGGTCAATCACATGAACCTGTCGTATATTTTTCAAGTCAATTCCTTCCGACCCTGCTTTTGTAATAACAATCACTTTGATGACTTGTCCTTTGGCATTGTTTTTCGCAGTTGCGACTGAAACTACGCTCGTTGGCGTAAGCATTTTGTTTCCAGTAATAAGGGTATAACAGGGTTGTTTACGTTTCTTTGGTTGTGGTTGTAGTTGTGGTTGTTGTTGTTCGGTTGACGGCGTCGGGTTTGTCAATAAGTTGTCATCCTTTCCTCCGTACCTGCGAAACCCGTGCTCTTCCAACGCCAAAGCAACCGGCACAGCTCCTCCCTCAATGTATTCGGTGTACACAAGCACAATGCCGTCACACTCTTCCGCGTGCTTGCACACACTTGCAATTTTATTACTCCACTTTCCAATATTTTCTCTAGCGAACACGCGCTCAACTCCGTCCTTGTACGAATACTGTATTACTTCTTGACCATTTTTATTTGACGTTGTACTTGTCATGACTTGTTTGAACCCGCTTTGGCCTACAAGCTGTTTTGCATCAGAACCAGAACCAGGAAATGTCATTGTAAGCGCTTGAAGCGCATTTCTTGACTTGAATCCAAACTTTGTACCTACCTCATCATAGCTCGGTTTGGTAGGTTTAGGTTTTATAGGTTTCAGTTTTTTCTTGGCTTTTTCAGATTCAGGCCCTTGTGAATCTTTATGCTGAGAGTCTTCAGACTTAGACTCAGATTCAGACTCAGATTCAGAGTCAGAGTAAGACCTAGATTCTGAATCAGAATTAGCATCCAAGTCAGAATCAACTCCCGCCTCGGCCGGCGTATCGGTTTGGCCCTGTGATGACTTTAAAAGCTGTATGCAAGCATCATAAACACGTTGTTGTTCTTCCCCAATTGGAGTAAGGTAAATGTCTAAAAATCGAGTTTCTTTCGCGATGTCGGCAGCCTGGTATGGAACATTGTTAAAATTTACGGTTGGAAATGGAACCGCGCTTCCACCTTCTGAAAAAAAGGAACATTCTGGCGAATGGTCTTTGGGGTAGATGCGATACGGAAATGTGAACGGATTCTCTCCTTTTACGTAAGAAATGTATCCATACGATGCGTTTTTCAGCACTTCTTTTCCGCTTGAATATGCCGACCTGGAAGCGTCTTCATCTGTAGCCGTTTTAATGGTTTCGTCCGTACCGGACCCCACAAATACTTTATTGTACTCCACCTCGGGACGGTTGTCATTGATGCGCATCAAATTAATGAGCCACAAAATTTCTTTCGGACTGTTGTACATTGGAGTTGCAGTTAGTAGCAGCATGCGCATGTTTTGCGTGTGTCTAGCCACAACTGTAAGGAGTTTACCCGTCATTTTGGCGTCATCGCTTTCGTTTTCACCTGTGGTTCGTAAATTATGAACCTCGTCAATGATAATAAGCGTGTCATCGAACCGTGCTCGAATGCGCTGCTTTTGCGGTTCGGTCAAGTTTGAAATGTCATCCGTGAGATTTTGACGTTTCACAGTGCCTTTTCCAAAGAGGGTCTCTTCAATTACAAGTCGAAGTTTTTCGTACCCAATGAAAGAATACGTTCGCTGAATGAGAGATTTGATACGAACCAAAATAGATTCTTTAATACGGCCTACTTGTTGGGAATTACGAATTATATCGGGCGAAACCGGTTTGATTCTCAACTCCTTTAAAAGTTTTTTTCCAACGCACGTATTCATCGTCCATTCTCCAGTTGTTTGATTTAAAACAATCTTGGACTCATTGTACAGCTGCTGTTTAAAATTCAAACGAATGGTTGGAGCTGCAACCACGTAAATGCGCTTGTTTACGCCCATTTCTTTCATATAATCTCTCATTTCTTCCGCGACACATATTGCCGAACATGTTTTTCCGGTTCCTAAACCGTGGTACAACAAAAGGCTCTTGTACGGTGTAAGCGCGGAAAGAAAGTTTCTGGAAAACAATTGATGTGGTGCAAGTTCAAAGACGCTAGTTTCCGTTTCAGAACAAATGCGGTTCGCGTACTCTTCCACCGTAAACTCATTCATTTTGTCATGGCGCACTTCATGAAACTCTCGTTTATTTGCGATGATTTCATTAAATTTTGGGTTTCCTGGTTCCGGATAAAGTTGTTCTACTTGTTCTGGTTGTTCTTGTTGTTCTGGTTGTTCTGGTTGGTCTTGTTGTTCTGGTTGTTCTGGTTGTTCTGGTTGTTCTGGTTGTTCTTGTTGTTCTTTTTGTTCTTGTTGTTCTTGTTGTTCTTGTTGAACATGCGATGGCTCAAGTTCGAGCGGAGACGGAACTTCAGACGGTAGCGACGGTAGCGACGCTATCGATACTTCGTGTTCGTCGAATGGAATTTCATAATTATTCGCAATTCTCTCGTCGGCAACATCAACAATCACAGGTTCGCATCTGCCTGTAACTTTATTTCTACGTGTACCGTTTGGACACCGTATGTTTTTAATCACGATTTGTTCGCACAATCCCGTTTGTTTGTTTTTACGACTGCCTTTTGGACACCGTTTTCGGTTTAAAGGTAACGGTCCTGGTGCTGGTAACGGTAACGGTACCTCTGGTGGTCGGAGTTGGAGAATGTCTTCGCAGTTACCGGTGCGTTTATTTCTACGTGTTCCGTTTTTACATTTTTTTTGGCGGTTTTTTGCACTTTCTTCTTGTTGTGACACCATGTTGCCCATGGTCATACTTAAAGTTTTTCTATTTTTTCTTGTAGCAGCAGCCTTGTCTTTTGTTTCTTGGGTTACCCGAAACCCTTTAGGTCTCCCTCTTCGTTTTATAACTTGTTCTGGTTCTGGTTCTGGTTCTGGTTCTGGTTCTAACATTGGTTCTAATATGGCTGCAGGGTATTCCATTCAGTCCGCTTTACTTCACTTCAAAATGTATATCAAACACAATAAAAATACTTAATATATAATACTAAAATATTATTTAAGTCAGCTTTTATGTTTCACGACACATGCGGTTGTCAGTAGAGTATAGATTCGGTTAAACATTTTTATTTTTTCAGTATTGTATGGTCTAATTTTTCGAATGCAGTCTTCATACGATAACCATTTTAGTTTACTCACTTCGGACTTCTCAAACGATGTAACGGGTTGCAAGTCATGGCTTATAAATGACAGAAAGTATTTATGTTTATAACTTTTTAAATTTGACCCGATAAACACTTCTTCAAATGGAGCAATATTTGATAAAATGTCATTTTTTTTTATTGGATATCCCGTTTCTTCCAAGTTTTCACGCAACGCGCAATCGACGTCATACTCTTGATTGTTTCGACGCCCTTTTGGGAACCCCCATTCCGCATTTTTCCATCGGGTTAGAGACCGGTCTATTAACTCGCGCAATGTGACGCACGTTGCAGAACCTTTAAAAAATACGCCCGATTTAAGTTTATTGAATTTGTCTCTCGATTGCATTTCTTCACTCGTAAACTGATGATTTGTATAGCTACCCCACATTTCCGTCCACAGCTGTTTAAAGTCACAATTCAAAAGACGGTTCTTCTCATTCAGCGTCATTTCATCAATAATGTTTTTAACGTGAATGTAGTTTGAAAACGTGTACTTTCCTCGAATAAAATCCACGAACCCGAGCGTATCTTTCCGGCGTATCATCAAAAACTCCAAGTTCTGAAAATCTAAGGACCGACGAACTGCAATCAGTCCAATGCTGGTTACGGGAAATTTACAGTTGTTGTACGAATGGTTTCCATATTTTCCGCAGTTGTTACAAAAAAAATGATAGCTTTGCGAAGAATGAGGAGAAGGTTCTTCACCTTTGTCTAAGCGATTCATCTCTATTGGCTTTACTATACATGCAAGTACTGTTTATTTAGTTATTTAATAAATAAATAAATAAAGGAACAAAGGAACAAAGGAACAAAGGAACAAAGGAACAAAGGAACAAAGGAACAAAGGACCAGCATAATATATAATATGGAATTTCCCAAAACTCTGGATGCTGAAGTATGGGGGCCACACTTTTGGTTTGTGCTTATGACCATGGCTGTAAAATATCCAGAACATGCAAATGGCGTTACGCGTAAAAAGTATTATGACTTCATACAGAATTTACCTCTTTTTTTACCGGAATACGCAATTGGTAACCGGTTCAGCGTATTGTTGGATAAATATCCAGTAACGCCGTATTTAGATACGCGAGAATCGTTTTTGAAGTGGGTGGTTTTTATACACAATAAAGTAAATGCATCCATTCATAAAGACGAGCTTACCATGACGGAAGCGCTCAACGCGTACTACCTGCACTATGTTCCCAAAAAAATAGTGATTATGGATGAACTGAAATATCGACAAAAATTTATTTATTTTTCCATTTTAGTGGCGGGGTTGTATGGCGCTTATGTTTTACATAATAAGTAATAAAATATAGATATGGTATAGTAAAGAGGCAAAAGGAAAATAAAATAAATAAAATAAAAGAAAAGAAAAGAAAGGAAAATGAAAACCGAGTACATTATATTTGTTGTTACTGCTTTTTTAATTGCAAACACGTACTATGACGGTAAATTTCTGAAAAGTTTACAATCGTCCCAAAAGTACATAAAAATGGCCACGTTTGCATTTGTTGGGTTGTCGATTTACTTGTTTTCAAAAAAAAACCCGGACCAATCGCGCACAATGTTCATGCACGCCAATGACATTATAAAATATATGCCGGTAAGCAAAGACACGGCCGATGTTTTAAGCCCGTTTCTGGACTTTACAAACAAAACATCGATATTTCAAAATTCAAATTATTCGAATATAAACGGGGGTGCTGGTGGTGGTGGTGGCGTTGCCGTGGCCGGCGGTGGTGGTGGCGGTAAAGCCGGCCTCCTTAATCAAAAACAGAATAAAATATTAACATCGGGTAAAACTTCAACAAAACGGTGCGTAAGCGAAACCAAGAAAAAATTTGTGGCTGCTCAACAAGGTTGGAAATGCGGCCATTGCAATCGTCAACTTCCGGCTTGGTACGAGGTTGACCATATTATGCGATTGGAACATGGCGGAACAAACCATATTGATAATCTGGTCGCGCTTTGCAGAGATTGTCATGGAAAGAAAACAGCAATTGAAAATTTGTGAGGGACTGACGGAGTTCAGAATATTTCAATGTTTCAATATTTTTATTTTTGTTTATTTTTTTTATTTAAAATTGAGTAAAAAAAGTATAAAGTATAAAGAAAGATAAACATATAATTAAAAGACGTCATGAACGTTAAAATCGACTACGCCAGTATAAATGATGAAGACGAGCCATTGAAGTTGCGTCCAAAACGTGATGATATGGATGATGAAGAAGATGACGATACAAGTGATACAGACAGTGACAGTGAAGCATCGGACAACAATGATGACGACCCCGACGTTAACGATACCGACGACGCCGGTACCAGTGATGACGAAAGTACTAAAGCTGAAGATGATGATGATGATGATGATAATAATGATGGTAAACATCCGAACGATGACGGTGATGTCGATGATAATCGGGATGACGATGACAATCGGGACGATGACGATAATGATAATAATAACCCGAACAATGATGATGATGACGATGACGATGACGATGATAGGTTGGTCGACGCAGAAGATGATGATGGCGACAATGACGATGCAGAAGAGTCGCGTTATCGTAAAATAAACCAGGATTTTCGTAGAAACTATATTACGGAAACACATCCTGAGGCGAGCACGCATACGGAAGACGAAATACACGCTCTGGCCAAAGTGGTTCGCAACAAAATAGGAACCATTGTTGACCCGTTGCACAGAACGGTGCCCATTCTTACCAAGTACGAAAAAACCAGAATTTTAGGGATTCGTACAAAACAACTGAACAATGGTGCAGAACCGTTCATTTCTTCAAAAATTAACATCACGTCTGAAAAAATAGTTGACGGATATCCAATCGCGCTCAAAGAGCTGGAAGAAAAGAAGTTGCCATTTATTATTCGCCGTCCTCTGCCTGGAGGCGGTATGGAGTACTGGTACTTGCAAGATTTGGAAGTATTATGATAAAATGAAATAAAAATGGTAAAAATGAAATAAAAATGATAAAAATTAAATAAAAATTAAAAACTGTAATAACATAAAAATCGAAATGTTACAACAAAAAAAACAAGAAATAGAATGCTTTGATAAACATGATATTCAGCCAATCGACATGGTAGATTTTTTTTTGAAGAACAAACACCAACACAGTGACATGCCGTTTTATGTGATAAACCTTACAAGCGTGGTTCAGCAATACCATAACTGGAAAAAACATTTGCCGCGAGTTACACCATATTATGCCGTCAAATGTAATCCTGACCCACTGATTTTGGAAACGCTTTTAAACATGGGATGTTGTTTTGATTGTGCAAGTAAGAATGAAATCAGTCAAGTTATTGAAATTGGAGCATCCCCCGATAAAATTATTTTTGCAAATCCCGTCAAGTCAGCGACCCACATTAAATATGCCAGAAGTGCTGCAGTGGACTTTATGACGTTTGACGACGTCAATGAGCTTTATAAAATAAAGCTGCATCATCCTGCTGCAAAACTGCTGCTTCGAATCAAAATTGACGACAGTAAAAGTTTGTGTCGGTTCAGCAGCAAATTTGGTGCCGGTACGAGTGCAAGTGACCTGACTCCAATATTCAACACCGCAGAAGCATGCATGCTCAACCTGGTAGGGGTGAGTTTTCATGTTGGGAGCAATTGTTTTGGAGTGGAGAGCTACGCGGACGCAATAAAAAGTGCCGCGTCAGTGTTTCAACATGCGGAAAAACATGGATTTTCATTTACAGTACTGGACATTGGAGGAGGATTTCCAGGCATCCAAACTTCAAGTGAATCCATAGCCATAGCCACATTTGAAGACATTTCAACCACGATAAACGCTGCAATTGATGAACACTTTCACGCGGACAAGTACCCAAATTTGCAAATTATTGCAGAACCCGGGCGATATATGGTATCATCCAGTCACACACTCGTATCAAATGTGATTGGAAAAAAAGAAGTGGGGTCGGTATTCAAATACTATATAAACGACGGAGTGTATAGTTCTTATAACTGCATTCATTACGACCACGTACTTCCAAAAATACGGTCGTTAAAAACTATAAAAGTGGTAAACACGATAAAAGAAAAAGATACAACCGGCAAGGAGGTTGCACTGTTCAAGTCGACGGTGTTTGGGCCCACATGTGACAGCATGGATACAATTGACACGAACTGCATGTTGCCTGAACTCAACCCGGGAGACTGGGTGTACAGCGAAGACATGGGCGCGTACACCATAAGTGCTGCAACTGCCGGATTCAACGGGTTTTTACCAGCCCAAAAGTATTACTGCACCCACCCGACGTGTGAATGTTAGACTACCCAGCTACCGACCCGACCACACTTTGACAATTGGCATATTCGTTTCACTTGAAAGGTACTCCTTTGAATTGTAGCAGGCTCGATGAAGTTCAGGTATAACGTGTTTAAACTGTATTCCCCATGGGCAGTAATTATGTATGCTTCCCAGATAGGAGGTTCCTTTTTGATAACCCAATTTATGTAAGTTGGACAAATCAGTGAGCTGAGTCTGGTTCTGTTTCTGGTTCCAAGATGCGTGTATCATCGTGCATCCAATGAGTCTCTCGAATGACATTCGGTTTCGCCGGGTTTGGATATGGCCCAAAAGGACGGGCATATTATAAGTTCGGCTTACATTCAAGAGAAAGGTATACGATATAAATAACATTGCGCCAAAACATCCACTCCAGTGCAGTGTATTTCTGTAAACTGAGTTCAATATGTCTTCTCCACCATTTAAAAGAGAGATTAACTGTATTTCATCATTTTTATCATCGTACATGTAGCTATCGAAATGCCATAAAAATAAAAACCCTTGGTCTGCAAGAATATCAAAGACGGTACTCAAGTTGTTAAATGGGCGCATTATAAAAACCGAATCGTGTATAATGAGCGCGTTCTCGAACCACTCGTTGTTCGACATGGAATAATAATAGTACGGTAAAAGCTCGCCCCTTTTTTTGTAAATGCTGTAAATGAATATACACTTTTGTGTTTGAAGGATGGCTTCCTCTTTTTTGAGCGCCGGTGTTAAAAACTCGGGAGCGCTGTTGTCATCAATCACCACGATTGGAAGTTCAGGGTAATGGACACGAACCGCGTCTATGCAGAACTTCCAGTACATTGCAGACTCAGTGGATGACATGTGACGCGTTATAATGATTCCGAACTTTTCAGCAGACATGAGATATTTGATGTTTGATGAATATAATTATTTGTTTTTTTAATATTTATTTTTATTTATGTGTATTATATTTTAATCCAAGGCTGAGTCGGTCTATCTTTCACGTATGAAAACAGTTCACTCCACTGCGGATGATTCATAAAAAACTCGTTTTTATGAAACGCTTTTCCGCACGAAGTTCCGAACCGAAACAGAATCGATAATTTAGACGCGGTTGTTGCATCCACCACTGCGGCATCCACGCTTCCGTTTGGCATGAACGGTTTTTCAGATGACGACGGCGACTCTTTCGCGTCATCCAGTTCGCAGTGTTTGCAAATGCTGCGAGCGGATGGATGCACTTTTTTCAAGTACACATCATAATGGTCTGCTAGTATTTTGGAACTGGTTACCATGTTCAACTTACCGCGCTGGGACTGCAGCACTTCCGTCAACCGGGCGTGTCTTCCCCAATTCGATGTTCGAATGTCGCCGTGTTCGTTGGCCGACTCGGGACCGCACTCCAAGTTACGAATGCGCGGGTCGTATGCAGCGTTTACGCCAATGTAGACACCGTCTTTTGTGCGTCGTAGGTTGTGATAGTTCAGTCCCAGCTCGAGCGCCACAATTTCTTTCGTTTTAATACTCCCAAACAACCAGGCACACGCATAGTCTCCCGAATTATTGGCTACCAGAATGTTAATGTAGTCGTCCAACGTGTCCCCGTACTGCATGCACCGGCGGATGCGACAGTATATGGGGTCTCGGTGCTCGTAAGCGTTGAACCCCTTGATAGTGGTTTCTGTGCCAACAATTCCTGCGCCGGTGACAAAAAAATCGCTGCCGCTGAAAATGTATCCTGGGGCCATTTGCATGGTAAACGCGTACCCCGTTTTGGGATGAACCTCTGCAATAACGTTGTAGTACTGGGCTTCAATGTAGTCACCGTTGGTGTTGTGGGCACAAACAATGTTTCCGTCGGTGGTATACGACCCGGTTGCAATGAACGCAGTGCACCGTTCAGAAGTATTATTATTATTATTGGTATTATTGGTATTGGTATTGCGACTGTTGTGGTTGTTGTGCATAAAGTTACGATATTTTTTTTGAATGGTATAGGTCGATTTTTTCAGTACAGCCGGTAAATTTTTGTACAAGTAGTCCAAGCTGAGGGTGCTATTCAAAAACACAATATGATGAACTGGAACCCCGGAACCTTGTGCGATTCCTTTCATCTCGGCATAAATCTCCGGATACCGCCCTTTAACGACCGGTAAAAAAAAGTCACATGCCAATTTGATAAAAAATGTTACTGGGCGGCCGTACTTGTACGGGATGTAAAACTGATACATGGCCAACATTTCAGCGATTTCATTTTTTAAAAGGTTACCGTGCGCATAACCAATTTCGTGCGGGGTACCCACCAGTTTCAATTTAATGACTCCGCTAACATCGGCTCGTGTGGACCCAGTATCGAAATGTTTTTGTGTAAGCTTACGACTATAAAGCGTTTTGCGACTTTTGAGCGTTTTGCGAAGTTTATTTGATTTTTGCCTTGTTTTTGTCGTTCGCGTTTTTGAAAAACGGGTCATTTTATAATACAATAATCAAATATTAAAAATTAAAACAAGTTAAAGTAAAATAAATTATATTCAAGTAGTACTTATAGTCATGACGTCAGAACCAAACCAAGAACCAAAGTACAAGGTGTTATGTTCAAAAGACCAAGTGATATTGAAATACAAACGGTATTCGCCCGGAACCCAAAATGTAAAAAATACATTTTTGATTGATTTTGAAATGTACAACCCCAATGAGACGGTAAGTATGGAGCGGTTTTGTAATTTTAACATTTTTAAGCTGATATTTGAAGTAAACCGAGCCGATGCGATTGAAGCGTTAACACTAGATGAAAACGAGTCAAACCCTAATCAGGCAAACATGATAATGCTGTTTAAACGAAAAGGGGAAGACTTTGGAATGAAACAGCGATACATGTCGTTACAAATAAAGCTTACAAGGTCCGGAGAAAATTACGTGTTTGAAGGAGAGACTGCACCGCCTTGCAACTCAAGTTATCAGCGGAATTCCAGCTCACTTGAACAAATCAAGGATGCATCCGCCGTGTTTTGCATGTCATTGCTGTCGCCCGATAAAGTACGGGTTCAGTTCATGTTAAGTTTACCCGTTCCAACTGTTGAACAGCCCTCCTATATTGAACATAATTTAGGAATTATCATGAAAAAAGTGCTATCGAGAACAAAAACATTTATTGAAGCCATGAAATGAGGTAAAATGCGACAATAATTATCTATTTGATTTTTAAAAATATAAAAAACATAAATAAATAATTAGATACAAAGCTATATCGTTATTTAATTTAATTTAATTTAATTTAAAACATGAACTGGTTTACGTCGGTACTATCTGGTATATACTTTGTTTTATACACTGGATGCGTTATTTCATTCGAATATGTCAAGTACAAGGTGAAGACAATTGCAACCACAACGACAAGTACAAAACCATTCAATGCCATGGTAAAAAACATTGCAACAAGGTTGTCCAAAAAAAATATTTATTACACAAAAATGTTTCAAGCACTTGCATACAGTTCAGAAATATACGACGAGGATTTGGCGGCATTTTTTATTCAGTATACCGACACGGTTCAATATGAAAAGAATGAACTTAACAGCGAAAAATTGGACAAGTTAATAACGTTTGCTGAAAAAAAAGGATACACTCTTACCATTCAAAAACGAAACCAAAATAATACTGAAACAAATACTGACTACGTACCGGATAAAACTGGGTCGGTATCTCTCATTTTTTATGGTACACTTACAACTCACGATAACAACAATAACAACGAGACGCTTCCGATTGTTGTAAAGTGTTTACGGTCAAACATGCTTGAAAGAATTAAGTGGGCTATCAATGATTTCAGCTACTTGATTGGAATACTGCATCTGTTTCCACGATTCAAGCATTTGTATCTGCATGACATTCTGAACGAACAAAAAAAAATGATGTTGAGTCAGGTAAACTTTCACACCGAAGTGGAAAACATATCGAAAATGTACCACAATTTTCAAAAAACAAATACGCGAATTATTAAAATCCCGATGGTGTTCAAAGAGTTTACGGACGAGTTTGATACCGTGATTGTGATGGAACGAATTATTGGTAAAAAACTGGAGGAGTTGTCCAATGATGTAAAGGATGAATATTGCACTATACTTGCAAAAGGACTCATAAAAACTGTGTTCCTGGACGGATTTTACCACTGCGATATGCATCCTGGAAATGTTTTGTTTATAGAAAATGAAGAAAAACAAAATTCAGACCAAAATTCAGACCAAAATTCAAATCCAAGATTTCAAGTCGGTATACTGGATTTTGGAATCATGAGTGGTATAACCACACACGAGCAAAACATATCATTCGACTTGTTCAAGCAGGTGCTAAAAAGAAACCCTAATGAATTGGCTCGAATTTTTATTGAGGAGTACATTGAGCCGTGCACTTCTATCAATTCAGTTGTTTCAGTTGTTTGTATTGATAATGACACTAAAAGTAAAATATATGAATCCCTTTCATCAATATTTAATGAAATTTTGAAAGATAAGACGTTAACATGTTTCACTGCGAAAGATATGTGTTTACTCAATTACACGCTTTTGAAATACAACATGAAAATATCAAAAGCACTTACCAATTTTGAAATAAGTTTGTCGGTATGCGACAATTTATGTAAACAAATTGCGTTCAAACGCAGTTACATGGACCACCTGAAAGACATCGTAGAGGACATGTTCGAATGACGAATGACGCATGAACGAAATTTAAACAAACGGCGGTTTGGACAGGTCGTCGAAAGTCCATGCCTTTTTTTTCTCCCCGTTGTAAGGTCGAGCCCATCCGCCGCTAATAAGTATATCGGACACGCTTTCACCGGTTGGTAGAAACAGTTCGCCCAATACTCTGCCACCGTACTTGTCCCAGTCTTTAATACGCACTTTGGCAATGTTGCTGGAAAAGAGGGATTTCATATAATCTCTCACTTTTACTGCGGCCAAATGTTCTTGCGGTAGCCGGCCTTCACCATGTTTTATTTCGGGCGTGTCTATTCCGAGAATTCTCAGCGAAAATCTTACGGGCGTGTCAGATAACAGAACAATAATTTTTACCGTGTCTCCATCATAGACGTCTTCAATTCTGGCCAATGCGAACTGATTTTGAAGGGGAACTTTGGGAACTGTTTTAAGGTCAATGGCTTGAAGCCGTTGCTCAAGAGTTTCAACTGGTAACTCTGGTTTTGGTAAACACGCGCCCATGTCTGTATTTGCTTCAGTATTCATGCTTTCAAAAAGTAAATCTCAATTTTATTTACTTTTTACTTTTACTTTTACTTTTACTTTTACTTTTACTTTTACTTTTTATTTTCATTTTCATTTTCATTTTCATTTTTATTTTTATTTTTATTTTTATTTTTATTATGAAAAATCAATATAAAAGAAAAATAGTTATGTATCGTATAAACCAGTAAAAAGTATTTTTTTGGGTTTGGGTTTGGATTTGGACACGCACGCATACTCAAGTACAATGAAGCGCAGTGAAAAACAACGAGACGCAAACACGACCACGACCACGACCACAATCACCACCACCACCCCAATCATGGAGGACACTGCGAGTAACTTTCATTCGCTGTCTGGGAGTTGGACGCTTTGGTCGCATTTACCGCATGATACAGATTGGACGTTAAGCAGTTATACGAAGATTTGCCAGTTTAACACTGTAGAAGGAGCGGTCGCAATTACTGAAATGCTGCCTCCCAAACTCATTACAAACTGCATGCTTTTTTTGATGCGTACTGGTATATCGCCAATTTGGGAAGATGCGCGAAACCGAACCGGCGGGTGTTTTTCGTACAAGATAGCAAATGCAGATGTCCCTTTCAGCTGGAAACAGTTAACGTATTCCATTGTTGGTGAGACAATATCCAACACGCAAGCGATACTGCCGCACGTGAATGGAATTACCATTTCTCCCAAAAAAAACTTTTGTATTGTAAAAATATGGCTGGCCACGTGTGATTTTCAAAGCGCCGCCGTTATACGCGAACTGGTTGGAATCACGCCGCACGGATGTTTATTCAAACGACACGTGCCTGAATATTAGAGTAAAAAAATAAAAAAGGTAAAAAATACAAAATACAAAATACAAAATACAAAATACAAAATAAAAAATGAAAAATAAAAAAGTGTTAGTCTGACACACACCACACACACCTACACAATTACTTACCATCCTTCTTTTTTGTATTTTTCAGCAACAACACTGCACTGCTGGCATTTTGGTGTTGAATTCGAAACAAGTTCACGAATGGCTGCGGAAGCAATACATTCTTTTTCCATTCCCTGGTACCTTCTAAGCCCATAGGAGTGCTCATCGCCATTCAAAGTGCCAATCCAAAGTGTTGGTGCAGCCACCAGACACAGTCCGCATGCTCGACATTTGTAGTTTATATTCTTCAATAAAATGTTGATACTGCGAGCGACTCCATCAACCGACTCAGCGGTAAAAGTCCAGTAATCGCTTGCGTTTGATTCCATTGAAGTCGTCATTGGTATTGGTATTGGTTCTACAATCCATATCTACAATGCATATACGCAAAAACATTTCAATTTTTTTTTAGTTTATAAAAAATTGAATTACGATTGAAACGCTGTTTAGCTGTTTAGTTGGAGTAAGCCAAACCACCCATACCGCTCATGATACGAAGAACGTTGTAGTTGGTGGCAAACACGCGGACCTTGGCAGTGCTGGTACCCTCGACGGTGGCATTGGACAACACGAGCTGAAGAGTAGCGTTGTCAATACGAGAGAAGTTGCAAGAGCCAGATGGCTGGTGCTCCTCGGGGCGAAGGGCAAAGGAGTACAGGTTGACACCGGTGTCTGGGTTGCGGGTGTGGTGCTGCCATGGCTGAACGAGGTCGAAGTAGGTGCCCTCGCGCTCAGAGAAGCGGTCCTGGCCGTTAAGCTGCAACTTGGCAGTAACGACGGGGTTCTCACCCCAGCAGTGCATGTCAAGAGCGGTCTCGGCAAGCACGAAGGTGCCGGCATCAGAGAGAGCAGACTCGACATCACCAGCCACAGCACCAAGGTTGCCCATGTAAGTAGCGGAATTGGTAGCCCAGTAATGGTTAGCGTTAGGGGCAGTGACGTCGATGGCGCCAGCCTGATCGAAGAGGCCGTCGGCACCGATGAAGCCGGTAGCGCCAGAAACGGACTTGGGGCCGCCGAACGCGTGGATAGCATTGGGAAGAGCGTCAAGAGCGTCAGTGTAGTTGAAGGGCTGAGCACCGAGGAGCTTGAACAAAACGTTGCCAGCATCGAGGGATGAGCAGTAGTCAACGTTGGCGTCACGCTGGACAACCCAGATAAGCTCCTTAACGGGGTGGTTGAAGTTGAGCTTAATCTTGTTGGAGGAGGAACCGACGGACTCATCACCAGTGAACTGGAGCTGTTCGATGAGGTACTCGTGGGGGTTCTGGGCCATGCGCCTGCGCTCGTCGGTGTCCAAGAACACGTAGTCGACGTAGAGGGAGGCAGCAACCAGGGACTGGTTGTAAGCGGCGTTGAGCTTCTGGTTGCCGCTGGTGGCAGTGATAGAGCCAACAGCCCACAAGCACTCGTCGATGGGGCGAATGTCGAGGTTAATCTTGACCTCGTGGTACTGGAGGGCAATGAGGGGGAGGGCCAGACCGGGGTTGCGGCAGAACCAGAACTGGAAGGGGATGTAGAGGGTGGTCTCGGGGAGAGCGTTACGAGGAGCGCAAACCTGGCGAGGAGCGTTGGAGTCGCAAGGGCCGTCAACGTCAGCAAAAGCAGGGTCAGTGATGTAAGTCAACTGAGTGGTGTTGCCAATCATCTTGTAGTAGCCGCGCTGCTGCTCGGTGGACATGGTGAGCTGGCACCAGATGTGCATCCAGTCACCGTACTGGCGGTCAATGCGCTGACCACCGATTTCAACCTCAACCTGAGAAATCAGCTGCTCACCGGGGAAGTCGAGCCAGCGGGCATACACGCCAGCAGCGATGCCCTTGAGGCCCTGACCGATTTCAGGGAGAGTAACCTGAAGGTAAGTGCGGTAAGCCAAGTCACCGTTGCGGCTGATAGTGCAGGTAACACGCCTGCCGAAGTCAGCCTGGCCGTTGAAAGTCTGTTCGATAGACTCCATGGCAAAGTTGGTGTGTCTCTTGTAAGAAACCTTCCAGAAGGTAATCTGGGGATTACCGGTAAGGTAAACGTCTTGTGCGCCATAGGCGACGAGTTGCATTAAGCCTCCTCCCATTGTAGTAGATTGTGTGTGGTGTTTGAAGTTTGTAGTTTATAGTATGTCTAAAGAAAAAAATTTTTAGAAAAAACGAATAATTCATTTTTTTATAAAAATGTGTTTTTTTTTTGGATTTTTTAAAGATGGTTGGGATTTTTTGATTTGGAATTTTTGGATTTTGGATTTTTGAGGTTTGGCGTTTGGGAACGGGTTCCTAAAGTCCTAAAGTATTTATAGATGACAAAATGAAGAAATGAAGAAATGAAGAAATGAAGAATTGAAATTAAAATGCCGGGTCGGCAACAAAAACGGGAGTGGAACTATTTCCTAAAGCACCGTTATTGTCGGATTTAGAACTTTTAATGGCGCTCTGGTTAAACTGTTTCAAAGTGTAGAGTCCAACGACGGCTGCTGCGTAGACGGACAGTACATTTTGAATCATTACCTTGAGTGGGAGGCTTTCTCCTGAAATGAATCTCATTTCAATAAACCTTAATATAAAATATACAATTGAAATCGCAGCACTTTCGATGAACATGGTTAAAAAGTTAGTAATAGTAAATAGTAAATATAGTAAATAGTAAATAATACTATAATAAATCTTAAAAACGTCGTAATTTTACGCAATTTACGCAATTTCACATTCCAAACTGGGTAAAGTCTGCAAGTACGGGGCGTGGAACGGACATTGACCCGTTGGCACTCACCGAATAATTTGGAACTTTCTTGCATTCAAATGACGGTTCCGGGCATCTGGCACATGCCGGGCATGGCGGGCACTTTTTATTTTTAGAGCTACCCGACCCGTTGAATGCCGCGCCCAGGCCGTTACTCAACCCGCTGGAGCCATCTTGGTCAAAAACCCCACTATCTGCGCCACCACTATCTCCGCCATGACCCTCTTCGCTTTCACCATCAGGATACTCCGAATTTTTTTGGTTGAATCCAGGATTAACGGGACATGATGGAGGCACCACCTGAGATTTCAGAACGTACAAATGCTCCTGACCGGGAGGAATCTGGTCCTTTGTAATTCCTTTTGAAGAATCTGACTTATTTTCTAAGCCTTCCAAAGAAGGAAACATGAACGGCTCGAGAGTACCCACATTGGACGGTAAAATGGCGTCAAACAGGGATGTAAACGGTTCGGAACTATCTTCGCCGGAAGGGGAAGGGTCTGATTGGGGAGGGGCAGGAGGTGTCGGTTCTAACGGCAACTCGGAAACGTCGCTTTGGTCGCCACCAGTGTGCTGGTTCATAGAGGATGACTTAGACATGGATTCATTTCCTTCTTTTGTTCCGCCGGCGCCCAGCATTTTTCCTAAAAGACTTCCTAGAAGTAAGGACAAAAATAAAATTCCAAATAAATGTATACCGTTCAACTTCATGTTCGTAAAAAAAATGACTTTATTGGTTAATTTAATAGTATACTATATAATATTTTATGAATAAAAATTTATTGGTTTATTCATAATTTCATAAATCATAAAATTGATGAAACAAGTGGGTACTGGGGTGGTATTGTTATCATCAGTGAAAAAGAAAAAGATGGAAGACGCGACGAACCCATCATTTCCGAGCATATGCATTCCATTTTCAAAAATGCATTATGGTGCACAAAACGAACATGAAGTTACAGAAGCGTTTGTAAAACAGTGTTTCAAACGGTACGGAGACATTTCTCGTGTTATCATGAAACGGCACACGGTAGCCGGGTCATGTCTAGGAGAGTCATATTACAGCATTGCAATTCATTTTCATAGCTGGGATATTGAAAACAAGGAAGCCAAATACGTTCGGTCGGTTCTAATGTTGCCGGACGAGTACTCTAATGTGAAACTCGTGTACCATGGGCCATGGTACTGGAAATTCTTTGCATATAAGCCACGGTACATAAAGTTATAAAGTGCACTTATTTAAGATTTGTATAGCGAAGTAACGGGTTTTTGTAGCGAGGAACTGGTCGAACAAATGCAAACTGTGTGCGAGCAGCCGCTGGTTGAATATACTTTCTGACAAATTCATCCACTGAATTATACGTTTCCACTCGTTGACGCAACGAGTTGAAGTAGTACACTTTAGGGTCGTCGTGATTCTTTAGTACCGCAGTCCAGTGGCCTCCACGCGGCGAGCCGTTCTCGTTCACCAACATCTTCCACTCGGAAGCGGCGCCAGATGATAACGACAAAACCATACCAGTCACAACGTCTTTATCAGCTGACGGATTATCATCCATTTCATGGTTTACAAGTGAAAGCGCGGCCATAAGCAATGGAAGACTGTGATTTTCGTAATCCAAGCACACGAACTCGTCTTCAATTCCTGGCATGTGCTTCACCATCTTGCGCATTGTCAAACACAGCTGATGCAAATTAATGGGTTCCGGTGGCGGAACCGTCAAATCAAGGTCTCCTTCAACTGCATCATCATCTGTTGAAAACGTAAAGGCTTCGCGTTGGACCAAGTGATTGAGCACATGTCGCCCACACGATGCGACTTCATCTTGGTGTTCAAAGTAAAGTCCTTTGCCACTTGTTTTTCCAGGAACTTTACCAGATGCGGGTTGGTCACTTTTTTTTTGTATCGGGCGTTGTTCATTTTGTTCTTTTGGTTTACCCGTTTCAAATGTCGGCCTACGTGTATCCGTGTATTCGTTGACACTATCTGCGTGCAGCAGTTCACCAATTACGGAAACGTGTGTGTCGTTCAGTTCAAACCGGCGACCAACCACACGTACGCGTATGACAGAGTCCGGTTTAACCGCGTTGAAATAACTGCTAACCGACTCTGAAGCGTGGTGTTCGCGTAACACGTAAACAACAACCGGATTTACAACTGACGCGTGGTTAATTCCGGCAAGAATGCCCGCGCCGGTGACTGATTTGACACGACACACTAGGACTGCCCCTTCGCACGGTAGAAACACAGAACACTTATAAGCAACGTCAAACACCACATTCGGACCCTGCAGAATCCCGCTAGAATGCGACAACACTTTACACGTGTTTGGATGGACAAACCCTTCTACCGTGCACTTATTCTCAATGTGGCTAGAAACGTGCTTTCGAATCATTTCAGTTACTTTTCCCTCTGCCGCATGTTTTGTAACTTCGTTGTACGGTATGGTTATTTTTCGGGTTGCCATACAGTCCGAGTAACAATTTGATTCTGACTCTGACGTCATTGTTTTTGCCACCGCTGCTGATGCTAATGCCATTGCTTACTGTGCTTACTATTATAATAACCTTATATTTTTATATCAGTTTTGTTGTTAAACAACCTTCAATTTTAATTTTTAATTTTTTTATTTTGAAAAAAAAATGAAAAAATGAAGTAAATAAAATAAAGTAAATTAAATCACGGTGTTCATAAATGAACAATGGCTTCCTCTTCGGGTTTCGCATCAAACTCGATAACTTCGCCGTCTTTCACCATTTTAATAGTGGGGTACCCTTCAATGTTGAATTTCTCTGCAAGAGCGGGCTCGGCATCGCAGTCGACAACCCTGAAAATAACTCGGTGCCCGTTCACCGACGTGTCATGGTATTTGTTCTTTACACTGTTGAAAATGGGAATGGCGCGCTTGCAATGCGGGCACCAGTCGGCTTTGAACAAGTAAATTTCTGCAGTGGGCATCTTACTTAAATCCTGCGTTTCGGTTCCATCTTCATTTTTGGTTTTTGAAGAACCTTGTTTCACGTTCAAATTAAAATCTGAAAAAAGGGGTCCGACATATGTAGTATACGCCCAGTACGAAACCCCGAGAAAAATAATGGCAACTACTGCATACATGATGAATTTCCCGTTTCCAGAATCAGACGATGACGCGCTTGCGCCAGCGCCAGCCGACAATCCGCCGCCGACCATACTCGAAAATGCTTGTTTCAAATCGTTCAACATTGGGTTGTTTACTTAATTGTTTACTTGGTTACTTGTTTACTATATAGTATATGTTGTATCCAATAATATATTGTATTTAACTTATTATTTATTTTATTGGTTTGGTTTTATAAATTCTACAAATAAACTTTGCTAAATGTATTTCAAATGTATTTCATCGAAAACGTGTTCCAGTTAAAGTTATTGGCCCACTTTACGCGGTTATCAATATTGCTAAAGTCTTCACGTTGAATAAAGTACTGGTCCACCGCCAGCCAACACTTTTTAATTTTGTTAAAGTGTCCAGAATACATGTCGTCAATTGCCAGCGTTTTTCTCAATTCCGGTTTATACACGTTGGAGCTCCCAGGTTTGACTTCAATCGCTACCGGAGCTTTGCCTTGGCGTAAGTAGTCATTGTAATAATAATTCAAAATCTCATCATACATGGACTTCTTAACAATGTAAGCGTGATTGCACCATATCATGCCTCGAATCCAGTCCCCTGTCTGACCTTCAATGGTGTGGGTCAAAATGCCTCCAAAGTAGAGCATGTCCCATTCATCAGGCAGCTTTCTTCTGGAAAAATTACAAAAACTGTCTTGAATCACCACATCGTCTTCAAGAATCATAATGGCATCGTAGTTGTGTTCTTTGGCGTGGTGAATAGCGTTAATGTGCGCCTCCAAACAGCCAATCACAGGAACCGGATTCAGTTTGTTCTGCAAAAAGGTGAATGCCAGCCCCTTTGATAAAAGTTCTTTACTTATTTCAGCATGCCTATCCGTGCGCTCCTCGGTTGTAATCACCACCACTTCATTCACAACACGCATTAACTCTATAACGGGAGACGAAAATTTTAGCATCTCTTCCGTAAGAGACGCGTGTTCATATTGCTTGTCAATGCAGACGTCTGCGTCTGGAATGTAGTCAAAAAAGGTGTTTTTCTTCACAACGTCAAACAGTATGGTTTCGAACAAGTGCACGCCATAATTGTTGTGTTTGAAATAAAACTTGCGCGAGCCGTCAAACACGTCGCGTTCCGTCCACGAAATTGGAAAAAAGTTGTCACACTTTAAAACTTCTATTCTAAATTTTGATGTATAGTACGGATTTTTTTCAAGCAGCAGCCGGTTACTCTCGCGAATGTGATACGCCCATACGCCCATACGCAACCCGGTTTTAAAATTGTCAAGCCATATTTTAATAAACTCGTTTTGAGGTTTGGCGGCAATGAACGCGTTAATAAGTCCTGGACCGTCCCCTTCCTTTGAAAGATACAAGCTTTTGTTGGTGTCGAACACTTCGTCAAAATTTTTCACAATCAGCATGTCCAAGTCCAGGTAAACGCCACCGTGCTTGTACAATACCTCCATGCGAACCACGTCGGCCTTGTACTGAAAATGAGCAAGCTCAAACCCGTCAAAGTGTGTTGGGACGTCAATGTGCTCAATCCGGACACGCGGGTGCGTCTTCAGCTTGTCCCAGTACGGGTTTCCCACCGGTTCCGTACTGTTGTAAATGACAACCTTGTAGTCCAACATGTGAAACAGCATGGACCGCACGCACCGGTCATGAAAATTATGAAACTCCGTCTCACCGAAGTAGAGCAAATGAATGATTTTTGGAATGCGTTCGCGCTCTTGCGTAGACGCCTTGTACAAATTGGGCAAGTTGCAGTTTGTAAAAAACTTCAAATCGTCTGCCGCATTCGGAATTCGCAACAGTGTTTCATAACACCGAATGGCTTCTTCCGGTTCAATATAAGCCAGCGCAAACCCCTTATAAAAAAAAGCAAGTTGAGTTTCTTTTTCTTCATGATTTTCAAAATAATCCAAGTACGTTTCAGAAGAAGCGGCCAGTTTTAAACTTTCACGACTATTGTAAAAATGGGTAAGCGTATTTAAAAGTGTAGTTCGGTTTTGATTTTTAAACAGCGGTTTGTATCGCTTATAATTAGATTCGGATTCCATTTTATCAATATTGTATTTTCCCCACGCGAGCCCGCGACCGTCGTTCGGTCTTAACTCAATGAACTCTTTTCGGTCAATTGGAACTATGTATCCGCACTCGCACAGCAGTGTCCAAGCATAATTCGGCGAATGGTTCCAGCGCTGAATATGCTTTTTATTGGTTAATACAATATCATCAATAATTACCAGCGTGTTTTTGTGCGCTAGCGACATGCAGTTGATAGTGTCCTGCAGCGGAACGTCCGCGTAATGTCCGCCGTCGATAAATATCACGTCAAAGGTTTCGTTTGGATGTTCCTTCGCATATTTTGGAATCATATCAAGACTATTGCCTTTTATAAGTGTGTGACGGTTTGGAAAAGTTGTATCTACAAATACTTTTGCTGTGTCCACATAGTAGTGTTCACCGAGGTCAAAGCTAATCATTGTACAGTCCGGCGCACTAGACGACATTAATGTAACACAACTGTGACCCGAATTGAAACCAATTTCGAGAATGCGTTTGGCTGCATAGGGCCGAACCAGTTCTGAAAAGAACTCGGCTTGTGTCCTGTCTTGTGCGGTGTATCCTTCATTTATGTAAAAACTTGACATGTGTTTATCCAGACTGTCTAATAAACTCAGCGTTGGTCCTTGTGACATTTTTAAGGTGTATGTATATGTTTTAAAAATAGAAACCTTTTAAATACTATTAGGTATACAAATTAAATATTTGAATGTAGTTCACTGGTTTTCCTTTTCAGTTTCTTTTTCTCTGTAGTTTGAAAATGCAATGAATCCAATGAATGCAATGACAACAAGCAGAGCCTTTCTATCTTCTGTAACAGTATTTTTCAAGTTACTGAAAAGTTGCAATAACTTGCTTACGATTCCTTTGAAAAAGTCCAAAAAAATGATAATAATGTTCATACTTTGTACTTGTATGTATATATATGTATATACTTTAACTTTATTTTAAAACCAGAAACCAGGTTTTAAAATATTTTGATACTAGTTTTCTAATAATTTTCTACAACAATTGGATTTGGATTACAGTTTTCACATCACTAATTCACTTACTGTTACTGCTTGAGTTTTTGAATTTCGTCTTGAAGTGCCTTCACTTGCTGTTTCAGTAGTTGAGTTTCACTTACCAACATTGCCACCATCGAGTTATAGTTCACGGATTGCAGTTCAGTTGCATCTTTTACTCCTGAAACCAGCTCTGGGTAAGCTTCTTGAAGGTCGTGTGCAATAAATCCATGCTCATTTCTTGAGGTCAGGGTGTTGAAATAAGTTACTGGCTGCATGGAATCGATTGAGAATCGAGCATTTGCAACATCAATTGGTTCCACATTTTGCTTGATTCTGTAGTCACTCACTACATTTATACTGGTGGTCTTAATACCGTTATTGCTGACATCCAGATTGTAACTTGCATCAGGGGTGCTTGTTCCGAAACCTACCGTACCTGCCGTGTAGTAAATGCTGTTTGAAGTGCCCTTTTCAAACACGCCCATTCCAGTGACTCCCACTGTCAGCCCTTTCACTCCTCCAACATTGCTTGTTGTGAGTCGTATATTGCTGCCTTCTATAAATGTAGCCGTATCCAAACCCGAAGCAACCAAGTCGGTTTGACCTGCGACTTTCCAAGTCTTGAAGGTAGATTCAATTGTAAGGCGGACATAGTTGTTGGAAGCATCGCCAGTAAGACCGTATCCCGTTGCTGTGTCGAGTTCAACTATCCTGACATTGTTGTATGAAACATCGCCGCCAACGCGATTCACGGTTTGGAAGGTGAGCAACGTTCCGGCTCCAGTTGGACCAACGGGACCCGTATTTCCAGTTCCGCCAATAGCACCATTTAGACCGGTCGGACCTGCTTGCCCGGCTGGACCTGCTTGCCCGGCTGGACCTGCTTGCCCGGCTGGACCTGCTTGCCCGGTTGGACCAGTCAGGCCAGTTGGACCCGTGCCTCCGGTTGGACCCGTGCATCCGGTTAGACCGGTCGGGCCAATTGGACCAGTTGCTCCCGTTGGACCGGTTGGACCGGTTGGACCGGTTGGACCAGTTGGGCCAGTTGGACCCGTACCTCCGGTTGGACCGGTCGGGCCAGTTGGACCCGTACTTCCAGTTTGACCAGTTGGACCGGTTGGACCGGTTGGACCCATTGGACCCGTTGGACCGGTTGGACCCGTTGGACCCGTTGGACCCGTTGGACCCGTTGGACCGGTTCCTCCAGTTGGACCGGTTGGACCCGTACTTCCAGTTTGACCAGTGGGGCCGGTAGAACCCGTTGGACCCGTAGGACCCGTTGGACCAGTTTGACCGGTTGGACCAGTCGGGCCAGTTGGACCTGTGCCGCCGGTTGGACCAGTGGGGCCCGTAGGACCCGTTGGACCAGTTGGACCAGTTAAACCGGTTGGACCGCGTTCACCAACCGACCCAGTTGGACCAATCAGTTTTGCATCATCTGTTACATCACCACTGTGTTTGTATGAATTTGACGGACCGGTGTTACCATTATTTGCTCCAAGGTAAATATAAATTTCACCTCCTCTCACCAAAACGAACTCACCTAAGTTTGAAGGTTGTGGAGAAATTGTTGAAAGGTCATTCGAGTTATCAATTGTTGTGAAAATAACAAATCCTTT
>Ga0194118_10000412_pt1 | contig 73603 bp, 63 predicted proteins | sample TA2MahsurfametaG_2_FD_148662 | JGI IMG/M metagenome (GOLD analysis project Ga0194118, IMG submission 148662) | Freshwater microbial communities from Lake Tanganyika, Tanzania - TA2015013 Mahale N5 surface | ecosystem: Environmental > Aquatic > Freshwater > Lake | place: Tanzania: Lake...
CCTGGACTCCTGAATACACGATCGCCGCATCGGCCGAGGCGGCCGTCGCGGCCGCGGCACCCGCGGCGAGGGCGTACGAGGCGCGGAGGGAACGGACGGCGTCATTCGACGCGGGGGCGCGGGTCTCGGACATGGCGTGACGGCTCCGGGAAAGGGTTCAGGGAAAGGGTTCAGGGAAAGGGTTCAGGCGCGGCAAGGGAGGCCGCGGGAGAGCGGCTCAAGAATGACCGAATCCCGGGCACGGTCAAGCGTGACTGTCGCGGATTCCCGTGCATATTGTTTCATCGGAACGCCGCACCAAGTGCCAGTAATCACTTTGGGCGGGCCCTTGACCCTAAGATCCCCCCGATCCATGAAGAGCTTCCTCGCCACCCTCGCCATCTGCGCCTCCGCCTCCGCCTCCGCCCAGGTGGTCTTCGAGACCGGCAACGACAATGGGTTCTTCGCGCCATTCAACGCCGCCAACGCCGCTGCCGTCAAGTACGGCGACTCAGGCTGGCTGGGCGGCCCGGCCTCGCCACCCGTCCCGCTCGGCCAGATCACGCTTCGGCTCGCCACGTTCGGCAGCGCCACCCCCGGTACGACGGACATCGAGTTCACGCTCAACAACGGCGACCCGAGCGGGTTGGTCTTCGGCAACGGTGCAGTCCTCTACTCGACGGTCGTCACCGGGGTCGAACTTCCCGCCGCCTTCGGCACCGAGGCGACGTTCTTCGACCTCGTCATCCCGCTGCCGACCGTCTACACGACCGGCGGCTACAACAACGTGGGCTGGTCGGTGAAGTGCCGCAACTATTCCTACGGCGGCTCGTTCGGCTTCCAGGTGGGCACCTGCACCGCGCAGACCACCGGCTACTACACCAACAACGCCTCGTTCTTCAACGGCTCGAGCTGGAGCCTGTTCGCGTTCGGGCCGGACACCTGCCTCAACATCGCGCAGTACTCGGTGATGATCGAGCGCGCGGCGTGCCGCGCGGACCTCGACGGCAACGGCAGCGTCGATGGCGCTGACCTCGGACTCCTGCTCGGGGCGTGGGGCCCGGCAGCCGGCAACGCGGCCGACCTGAACGGCGACGGCGTCGTCAACGGCGCAGACCTCGGGCTACTGCTCGGGGCGTGGGGCACCTGCCCCTGAGGCTCCCTCGGGAGCCCGAACCAGCACCCGCCACCCCACGATCGCGCGCCGGCCCTCCGCCCAGTGCACGTCCGCCTCGCCGCGCGCGCCGAGCAGTTCGATGGTCGCCCGGTGCGTCGCCTCGCCGTCGCCGGCCCCGAACGGCCCAGCCCCGACGGGCACCGCATCCACCCGCGGCTCGACCGCCCTGCCCTCGGGCACGACCGCACGCACCCAGGAGGCAACCACCCCGGCCACCACGGGCTCGGTGCCGGCCACCTCGAACGCGTTGCCGCGGTCGGCCTGCGCCGCGACGACGGTCGACCGCACCCAGTCCGCGGCACGCGCCGCGTCCGCCTCGCGCTGGACCCGCTGGCTGCGCCAGATCACCGCGCCCACCGCCACGATCATCACCGTGAGGATCAGCCCGCGCGGTCGGAGCCAGCGGCGCATGAAGTTCGGCATCCCCGAAGGGTAGACGGCCCCGGAACCGCCCGCGGCGCGCAGGCGCGGCTTTGCCCTACGCTGCACGGCTCGACATGCCCGTCGTCAGCGTCGCAAACGTCCGCCACGGCTTCGGCACGAACATCGTGCTCGAGGGCGCCACCGTCTCCATCGAGCCCGGCGAGAAGGTGGGCCTCGTCGGCCGCAACGGCGGCGGCAAGAGCACGCTCATGAAGCTGATCGCGGGCATCTGGCAGCCAGACTTCGGCTCGGTGTCGCTCGCCCGCGGCACGCGCGTGGGCTACCTCTCGCAGGACCCGCGCCTCGAGCCCACGGACACCCTCCGCCACGCGGCGGCGCGCGCATTCGAGCGCCTCGACCAGCTCCACCGCGAGATGGAGCAGATCTACGACGACATGGCCAAGCCCGACGCCGACATCGACGCGCTCATGAAGCGCCAGGTGCGGATCGAGGAGGAGATGGAGCGCTCGGGCGGCTACGCGATCGACCACCGGATCGACGAGACCCTGCACGGCCTCGGCTTCACCGACGAGCAGTTCGGCACCCTCGTCAGCAAGCTGTCCGGAGGCCAGCGCGCGCGCGTGGGCCTGGCCCGCCTGCTCCTCGAGCAGCCCGACGTGCTGCTCCTCGACGAGCCCACGAACCACCTCGACATCGATGGCCGCCGCTGGCTCGAGCGGTTCCTCGGCGAGGAGTACCCGGGCGCGGTGCTCCTCGTGAGCCACGACCGCCGCCTGCTCGACAACGTGGTGCACCGCATCATCGAGGTCGACATGGGCCGCATCCGCGAGTACCCGGGCAACTACCGCGACTTCATCGACCTCCGCCGCGAGCGCATGCTCACCAGCCAGCGCAACCACGAGAAGCAGCTCGACAAGATCCGCGCGGAGGAGCAGTACATCATGCGCTACAAGGCCGGCCAGCGCGCCAAGCAGGCCCGCGGCCGCGCCACCCGGCTCGAGCGCTTCAAGCAGGACGAGCTGGTCGAGCGCCCGATGGAGCTCGAGGTCATGCAGCTCGAGCTCCCGAAGGCGCCGCGCGTCGGCGACCACGTGCTGCGCTGCGAGCACCTCTCCAAGCGCTACGGCGAGAAGGTGCTGTTCGACAAGCTCGATCTCGCCATCAAGCCGCTCGACCGCATCGGCATCGTCGGCCCCAACGGCGCCGGCAAGACGACGCTCGTGCGCGCGCTGCTCGGGGACCTCGCGCCGGACGCCGGCGAGCTCAAGGTGAGCCCGCAGATCAAGGTGGGCTACTTCCGCCAGACGCAGGAGCACATCGACCCGATGCTCACCGTCTGGCAGTACCTGCAGCGCGTGATCGCCTCCAACGAGGGCGGACTGCGCGCGAGCGAGCAGCAGGCGCGCAACCTCGCGGGCGCGTTCCTCTTCTCCGGCGAGGAGCAGGAGAAGTGCGTCGGAAACCTCTCCGGCGGCGAGCGCGGCCGCATGGTGATCGCCGGCCTCGTGAGCGCGGCCAACAACCTGATCGTGCTCGACGAGCCGACCAACCACCTCGACATCCCGAGCGCCGAGCGCCTGGAGACCGCGATCTCCACCCCGCCGGAGGAGGGCGGCTACGACGGCGCGCTGATCCTGATCAGCCACGACCGCGCGCTGCTCGCCTCCTGCTGCGACCGCCTGGTGATCCTGGACGGCAACGGCGGCGCGCGGCTCTTCGACGGCGGCTGGGACGAGTGGGAGGAGAAGGAGGCCGAGGAGAAGGCCCAGCAGGACGCCACCGCCAAGGCCGCCGCCGAGCGCGCCAAGGCCGCCGCCGAGCGCGCCAAGGCCGCCGCCGAGCGCGCCAAGCCGATTGCGGAGCGCGCCAAGCCGATTGCGGAGCCCGCCAAGCCCGCCGCCGGCAAGCCGGCCGCCACGCCCGCGGGGAAGCCCAAGGCCGCCCCCACCGGCGACCCCAAGCTCGCGCGCATGGAGACCGACCGCATCGAGCGTCGCATCACCGAGATCGAGACGCGCGTGCGCGCCATCGACGAGTCGATGCTCGACCCCAAGGTCTACGCCGACCCGCAGAAGTCGCGTCAGCTCACGCAGGAGCGAGAACGGCTCCAGCAGGAGCTGGAGCCGCTTGAGTTCGAATGGGCGCGCCGCGCCGAGTGACCACGGTCAGCCGCGCATCACCACGTCGCCCGCCGCATCCACCACCTCGATCCGTCCGGAGCGGAACCTGCCCGCGGCGCCATCGGGCAGCTGACCTTCGTAGGCCCAGTTCGCGCCGTTGGCGACGAAACTGCCGAGCTCGGTGACGGTGTCGTCGTCCGCGACATGCCGAACGGTGTACCTCCCGCGCACCTCGAGGCCGAGGCCGACGCAGGTCAGGACGCGGTCCGGCTCCGAGACCGCAAGCGTCATCGACCCGAGGCCGGCGGCCGGGCCCTTGCCCGGGATGCCTGCCACGCCGCGGCGGTAAGTGGCCCGCTCGATGCGAAGGCCCGCATCCTCGCTGCCGATGGCGGCGAGCATCTGGAGCGGCGTTGCGCCGCCGAACACCACCTCGGTGACGCGGCCCACGAAGGCATTGCTCGACACCTGGAAGACCAGCGCCACCACGAGCGCCGCCGACAGCGCGATCGCCGCGGCACGCCAGCGGTACGAACTTCGCACGAACGCGTCGAGGTCCGAGCGCAGCCCGGCCAACTCGACGGCCTCGCCGATGCCGGCCGCGCCGGCTGCGCGCATCCGCCGCCGCTGCGCGAGGGTGGCGGTGCGTCCGATGTGCGCGATCGGCGCGAAGTCATCGTCCTGGCGGTCGATGGCCGTCATCACGCGCGCCATCGTGCGCGCCTTGAGGCCAGCCGGGGGCTCATCCTCGTTGTTGGAGAGGAACGCCGGGTCCGCCGACACCGCGGCCTGCAGCTCTCGAAGCTCTGCCTGCACGGCGGGAGTGGCATCGCGGAACGACCGCTCGAATGCCGCCGCATCCACCTCGTCGAGCATGCCCATGGCATCGAGCATGGCCTCGGCGCGCAGGTCCGCGCCGCGCGCCCGGTCGCCTGCGGAACGATCACCGGAGTTGTTCCCGCCGTACTGGTTCATCACGTCCTCACTTCACTCGCCCTGTTCGCAGCCGGAATGCAAACGGCTCCCCTACGCCGGGGAATCCGAGTTGCCGATTTGATTATCAGGCCCTAGTCGGTCGCGCAACTTCGCCAATCCCCGGCTGAGCGCACTCTTGACGGTTCCGAGGGGCGCACCGAGCTGCTCGCTCACCTCCCGCAGCGTAAAGCCCTGCATGTAGGTCCGCTCGATCACGACGCGCTGCAGCTCAGGAAGCTCGGCCACCCGACGGCGAAGGACCTCGACATCGTGCTGACCCCCCGGCTCCACGGGCGGCATGCCGACCGGCCCCAAGGCGTCGTTGGACGAATCGAACCCCAACTGCTCCGGGCGAGCGCCCTTACGACGCAGCCGGTCGATCAGGTGCCGGCGGGTGATGAGCATGACCCAGGTCACCAGCTTGGCGCGTTCAGGGTCGAATCGATCGGCCGTCTGCCACAGCCGGACGAAGGTCTCCTGCACCGCGTCCTCCGCCTCGGCGCGCGTCAGGACCTGCCGGGAAGCCTTGAAAACCAGGCCAACGAACCGGTCGTAGAGCTCCTCCATGGCCGCTTCGTCGCCGTGGGCGACGCGCTGCATGAGCATCCGGTCCTGGCGCTCGATGGGGTCCAACGGCGGGGTTCCTCGTTGCGGGGCGGGGCGCGGGGTCCAAGAACACTCTGCGATGCGTCCCACCCTTGGCATCGCCATTCCGGACGATTTCGTTCAGATTTCGCTTGAGACGCCCCACGAGGGTGGCAAACTACCCCTTGGCGTGACCGGACCCCCTCCCCCGGGGTCCGGGACGCCGTATGGGACGGTCGCTCAGACAAGGCCCAATGAAGGTCCTCGGCTTCCAATACCCGTCGTTGCCAGCCGCCGGCGCAGCCGGTCGCCGGCTGTCGGGCTACACGCTCGTCGAGGTCATCGTCTGCCTCGGGGTCATTGCCGTGCTGTGCGGGGTGCTGCTGCCGTCGCTGCGCGCCACCCGGGAGCAGTCGCGGCGCCTCGTCTGCGCAAGCAACATGCGCAATGTCGGCATCGCCCTGTCGGCCTATGCGCAGAGCAACGGCGACCGGCTTCCGTACAGCCGCGTGCTCGACAACTCCCCGCCCGACGTCGGCGCGCTCATGCTCGCGCGACTTGCGGCGCCCTCGAGCGGCGGCCAGGCCTGGGATGGCCTCGGCCGACTTGCCAACGCGTACCTCGACTCGTGCGAGTGCCTCTACTGCCCAAGCCATCACGGCATGAACCCGTCCGACGCGTGCGCCAGCCGCTACCGAGACGGGTCCACGGACGAACTGGCCACCAACTTCCACTACAGCGGCCACAAGTACCACGCCAACACGCCCGAGCGCGGCGAACTGGTAAGGCTCGACCATGGCAGCCGGCTCATGCTGCTGACGGATGGCCTCCGCAGCCAACTCGACTTCAACCACGGCACGGGCCTCAACCGGCTGTTCGGCGACCTGAGCACCGACTGGTGGTCGGACGAGCGCAACGCCGTCCGCAACCGACTTCCGCAGGACCCCATCACCACGGTGTCGAGCGACGTCTCGCAGGAAATCAGTTCGTTGTGGGGCGATATCTCTGAAGGCGAGAAGCGCTGACGCGGGTCTGAAGGCGAGAAGCGCTGACGCGGGTCTGAAGGCGAGAAGCGCTGACGCGGGTCTGAAGGCGAGAAGCGCTGACGCGCCGGGCGCGCAGAGAAGTCAGGGATTGTGAGGGGCCATGCGAATCGTGCCCACCTGGGCGCGATGGTCGCTGTAGCCGAGGTCCGCGGTTCGATACCCGACCCACTGAACCCGCGAGCCCGCAAGCATGTGGTCGATGCGCAGGACCGGCCACGGACGCCGGTACGTGCACAGCCACCCCGACGAGCGCCACGGCGGCGCGGGCGACATGAACCGTGCCGCCACCGGGAGGATCACGCTGCCGGGCGTGCAGTTGAGGTCGCCGAGCACGAGGTCCGGGGCCGCCGGGAGTCGCACTTGGGCAAGCACCGACCGAAGCCCGTCGGCGATCGTCCCGCGTGCGCGGCGAGGCGACGAGGGAAGGTCCACGGCCAGGACGTGCAGGTCCTCGCCGCCTTCGGTGCGCACGACGACCCACGCAAGCCAGATCGTGCCGACGTCCGGCATCGACACCGACGCGAGGATCCGGTGGTCCACGACCGGCAGGCGCGAGATCACGCCGAACATCCCGTGGTCATGCGCGACGTATCCGGGCGGGAGCCACGCCGAACGCGCGTCGAAACGCAGCATCGACCCCGGCCCGCTCACGACAGCCACGTCACCGAGCACCGAGGCCAGCGCCCGGCCGCAGCCGAGCGCGTCCTCCCCGGGCCACTGCGGGTTCCAGTGGGTCACCGTGATGTCGCCGGGCCCGGGCTTCGCCTGCCCCGCCCACCCGACGTCGGTCAGCGCGAAGCGCCCGCTCGACCACGCGAATGCCATCGCGCACGACCAGAACGCGATGCGCGCGAAGGCGCCGCGCGGCAGCCAGGCGCGCGCGGCCAGTGCACCTGCCAACGCGCCGACCGCCATGGCCCACGGCGGCGTCCAGAAGAGCCACTGCGCCCACGCCCAGCGGTCGACCACCAGCTGTCCCACGATCCACGCCGCCGATGCCAGCGCCGCGGGGAGGGCGACGGCAACGCCGAGCGCAGCCAAGGCAACGGGCTGCGCCGCCCGCTCGGCACCGCGGCCGGTTGCGCGCACGCTCATCCTGCGGCACCCGGCACGGCCTCGCCCCGCGCGAGTTCGGCGATCGCGGAGAGCACGCGCCCATCGAGGCCCGGCGCCGCGCACACCACGCCCGCATTCACGGCAAGCGAAGGCCCGTGCGAGAAGTCGAGCGGCGCTCCTGCCGCATCGGTGACGACCGCACCCGCCTCGGCCGCGATCAGCACGCCGGAGGCATGGTCCCAGACACTCTCTCGGTGACCCCGTGACCGCGGCAGCCGAACCACCAGGTCGGCATCGCCGCGCGCGACGAGCGCATACTTGCACTGGCTGTCCATGCGCGATTCCTCGAGCGCCGCGACCGCCGCAAGCCGCGGCTCCAGCCGCGAGGGCACGGGGCTTGCGCTCCGGTTCATGGACCTCGCCCATCGCACGGCGCCCGCGCCCCGCGGGGACAGCCGCATTCGGCGCCGCACCTCGCCGGCGGCATCGAGCTCGAACGCGCCCGCGCCGCGCGCGGCCGCGTACAGCACGCCCGGACCGCCGACGTGGACCGACAGGTCGCCGGCCGGCCCCATCCGCGGGCAACCGAGCACGCCGACCTCGACATGCGGCCCGCGGAGGAGCGCCAGGCACACCGAGCACTGCGCCCCCAGCAGGAACCCCTTCGTGCCGTCGATCGGGTCGATCGTCCATCGCGGCTCGCCGTCGCGCGGCTCATCGCCGTCGATCGCCCGCAGCGCATCGGCGCGCGACCGCCATCCGAGCGCGGCGCGCACCGCGTCGACCACCACCCGCTCCACGTCGGGTCGACGCGCGGACGCCAGCGCGTCGGCATGCTCCTCGCCGATGAGCGCCACGCGACCGTCCGGCGCGCCCGCTCGCAAGCCCGCCACCACCACCGCCTGCAGCGCATAGTCGGCGGCGGTCACGGGGGACCCGTCGCCCTTCTCGATGGGCGGCACCGAAGCCAGCGTGTCGCCGAGGAGCCGCGCAAGGGGAAGCGCCGGGCGCACGGCATCGACGGCGCGGCGCAACGACTCGGTCGTGGGGGAAGGCGGGCTCACGGGAAGCGCGGGATGGTAGGTCCGGCACGTGCGGATCCGTTCGCTGCCAGAACGGCAGACCCGGCACGCGGCCGCGCCGAACGGACAGCCCCAGCCTGCGCCGCGGGGCCCGCCGGGGGCTCGCGGGACGTGGCACGCCGCTTGCACCTCCGTGGGCATGTCCAACCAGTCCCCGATCATCGGCATCGACCTCGGCACCACCAACAGCGTGGTGGCCGTCATGGAGGGCACGCAGCCCAAGGTCATCATCAACTCCCTCGGCGGCCGGACCACCCCGTCCGTGGTCGGCTTCACCGAGAAGGGCGAGCGCCTCGTCGGCCAGCCCGCCAAGCACCAGCAGATCACCAACCCCAAGAACACGGTCTTCAGCATCAAGCGCTTCATGGGCCGCCGCCACAGCGAGGTGGGCCACGAGGAGAAGCTGGTGCCCTACGAGGTGAAGGGCGCGCCCGAGGAGCTCGTCAAGGTCGGCATCCGCGGCAAGGACTACACGCCGCCTGAGATCTCGGCCATGATCCTGGCCGAGCTCAAGCGCCAGGCCGAGGAGTACCTCGGCGAGAAGGTCGAGCGGGCCATCATCACGGTTCCCGCGTACTTCAACGACGCGCAGCGCCAGGCCACCAAGGACGCGGGCGAGATCGCCGGCCTGAAGGTCGAGCGCATCATCAACGAGCCCACCGCGGCCGCGCTCGCCTACGGCCTCGAGAAGAAGACCAACGCCAAGATCGCGGTCTTCGACCTCGGCGGCGGCACCTTCGACGTGTCGATCCTCGACATCTCCGACGGCGTCTTCGAGGTGCTGTCGACCAACGGCGATACCCATCTCGGCGGCGACGACTTCGACCAGAAGCTGATCGACTTCCTGGCCGAGGACTTCCGCAAGAAGGAGGGCATCGACGTCCGCAAGGACCCGATGGCCCTGCAGCGCCTCAAGGAGGCGGCCGAGAAGGCGAAGATCGAGCTCTCGACGCAGGTGGAGACCACGGTCAACCTGCCCTTCATCACCGCCGACCAGAGCGGCCCGAAGCACCTGCAGGTGACGGTCACGCGCGCGAAGTTCGAGGAGATGTGCAAGGACCTCTTCGAGCGCCTCGCCGCGCCGTGCGAGAAGGCCCTTGCCGATGCCAAGCTCAAGCCCTCCGACGTCCAGGAGGTGGTGATGGTCGGCGGCTCCATCCGCATCCCCAAGGTGCAGGAGCTGGCGAAGAAGATCTTCCAGACCGACAACCTCGACAAGAGCATCAACCCCGACGAGGTGGTCGCGATCGGCGCGGCGTTCCAGGGCGGCGTCCTCATGGGCGACGTGAAGAACGTGGTGCTGCTCGACGTCACCCCGCTCTCGCTCGGCGTGGAGACGCTCGGCGGCGTGATGACCACGCTGATCCCGCGCAACACCACCATCCCGACGTCGAAGAAGGAGATCTTCTCCACGGCGCAGGACAACCAGAGCGCGGTGACCATCGTCGTGCTGCAGGGCGAGCGGCAGATGGCCGCGGACAACCGCGTGCTCGGCCGCTTCGACCTCACCGGCATCAGCGCCGCCCCGCGCGGCGTGCCGCAGGTCGAGGTCGAGTTCTCGCTCGACGCCAACGGCATCCTCAACGTCAAGGCGACCGACAAGGCCACGTCCAAGGCGCAGGAGATCAAGATCACCGGCTCGAGCGGCCTGTCGAAGGACGAGGTCGAGCGCATGCGCAGGGATGCCGAGGAGCATGCGGCCGCCGACAAGGCCCGTCGCGAGCTCATCGACACCAAGAACCGCGCCGAGCAGGTGGCCTACCAGGTGAAGAAGCAGCTCGAGGAGCTCGGGGCCAAGGTGCCCGCGGAGAGCCGCACGAAGATCGAGGGCGCCGTGTCCAACCTCGAGGAGCGGCTCAAGGGCGACGACAAGGCCGCCATCGAGGCCGCGCTCAACAACCTGATGAACGCGGCCGGCGAGCTGCAGCAGGCCACGGGAGCCGCGGGCACCGGTGCGACCGGCGGCCCGTCCCCCGGCGGCGAGAAGAAGGACGACGTCATCGACGCCGAGTACGAGGTGACCGACGACGGCAAGAAGTCCTGACGGCACGGACCCGTGCGAGATTCCCGCGGCGGTCGCCCTTCGCTCACGAGGGGCGGCCGCCGCGGTGCGCTTCAGAACGGCGAATCTCAGATGAATGTCTTCACGGCAACCAGTACCAGTACCGCCGCAAGCGCCACCCGCAGCCAACGGGCCCGCAGGCGGAGCGCAAGCGCGCTGCCGGCAAGCACGGCCGGTACGGACCCCGCCAGCATGCTGGCCAGCATCCAACCGTCCACCATGCCCGCGGCGAGGTAGCCCGAGCCGGCGATCAGCGCCAGCGGGATCGCGTGCGCGATGTCGGTCGCCACGAGGCGCTGCGGAGTCATGCGCAGCGGGTAGATCGCCACCATCATCACCGACCCGAGGGCTCCCGCGCCAACGGAAGTCAGGGCCACGAGGAGGCCCAGCAATCCACCCGACACCACCGACAGCAGCGGCTGCTGGCGCCTGAACCGCGCGGGCGCGTCGATGCGGCGGTCCCGCATCCATGATTGGAGCGCCGGCCCCGAGACGATCCCCACCGCGGCCACCAGCACCACGGCGCCGACGGCCTGCGTCAACCAGTCGATCCGGCCGATCGCACCGTGTCGCGCCACGAACACCACCGTTGCCAGTGCCATCGGCAGGCTCCCGAGCCAGAGACGCCGCACAACCTGCCAGTCGACCTGGCCCTTCCTGTGGTGCATCGGTACCGCGACGAGCTTGGTAATGGCCGCGAACCACAGGTCCGTGGCGATCGCGGTCTGCGGGGCCACCCCGAAGAACAAGAGGAGGAGCGGCGTCATCAATGCACCGCCACCCACGCCAGTGAGGCCCACGACGAAGCCGGTGCATGCGCCGGCGATCGAGTAGGCCGGGTCTATCATCGCCCAGAGGGTAACCCAAGGCACGTTCTTATCCGTTGCTTGCGCCGGCCCGGAATTGCCATACATTTCCTGCTTCGACACCGCTCCGCACGGCCCGCCGCGCACGTCGCTCGGCACGCCGACCCGGGCGCAACGTCGGTCACGCCATGCAGCGCATCAAGGGCATCGCCGTCAGCCCCGGCATCATCGTCGGGCGCGCATTCCTGGTGGGTTCCGCCGAGCAGGTGGTCCCGCACCGCACCATCGCCGAATCCGAGGTCACGGGGCAGAACGAGCGCCTGCGCGTCGCGCTGGCCGCAGCCGGCGACGAGATCGGCGCGCTCAGCGAGCGCACGCGCCGCGAGCTGGGCACCGAGCCTGCCAAGATCTTCGAGTTCCACGCGGGCCTCCTCCGCGACCGTGCGCTGGTGACGTCCATCGAGCGCAGGATCGCCGGCAGCTTCGTCACCGCCGAGCAGGCGGTCGCCGACCAGTTCCGGGTGCTGGTGGACCAGTTCAAGCGCATGGGCAACGAGGTCTTCGAGCAGAAGGCCAACGACGTCCTGGACCTCGAGCGACGGGTGCTGGGGCACCTGATGGGCGCGCAGGAGAGCCGCCTCGCGCAGCTCGACGCGCCCGCGATCGTGGTGGCGCACGAGCTCACCCCGAGCCAGGCCGCGGCGATGGACCGGGCCAAGGTGATCGCCATCGCCACCGACCTCGGCGGGCGCACCGGGCACACGTCGATCGTCGCGCGCGCCCTGGGGCTGCCATCGGTGGTCGGGTGCCAGCGCCTGTCGGTGGAAGTGGAGGAAGGCGACGAGCTGATCGTCGACGGGAACGAGGGCGTGGTGATCCTCCGCCCCGACGCGCGGACGCTCGAGGAATACCGGCGCAAGCAGGAGCGCTCCGTGCGCTCGCGCGCGGCGCTGCGCGAGCTGTCGGGCGCCGAGGCGGTGACGCGCGACGGCGTGCGCGTCGCGCTGATGGGCAACATCGAGTTCCCCGAGGAGGTCGAGGCCGTGCTCGCCAACGGCGGCGACGGGATCGGCCTCTACCGGACCGAGTTCCTCTGGCTCACGCGCAAGGAGCCGCCCACCGAGGAGGACCACCTCGAGGCCTACCTGCGCGCCATCCGCCTGCTCAAGGGCAAGCCGCTCACCATCCGAACGTGCGACCTCGGCGCGGACAAGTACACGCAGGAGCAGATGGAGGAGCCCGAGCGCAACCCGTTCCTGGGGCTGCGGTCGATCCGCCATTCGCTGGCCAACCCCGCGGAGTTCAAGCGGCAACTGCGCGCCATCCTGCGCGCCAGCGCTCATGGGCCGGTGAAGACGATGTTCCCGCTGGTGTCCAACCCGATGGAGCTGCGGCAGGGCAAGCTCATGCTCGCGGACCTGTCGGAGGAGCTCGAGGACGAGGGCATCCCCTTCGACCGCCAGATGCCGATCGGCGTGATGATCGAGGTGCCGTCGGCCGCGCTGATGGGCCGGGTGCTGGCGTCGGAGAGCAGCTTCTTCTCGATCGGAACCAACGACCTGGTGCAGTACACGCTGGCCGTGGACCGCGGCAACGAACGCGTGGCCTACCTCTACCAGGCGGCCCACCCGGCGGTGGTGTACCTGGTCAAGAACGTGGTCCGGGCGGCCCGCAGCGGCGGCATCGACTGCAGCGTGTGCGGGGAAATGGCCGGAGAGCCGCTGTTTTGCATGTTGCTGCTGGGCCTGGGATTGCGTACACTCTCCATGGTTCCCGACCAGATCCCCGTGATCAAGCGCGTGGTCCGGTCGGTGACGATGGAACAGTGCGAACGCCTCGCCCGCAGGGTCGGGTCGTTCGACTCGGAGCGCCAGGTCGAGACGGCCTTGCGCGACGAACTCAGGAAACTCGATCCGGAAGTCTTCGGCCAATGGATGTCGGAGTAACGGATCAAGCGTCTGGCGCGTGCCAGGCGCGTTGACAGGACAACGGGTTGCCCGTCGCTCGATGAGCGCGGTCCGCCCCACAGCGCGAAGCGGGTCGGCGCATCATGCGCCCTCCCCCGCGCAGTGGCGAGGCGGGCCCCGGGAGCGCTCCAGTGCGGAGCGCGCGAGACGGCGGCACCCAGGCGGAACTCTCGGTGCACACCAACGGAGCGTGCCAGTTGACTGCGATGGGGCGACCGTCGCCCGGACCCGGAGCTCGCTCCGGACCTCCGGCCGAGCTGTCGCCGCCGTCGCACTGACGCGCCCGGCGCACGAAGGTTCCGCCACGAACCGCCGCTTGATGCGGCAGAGGATTGATCGTGGCGAACGACAGCGAGCACAACCAGGACGAGACCCGGCGCGACGAACCGCAGGCCCATCAGCCGGCGGCCGATGCCCATGACGAGGCGCACGGGCACGCCCCGGACCACCACCACTCCGACCATCACGACCCCGACCATCGCGACCCCGACCATCGCGGGACTGACCAGCACGAGGAGGAGGGCGCCGGCTACGACCCCGCGGCCTTCGCCTCGCTCGAGGCCATCGAGCGCGACGAGGACGCGCCCATCCTGCCCGTTCGGGCGGTGGATGACGCCGAGGACGAGGACGACGAGGATGCCGACGAGCCCGCCGAGGGCGCAGCGGCGGAGGCCGAGAACGCCGGCGACGAGCAGGATGCGGAGCCCGCGGACGCCGCGGAGGACGAGCCTGCCGCCGAGGGCGATGAGGACCCCGCCGAGGGCGGCGGACTGCGCAAGCGCCGCCGCCGGCGGGGCGGGCGCGGCCGCAAGAAGGAGACGCAGCAGTCGGCGGCCCCCGCGGGCGCGAAGCGCCGGCAGCTGATGGTGGTGAACGACGTCCCCGGCGAGGAGTGCCGCATCGCGATCCTCGAGGAAGGCCGCCTCGAGCAGATCTTCGCCGAGCGCGAGAGCACCGCGACCAACGTCGGCAACATCTACAAGGGACGCGTGATGAACGTCGAGCCCGCCATCCAGGCGGCGTTCGTCGACTTCGGCGAGGGCCAGAACGGCTTCCTCCACATCAGCGACCTGCACCCGAAGTACTTCCCGGGCGGCGACAAGACCGAGCGCGTCGGCAAGAAGATCGCGCGCCGCGACCGCCCGCCGATCCAGGAGGCGCTGAAGCGCGGCCAGGAGGTCATCGTGCAGGTGCTCAAGGAGGGCATCGGCACCAAGGGCCCCACGCTCACCAGCTACGTCTCCATCCCCGGCCGGCTGCTCGTGATGATGCCGCAGATGGACAAGGTCGGCGTCAGCCGCAAGGTCGACGACGAGGACCAGCGCCGCGAGATGCGCCGCATCCTCGACAGCCTCGAGCTCCCCGAGGGCTTCGGCTTCATCCTGCGCACGGCCGGCTTCGACCGCACCAAGACCGAGCTGCAGCGCGACGCGCTCTACCTGCAGCGGCTCTGGGAGGCGATGGAGCGCCGCATGAACTCGACCGGTGCGCCCTGCACGCTCTACACCGAGAGCGACCTGCTGGTGCGCACCATCCGCGACATCGCCGATGACAGCGTCGAGGCGATCGTGGTCGACAGCGAGAGCGCGTTCCTGCGCGCCCGCACCTTCCTGCAGGTGGTGGCGCCGATCAACGCGCCCAAGCTCCTGTTCTACGACCGCGCCGCGCCGCTCTTCGAGGCCTTCGGTGTGGAGCGCCAGGTCGAGCAGATCCACGCGCGCGAGGTGCCCCTGCCCTCGGGCGGCGCGCTGGTCATCGACCAGACCGAGGCGATGGTGGCGATCGACGTGAACAGCGGCAAGAGCCGCAGCGCACGCGACAGCGAGACCAACGCCTTCAACACCAACAAGGAGGCGGTCGACGAGATCGCGCGCCAGCTGCGGCTGCGCGACCTCGGCGGCATCATCGTCAACGACCTGATCGACATGCGGTCGCTGAAGCACCGCCGGGAGATCGAGTCGCGCTTCGACCAGAACCTCCGCCGCGACCGGGCCAAGACGACGACGCTCGAGATCTCCGACTTCGGCATCGTGGAGATGACGCGCCAGCGCATGCGCCCCGGCCTGCACAAGACGCAGTTCATGGACTGCCCGCACTGCCACGGCAGCGGCGAGGTGCGCGTGCCGGACGCGGTGGCGGCGGACATCCTGCGCCGCATCGGCCTGCTCTTCTGCCACGACCGCGTGATGCGCGCCGAGGTGGTGTGCAGCTCGCGGGTGGCGGGCGTCTTCCTGAGCACGCGGCGCAACGCGCTGCATGAGCTCGAGGAGCGCGCGGGCAAGCGGGTGGACATCCGCATCTCCGAGGCGTTCGCGATGGACCGCGTGGACATCTACGCCTACGACGACCGCGGCGCGGACGTCGAGGTGGACCGCCTCCCCCGGATCCCGGTGCCCCGCCTCGCGGAGCTCCTGGAGGAACTGCCCGAGTCGGACGAGGATGATGGCACGGATGCGCCGGATTCCGGCGGTCGCCGCGGCCGTCGCCGCCGCCGCCGCCCCGCGCCCGCCGATGCCACGGCCATCGCGCTGGCAGGCGGGTTCGACGACCTTCCGACGCCCAGCGCCGACGAGCCAAGCGTCTCGGAGCTGATCCGCCGTGCCGATGCCGAGCGCGACGCCAAGCGCCGCGAGGACGACGCGCGACGCAAGGAAGAGGACGCACGTCGGCGCGAGGAAGATGCCCGTCGCAAGGAAGAGGAGGCCCGCGCCCGCGAGGAGGCGGCACGAGCCCGTGAGGAAGAGGCGCGCCAGCGCAACGAGGCCTTCGCGGCCCGTGCGGCGGCGCGCGAGGCGCGGGCGGCCGAGCGGGCCGCGCGGGTCGAGGCCGGGCAGGACATGTCGGACCTCGATGCGCTCGACGCTGCCGACGACGCGCTCGATGCCGCCGACCGCGAGTTCTTCGCGGGGCACTCGTCGGACGACGAGGGCGACGAAGGCGGTGAGGACGGACGTCGCAAGCGCCGGCGCCGGCGCCGCGGCGGCCGGGGCCGACGCAAGGGCAACCGCGACGGCGACCAGTCCGGCGGCGAAGGCGCCTCGGACGACGGCGCCGCCGAGGACGGCGAGCCGGCCGGCGAAGGCTCCGAGACCGCAGCTTCCGAGGGCGATGACGACGGCGAGCCTGCCGGAGGCGGTGACGACGGCGAGCAGTCCGGCGGAGACGGCGAGGGCGGCCGACGCAAGCGTCGGCGACGTCGCCGGCGCGGCGGGCGCAATCGCGACGGTGACGGAAACCGCGAGTCTGGCAGCGCGGCGAACGACGGCGGCCAGCCGCGCGAACAAGGCAACCGCGAACCGCGTGAACAGGGCAACCGCGAGCCGCGCGAGCAAGGCAACCGCGAACCGCGCGAGCAAGGCAACCGCGAACCGCGCGAGCAAGGCAACCGCGAACCGCGCGAGCAAGGCAACCGCGAACCGCGCGAGCAAGGCAACCGCGAGCCGCGCGAGCGGCCCGCACCGGCGGCGACCGAGCAACCGGCGCCATCGGCGCCTGATGCGGGTGCCCGCGACGGCATGTCCGCTGCCAAGAAGACGATCCGCAGCGTGACCGGCTGGATGCGGCGCCTGAAGTCGCCCTCGGGCAGCCGTGACGACCGCTGACCCAAGCGCCATGGGCTTCACGCGACGCATCTTCGTGCTCGGCTCGACCGGCTCGATCGGCACCGCCACGCTGGAGGTGGTGCGGCACCTGGCCGAGACCGGCGGGCCACGCTACGAGGTGGCCGGCATCGCCGCGGGCGCAAACGGCGCGCTTGCCGCGGCGCAGGCTGCCGCCCACGGCATCCGCCACGTGGCCATGTCCGACCCCAATGCGGCCGCATCCATGCCGACGGGCGTGGAGTGCCTCGCGGGCCCGGACGCCGCACTGGAGCTCATCGAGCGCCTGGCGCAGCCCGGCGACCTGGTGATGGGCGCCATCGTCGGCGCCGCCGGCCTTGCCCCCACGCTTGCCGCCATCGAGCGCGGCTGCCACATCGCGCTTGCGAACAAGGAGACGCTCGTGGCCGCCGGCGCCGTCGTCCGCGAGGCCGTGGAGCGCAAGGGCGTCGAGCTGCTTCCCGTGGACAGCGAGCACAGCGCCGTGTTCCAGTGCATCCGTGCCGGCACGCCGCGCGAGGTGGAGCGCATCGTCCTCACGGCGAGCGGCGGCCCCTTCCGCACCTGGAGCGCCGAGCGCACGGCCGCGGCCACCGTGGCCGAGGCCCTGCGCCACCCCACGTGGCAGATGGGCCGCAAGGTGACGATCGACAGCGCCAGCCTGATGAACAAGGCGCTCGAGGTGGTCGAGGCGCACTGGCTCTTCGACCTTCCCGCGTCCCGCATCCAGGCCATCGTGCACCCGCAGAGCATCGTGCACTCGTTCGTCGAGTTCCGCGACGGCAGCACCATCGCGCAGCTCAGCCCGCCGTCCATGAAGCTGCCCATCCAGTACGCGCTCACCTGGCCCGAGCGCACCGACGGATGCAGCCCCACCATCGCCTGGGATGCGATGCGCTCGCTGGACTTCGAGCCGGTGGACCACGAACGCTTCCCCGCCATCCGGCTCGCCTGGCGCACCATCGAGTCGGGCGGCAGCGCCGGTGCGGTGCTCAACGCAGCGAATGAGGTGGCCGTCGAGGCCTTCCTGGCCGGCTCCATACGGTTCGGCGACATCAGCCAGCTGGTGTCCAATGCCATGGACGAGCTGCCGGCGCGTCCCGTCAGCTCGCTCGCGGAGGTGATGGCCGCCGATCGCGAGGCGCGCGAGTGGGCCCGCGAGCGCGCGGCCGAGCGCGCGTCGGCCGCCCGGTGAGCGCATATCCTTCGGGCGGGCGCCCCGCGCCTGCACCATGGAACTCCTCTCCGACGGCCGCAATGTCCTCCTGATCCTCGCGGGCTTCGGGCTCCTGATCTTCGTCCACGAGCTCGGCCACTACCTCGCCGCGCGATGGGCAGGCATCCGCTGCGAGAGCTTCGCCATCGGCATGGGCCCGCCGCTCGTGGCATGGAGGCGCGGCATCGGCATCCGTGCGGGATCCACGGATCCATCCACCATCGCCCGCCACGGCAAGCCCGCGCTGGAGATGTCCGACGAGGAACTGGCGCGCAACGGCATCGGCGAGACCGAGTGGTCGCTGCGGCTCTTCCCCCTCGGCGGATACGTCCGCATGCTCGGGCAGGACGACCTCGACCCCGGCAAGGTCTCCTCGGCGGTGCGGAGCTACCAGCGCGCGCCCGTGGGGCGCCGCATGGTGGTGGTGTCGGCCGGCGTGCTGGCGAACCTGGCGCTGGCGGTCTCGCTCTTCGTGGTGGCGTTCATGGTGGGCGTCCGCTTCGAGGCGCCGGTGGTGGGGGCCGTTGTCCCCGGGTCACCGGCCGCCGAAGCGCGTTCCGGGGAGTCGGGGGCGACCGGCCTTCAGCCGGGCGACGTGGTCCGCGCGATCGACGGCGCATCGGTGCAGACCTTCGCGGACATCCAGATCGCGGGCGCCATGGCGCGCCCCGGCCAGCCCATTTCCATCGAGGTCGAGCGCACCCGCCCCGGCCAGGCACCGGAGTACCTCGCCTTCAGCGTGGTGCCGCGGCGCGACCCGGCCAGCGGGCTGCAGCAGATCGGCATCGAGCCTGCGCTGTCAGGCGACATCGGCGAGGTGCGGCCCGCCGAGCGCGTGCTCTTCGACCAGGCGCTTGCGCGCACCGGGCTCGGCCCGGAGCCGGGGCCGGACGGCCCCGACCCGCTCAAGGCCCTCGTCGGGACCTCTCTCGATGCCGCGGCGCGCGAGTCCGGCGGACGCCCACTGCGCACGCAGTGGACCACTGCCTCGGGGCGCACCGTCGAGCGCACCCTGCAACCCGTGCCCGAGCTGTCCGTCCAGCGGACCGCCCCGCACGACGGCCTGCCCGCGGAGGCCGAGCCAGGCATCGCGGGCCTGGTGCCGCTCCTCGAGATCCCGGCCGTCCCGGCGGAGTCGCCGAATGCCGCGCGCTTCCGCCCCGGCGACGTGATCCTCCGCATCGGCCAGGTGGATGGCCCGCGCTTCGAGCAGTTGCGGGCGGAACTCGCGCGGCACGCCGGCCGCACCGTGGAACTCACCGTGCTCCGCGACGGCGCGCCGCTGTCCGTCACCGCGGAGGTCAGCGGCAAGGGACTGCTCGGCGTGCAGATCGGCCGTGCGCTCGCGCTGCCGCTCACCGCGACGCCCCTTCGCGAGGTGCTTGGCTCCGACGGCACGCCCCGTGCCACCGCGGCTGCCGGCCTCGACCCCCTCCCCCGCACCCGCATCGTGTCGGTCGACGGCATCCCGGTGCACGACTGGACGGGCCTCCGCACCGCGCTGGCCACGGCCACCGCGGAAGCCGCGGCGCGCAACGAGGGCACGTCGGTGGATGTGCGCATGGAGGCGCCGACCGCCGGGCGCGAGCCGCTGGAGGGAACCCTGGCGCTGCCGGCCGACGATGTCCGCGCGATCCATGCGCTGGGGTGGCGGTCGCCGGTGCCGGGCGCGGTCTTCGACCCGCTGATGACCACGCTGACTGCGCACGGCAACCCGCTGACGGCCGTGTCCATGGGCTTCCACCAGACCCGCACGCTCGTCACCATGACCTACCTCACCATCGACCGGATCGTGCGCGGATCGGTGGGGGTCGACCAGCTGCGCGGCCCGGTGGGCATCGTGCACCTCGGCGCCCGCGTGGTGGACCGCGGCGCCATGTACCTGGTGTTCTTCCTGGCGATGATCAGCGTCAACCTGGCGGTCCTGAACTTCCTGCCGCTCCCGATCGTGGACGGCGGGCTGTTCCTCTACCTGCTCTGGGAGCGCCTCACGGGCAGGCCCCCGTCGCTGCGCTTCCAGAGCGCGGCGACGGTCGTCGGCCTGTTGTTCCTCGGCGCGCTCTTCGTCTTCACCTTCTACAACGACGTGACGCGTATCGTCACCGGCGGATGAACGCACCCTCCACCATCGTCACCGGCGCAGGCAGCGGCATCGGTCGCGCCACGGCCGTCCTGCTCGCACGCGCCGGCCACCGGCTGACGCTGTGCGGGAGATCGCTGCACAAGCTGCAGGACACGCACCGGCTGTGCCTCGAGGTTGGCGGCCCCGAGCCCATCGTCGCGCACGGCGACCTCGCCGACAGCGGCATCGCGCACGCTGCGGTCGACCGTGCCGTGGCCGACCACGGTGCGCTCGACAACCTGGTGTGCTGCGCCGGCGTCGCGCCGAAGGTGCCGATCGCGGACACGGGCGAGCAGGTGCTCGAGGACGCCTTCTTCCACAACGCCTTCGCGCCCGCATTCATGATCGTGCGCGCATGGCCGCACTTCCGTCAGCGGAAGTCCGGGTGCGCGGTGCTGGTCGGTTCGCTCGCGAGCATCGACCCCTTCGACGGGTTCCTCGCCTACGGTGCATCCAAGGCGGCGGTGGACAGCTACGTCCGCAGCATGCACCGCGAGGGCCGCTCGTTCGGGATGCGCGCCTTCTCCATCGCGCCCGGCGCCATCGAGACCCCGCTGCTGCGCACCATCTTCCCGGAGAGCGTGGTGCCGAGGCACGCCGCGCTCCCGCCCGAGGCCGTGGCCACGGTCATCCTCGACTGCATCGAGGGCCGGCGCGACGCCGAGCGCGGCAAGGTCATCGTCGTCAAGTGACCGCGCGCCTCACGCCGCGTGGCGGTCGAGCACGCGGTAGTTGATGGCCTCGGCAAGGTGCACCGCGTCCACGCAGTCGGCACCCTCGAGGTCCGCGATGGTGCGAGCCGCGCGCCGCACCTTGTCGAAGGCACGCGCGCTGAGGCCAAGGCCCTGCATGGCGTCCGAAAGCAGCGACCGCAGCGCGCCCTGCACCGGGACAGCGCGGTCGAGCGCCGCGCCGCGCAGGTGCGCGTTGAGCACGGCACCCTGACGCTTGCGCTGCCGCCCGCGGGCGGCCACGACGCGGGTGCGGACCTCGTCGCTGCCCTCGCCCGCGGGCGCGGAGGCAAGGCGGTCGAAGGGCACGGCCGTCACCTCCACGTGCAGGTCGATGCGGTCCACGATGGGCCCGCTCACCCGGTCCATGTAGCGCTCCTGCTCGCGTGCTCCGCCGGCACCGTCGCGGCGGTTGCCGCGCGCCGTCGGGTTCATGGCCGCGACCAGGATGCTCCGCGCCGGGAAGCGAGCGGCCCCATGCGCCCGCGCAACGGTGATGAACCCGTCCTCGAGCGGCTCGCGGAGGGCCTCGAGCGCGCTGCGGCCGAACTCCGGAAGCTCGTCCATGAAGAGCACGCCGTGGTGCGCAAGCGTCACCTCGCCCGGCCGCGGCAGCCCCGCGGCGCCGCCGCCGACGAGGGCGACGGTGCTTGCGGTGTGGTGCGGCGCGCGGAACGGTCGCTCGGTCACGAGCCTCGGCTGCCCGGCGCCCACGGCGCTGAAGATGCGCGTCACCTCAAGCGCCTCGTCCGGCTCGAGCGGCGGCAGGATGCCCGGAACCGCCCGCGCCATCATGGTCTTGCCGCAGCCCGCGGGCCCGATCAGCAGCGCGTTGTGGCCCCCCGCCGCGGCGATGGCAAGCGCCCGCTTGGCCGCTCCCTGTCCGCGGATCTCCCGGAAGTCGACCGCCCGGGGCGCCCCGGCGATGGCCGCCCGGAGGTCGACCGGCGCCGCCCGATCCAGTGCCAGCGCGCCGCGGAAGAACGCCACCACCTCCGACAGCCCCGCGGCAGCGCGGACGTCCACCCCTTCCACCACCGCGGCCTCGTCGGCGTTGTCGCGCGGAAGGACGATGCCCTCCAGGCCGAGGCGCCGTGCGAGGAGCGCCATTCCCACCGCGCCCCTGATGGCACGGAGCCCGCCATCGAGCGCAAGCTCGCCCGCGACCATCCACTGCCCGACCCTGGGTGCGGACCGCCTCGGCGGAGCGCCTTCCGCAGGCGATGCCAGGAGCAGCCCCACGGCGATCGGCAGGTCGAAGGCGGGCCCCTGCTTGCGGAGGTCCGCCGGGGCGAGGCTGATGGTGGTGCGATGGCGGGGCGGCTCGAAGCCGCTCGCCTCCATCGCGCTGCGAACGCGCTCGATGCTCTCGCGGATGGCAAGGTCGGGAAGGCCGACGAGCACGACGCGCGGAAGCCCGCGCGACTGCAGGGAGACCTCGACATCGCAGCGGACGGCATCGATGCCGACGAGGGCGAAGCTTGGGACGGTGATGAGCATGCTGCCCATGGTGGCAACGCCCGCGGTTCCGCACGGGCAAATCGGCCAAAGGGAAATCAAATACCCTCCGCGGATGGACGCTTCCTCCGTCGCCGCCTATGCCGCCTTCGGGCTCTTCGGCGGCGCCATCGGCGGCCTGCTCGGGGTGGGCGGCTCGATCGGGTTCATCCCGCTCGCGACCATCGTGCTCGCCCCGGACAAGCAGCAGCTTCAGGGTGCGGCGATGATCGCGAACTTCGCCGTCGCGCTCACCGCGTTTCGCCGCTACCGGCAGGCGGGCACCGTGGACTGGACGCTTGCGCGCAGGCTCGTCCCCGCCGCGCTCGTGGCAGTGCTGGTCGGCGTGGCGGCCAGCGTGTTCATGGGCGCGGAGTGGTTCCGCGTTGCCTTCGGCGCCTTCCTCCTGGCGGTGGCCGTGCGCGAGTTCCGGCTGCTGGCCCGCCGCTCGCCGGATGGCGGACCCGCCGAGCGGGACCTGCCTCGCCACCAGGCGCTGACCATCGGATCGGCGATGGGGTTCCTGAGCGGCCTGCTCGGAATCGGCGGCGGCGTGGTGGGACTCCCGCTCATGCGCACGTGGGCGCACCTCGAGATGAAGCGCGCGATCGTCTCCAGCGTGTGCACCATGGTCCCGCTGACCGCGGTCGGTGCAACCACCAAGGCCGTCACGCTGTGGCGGTCGGAGGTTCCCTCCGGAGGATCGGCGCTCGTGCCGACGCTCGCGATCGCCGCATGCCTCGTGCCCACGGCCATCATGGGAAGCTGGCTCGGCGCGAGCCTCAACCTCCGCGTCACCGGGCGCGCGGTGCGCTGGGTGCTTGCCTCGTACCTCCCGATCGCCGCGGCATGGATGGCATGGCCCGTGATCGCGTCGTGGCTCGAGGCAGCCAAGTAGCATTTCCCACGATGACCCGCGTGCTCCTGATCGAAGGCGACCCGGCGCGGCGCGACCGGTTCGCGCTGGCGCTCAGGAAGGCGCGCTTCGAGCTGCGCTCCGCGGCCGATGCCGAAGGGGGCCTCCGCCTCCTCCCCGAGGCGCATCCCGACGTGCTGGTGGTCGGCGCCATGTCCACGGGCATGGACCTCCGCGAGGCCTGCGCCGCGGCGCGGAGCGCCGGCAGCGGCCGTGCACTGTCGGTGATCGCGCTGCTCCCCGAGTCCGCGCAGACCGCCCGCGCGGTGCGGGAGGCGATCCTCGACGGTGCCGACGATGCGCTGCCCTTCGACTGCGATCCCGCGGACCTCGTCGAGGCCATCCGGGCGCGCGAGCGCCGGACGCCCGCGGCGGGGCCGACCCTCTCCGAGGACGTCCCCAGCTTCGCGGCCATGGAATCCGCGGCGCAGGCCATGCCGCGCCCGCTCTGGATCGTCTCGCTGGAGATCGAGGACGCCGACGCGGTGGCATCCGTCGAGGGCTTCGAGGCACTGCGGGAACTCAGCGAACTCTGGCGCGGCCGCATCCGGGCGCTGATCCCGGAGCAGGCCGCGTTCTTCCCGGCCGGCCGGTCCACGGCCACGGTCTTCCTGCCCGGGTCCACCCCGGAACCGCGCGCGCTGCTGGCGGCGCTCGGTGGCACCGGCCAGCCCGTGGTCCGCGTGGGCGGGCGCGAGCTCCGGCTGCGCAGCAGCATCGGCGTGCTCCAGGTCGGCGACGGCGAGCGGCTCCCGCCGATCGAGATCGCGCTGGCGCGCAGCCGGCACGCGCTGGCGGTGGCGCGGCTGGGCCCGCAGCCGCGGCTCCACGTGCACTCGGCGGGCGATGCCGAGCGCACCCTCCGCGAGGTGCACCTCGCCACGCTGCTCCAGCACGCGCTGGAACGCGGCGACTTCCGCCTCGTCTACCAGCCGATCGTGAGCATCGCCTCGGGCGAGACCATCGCCGCCGAGGCGCTCATCCGATGGAACCTGCCGACCACCGGCGAATCGATCCCCGCCACGCGGCTGCTGGCCATCGCCGAGGACGCGGGCCTGCTGGCGGAGATCGGCAGCTGGGCGCTGCGCGAGGCATGCCGGCAGTGCGCCGCCTGGTCGCGCGCGGGCGTGGACCTGCCCGTGAGCGTGAACGTGGCACCGAGCCAGTTCCGCCGGGGCGACCTCGAGGACGAGGTGCGCCTTGCGCTCAGCGAAGCCGCCATCCCGGGGAGGCTGCTCACGCTCGAACTGCAGGAGGGGCTCCTCGAGCGCGACGGCGAAGCCATGCTTCCGCAGCTGGAGGGGATCCGCGTGGCCGGGGCGCGCATCGCGATCGACGACTTCGGGACGGGCATCGCCGGCGTCGGGCTGCTGCACCGCTACCCGGTGGACGAGCTGAAGGTCGACCGGACGGTGGTGGCGCGGCTGCCGGGGTCGGCCGAGGACCGCGCCACGCTCGAGTCGGCGCTCCGCCATGCGCGCGGACGCGGCATCGCATGCACCGCCGAGGGCGTGGAGCAGCCCGCGCAGTGGGCCTTCCTCGCCGAGCGCGGCTGGCATGCCGCGCAGGGCTGGCTGGTGGCGCATCCGCTCGGCGGCAACGACATCCCGGGATTCGTGCAGCGCGATCCTGCGGTGCGGGCGGCCGCCGCCAGCGCCCAGGGCGCGTGAACCCGGCCGCGGCGCGCGCCGCGGGGGCCCACGGCGCGCCGCTCAGCGGTCGATGCCCGCAAGGTCCAGGAAGAACGCCTGCTCCTGCGCCACCTGCGCGAGGCGCTCGAACCGGCCGCTCTTGCCGCCGTGGCCGGCCGCCATGTTCACGTGCATCAGGAGCGGATTGGGGTCGGTCTTCATGCGCCGCAGCCGCGCCACGTACTTGGCGGGCTCGAAGTACATGACCTGCGAGTCCCACAGCCCGGTGGTCACCAGCATCGCCGGGTAGGGCTGAGCGCGGATGTTGTCGTAGGGCGAGTACGACAGGATGTACTCGTACGCCTCGCGCGACTCGAGGGGGTTGCCCCACTGGGTCCACTCGTTGGTGGTGAGCGGGATGCTGGCATCGAGCATGGTGGTGAGCGCGTCCACGAACGGCACGTGCACGCCCATGCCCCGGTAGCGGTCGCCGGCCATGTTGGCCACCGCGCCCATCAGCAGGCCGCCCGCGGATCCCCCGGTGGCGAACACGCGCCGCGGGTCGGCCCAGCGCTCACGCACCAGGAAGTCGGTGGCATCGACGAAGTCGTTGAACGAGTTGCGCTTGCGCAGCAGCCTGCCGTCCTCGTACCAGTCCTGCCCGAGGTCCGCGCCGCCGCGCACGTGCAGCGTGGCAAGCGCGAAGCCGCGGTCCATGAGCGAGACGCCCGCGAGGTCGAACTGCGCGTCCGAGGGGGAGCCGTACGCGCCGTAGCCCTCGAGGAGGATCGGGTGCGCACCGTCGCGCGCCCACGCGTCGCGCCGCCAGGCGATCGACACGGGGATCCGCTTGCCGTCGCGGCTCGGGGCCCACGTGCGGGCACTGTCGTAGAGCGAGCGGTCGTAGCCGACCACGGGCTGCTCCTTGCGCACCTGCTGCGCCCCGGTCCGCAGGTCGACGTCGATGGTCCGCCGCGGCGTCACCATCGACGTGTACGAGACGCGCACGGAGGCGTTGGCGGGATCGGGGTTGCCGCCGAGCGTCATGCTCGAGGCCTCCTCGGGCGAGGGGATGGCCGCACCCGTGCCGCCGCCCCAGGGCAGGACGCGGACCCGGGCGTTCGCATCCGACCGTTCCTGCACCGCGATGCCCCCGCGCAGCAGCGCGAATCCGTCGATGGCGGCATCGGTGCGATGCGGCAGAAGCTCCTGCCAGCGCGATCGATCGCCCTCGGCGCCGGCCGGCGCCTGCAGCAGGCGGAAGTTGCGCGCCTCGCGGTTGGTGCGGATCACCCAGCGGCCGTCGAGGCGGTCCGCGTAGTTGCGGACACCTGGCTCCCGCGGCAGCACCACCGACGGACGCTCGGAGGGACGCGCCAGCGGCACGGTCCGCAGCTCGTTGGTGTCGAACCCCTCCATCGTGATCAGCAGGAACTCGTCATCCGAGGAGGCCTCGATGCCCGTGAACAGCGTCTTGTCGGCCTCGTCGTGCACGACCATGTCCGACTCCGGGGGCGTGCCAAGCACGTGCCTGCACACGGGCCCGCTCTGCAGCAGCACCGGGTCCTGTCGCACGTAGAAGACGCTCTTGCCGTCTGCCGACCACACGATGGGCTCGAGCGTCCCCTCGATGCGGTCGGGCAGGTCCGCGCCGGTGCGCAGGTCGCGCAGCCGCAGGGAATTCCCGCGCCGGCCGACGGTGTCCTGCGTCCACGCCACGATCCAGCCGTCCGGGCTCACCTCGGCCGAGGAGATCCGGAAGTAGTCGTGGCCCTTCGCGAGCTCGTTGCCGTCGAGCATGACCTGCTCGGGCGCACCGGGCGCCGGGGCGGCCGCGTCGCCCGTGCGCCGCATGAGCACCGGGTACTCCTGGCCCTGCCGGAACGCGGTCCAGTACCACCACCCGCGGTCGTGCTGCGGCGGCGTGGAGTCGTCCTCCTTGATGCGGCCGCGGATCTCGGCGAGGAGGCGATCCTGAAGGGGCTGCAGGCGCGCCAGCATCGCCTCGGTGTACGCCTGCTCCGCGCGCAGGTGCTCCATCACGTCGTCGCGCTTGCGCGAGGGATGGTCGTCGCGGAGCCAGTAGTACTCGTCGACGCGGTCGCCGTGCGGGCTCCGGACGACGTGCGGATCCTGCCGCGGGACGGGCGGTGCCGGCGCCGGCCCGCCGGGCGCCTGCGCGCGGGGGGCGCCGGAGCATGCGGCCATCGCGGCGGCGAGCGAGGTCCCGAGGATCAGGCGGGTTGCGGTGGCGGGCGTGCGCATGCGCGAAAAATACAGCAGCCCGCCCCTCGGGGGACGGGCCGCGGATGAGTTCGTCCTCCGGCTCAGGCGCTGAAGCTCGAGCCGCAGCCGCAGGTGGTGGTGGCGTTCGGGTTGCTGAACACGAAGCCGCGGCCCATGATCTCGTCCTTGAAGTCGATCGTCGTGCCGTTGAGGTACAGGTAGCTCTTCGGGTCGCACACCACGCGCACGGTGAAGGTGCCCTTCTCGGCAGTCGCGACGCCGCCGGCGGCCGCGCCCTCGATGCGGGTGATGACCTTGCCGTCCTCCGACATGCGGTAGGTGAACTCCCACAGCTCGTCGGTGTCCTTCTGGACCTCGGTGAGGTCGAGGATGTAGCTGAAGCCGCTGCAGCCGCCGCCCTTCACGCCCACGCGGAGCCGGATCTTCTCGGGGTCGAGGCCCTGCTGGTGGACGATGGCGTTGATCTCGCGCGCGGCGCTCTCGGTGACGATGACTGACATGGCTGGGATCCTCTCCTTCGGGGGCGTCAGTGGGCGGCGGCCGGCGCGGCAGGAGCCTCGGCGGCCAGGCCGTTCTTCTTGCGGTAGTCGGCGATCGCCGCGCGGATCGAGTCCTCGGCGAGCACGCTGCAGTGGATCTTCACTGGCGGCAGGCTCAGCTCCTCGACGATCTGCGTGTTCTTGATGGACATCGCCTCGTCGAGGCTCTTGCCCTTGATCCACTCGGTGGCGAGGCTGCTCGAGGCGATGGCGCTGCCGCAGCCGAAGCACTTGAACTTCGCGTCCTCGATGACGCCCTGCTCGTTGACCTTGATCTGCAGCTGCATCACGTCGCCGCACTCGGGCGCGCCGACGATGCCCACGCCCACGTCGGGACGCCCGGCCACGTCGGTGGACGTGCCGAAGCTGCCCACGTTGCGGGGGTGCTGGTAGTGATCGACGACCTTGTCGGAATATGCCATGGTGGTGTGTCCGTGGATGTCAGTGGGCCTGCCACTGGATCTTGCTGATGTCGATGCCTTCCTTGTGGAGGTCGTAGAGCGGGCTCATCGTGCGCAGGTGCTCCACCGCCTTCACGATCTGCTCGATCGCGAAGTCGACCTCCTCCTCCGTCGTCCAGCGCCCCAGCGAGAGGCGCAGCGAGCTGTGCGCCAGCTCGTCGCCGACGCCGAGGCTCTTCAGCACGTAGCTCGGCTCCAGGCTCGCGCTGGTGCAGGCGCTGCCCGAGCTGCACGCGACGTCCTTGACGCCCATCATCAGGCTCTCGCCCTCGACGAAGCCGAAGGAGACGTTGGCGATGTGCGGCAGGCGCTTGTCGGGGTGCCCGTTGACCTGGGTCACCTCGATGCGGCGGGACAGCTCGGTCTCGAGCTTGCGCCGCAGGCGCACGAGGCGCTCGCGCTCCTGCTCCATGGACTCGCGGCACAGCTCGCACGCCTTGCCGAAGCCGACGATGCCGGTGACGTTCATGGTTCCCGAGCGCATGCCGCGCTCGTGCCCGCCGCCGTCGAGGAGCGCCTCGAGGCGCACGCGCGGCTTGCGGCGGCGCACGTAGAGCGCGCCGACGCCCTTCGGCCCGTACATCTTGTGGCCGCTCCAGCTCATCAGGTCCACGCAGTCGCGCTCCACGTCGGTGGGCATCTTGCCCACCCACTGCGTGGCGTCGGTGTGGAGGACGATGTCCCTCTCGTGGCAGAGCCGGCCGATCTGCGGCACCTCGTTGATGGTGCCGATCTCGTTGTTGGCCCACATGATGGTCACGAGGATGGTGTCCGGGCGGATGGCGCCCGCCACCATCTCGGCCGTGATGATGCCGTCGGCACCCGGCTCGAGGAACGTGACGTCGAAGCCCTCGCGCTGCAGGCGCTTGCAGGGGTCGAGCACGGCCTTGTGCTCGTGCACCGCGGTGATGACGTGGCCGCGGCCCTGCTGGCCGGCGGGCGCCTTCGCATACATCTGCGCGGCGCCCTTGATGGCCAGGTTGTTGCTCTCCGTGGAGCCCGAGGTGAAGATGATCTCCTTCGGGTTGGCGCCGACCAGCGCGGCGGCCTGCTCGCGGGCCAGCTCGACGGCGTCCTCGCCCTCCCAGCCGAACTTGTGGTTGCGGCTGGAGGCGTTGCCGAACTTCTCGGAGAAGTACGGGAGCATCGCCTCCACGACGCGGGGGTCGCAGCGGGTGGTGGCGGCGTTGTCGAAGTAGATGGGGAGCTTTGTGGCCATGGTGTCAGTTGCTCCTTGCAGCACCGCAGTGTAGGAGCACCGGTCGGTGGAACAAGGTCAATTCAGACATGTTCTCCGCGATTTCTCGGACGCTGGCAGCCCTGACGCAACCCTCGCCGGTTGGCTATGTTGCGGCGCGCATGCAGATCGTCCATGAACCGCGTTCGATGGCCGCCTTCCATGGATGCGCCCTGGTGCCGACGATGGGCGCGCTGCACGACGGACACGGGTCGCTGATTCGCCGGGCCAGGCTCCACGGCCTGCCCGTGGTGGTCACCGTCTTCGTCAACCCGACGCAGTTCGCCCCGCACGAGGACTTCGGCAAGTACCCCCGGACCCTCGACCGTGATGTCGCGCTGGCCACCCAGTGCGGCGCGGACGCGGTGTTCGCCCCTGCGGCCGAGGACGTCTACCCCGCGGGCCCCGAAGCCTCGCGTCAGGAGGCCGAGGCATGGCCGCTGCCTCCCGTCGCCTGCGAACCCGGGCTCGAGGACGCGTGCCGCCCCGGGCACTTCGGGGGAGTGTGTCAGGTGGTGGCGCGGCTCTTTGACCTCTGCCGGCCGGCGGTCGCGGTGTTCGGGGAGAAGGACTGGCAGCAGCTGCGGGTGATCACGGCCATGGCGGAGGGGCTTGCCGGACGATGGCCCGGGCTGCGGATCGAGCCTGCGTCCACCGTGCGCGACCCCGACGGCCTTGCGATGAGCAGCCGCAACGGCTACCTCCGCCCGGAGCAGCGCGAGCAGGCGCTTGGGCTCGTTCGCGCGCTGCAGATGGCCGCAAGCGCGCAGCGGCCCGCCACCGCAGAGGCCCTCATGCGGTCCACGCTCGAGGCCCACGGGCTGGCCGTGGACTACGCCGTTGTGCGGGATGCGCGCACCCTGCTGCCGGTCCAGGGGTTCGAGCGCCCCACGCGCGGCCTCATCGCGGCCAGGCTCGACACCGTGCGCCTGATCGACAACATGGCCCTTCCCATCTGCAGGTAGGGGTACGATCGGAGGCATGAACCCCCTGGCCTGCCGATCGTGCCGGATCCTCGCCTTGGCAGCGGCGCTCGGCGCCCTTGGCGCCTGGGCTGCCCCCCGCGGCGACGACGATGCCCCCAACCCCGCGGCCAAGAAGCCCGAGGGCAATGCCACGAGCGAGGCCAAGTTCTACGAGAAGCTCGACAAGGAGGACCGCGAGGCGCTGAAGGCCGGCGTCGGGTTCCTCGTGGCCAAGCCCACCGACACGCTCGTGTGGCTCGGCGGCGATGCCATGGACCGCGAGGCATTCCGGGGCAAGGTGACCGTGATCCAGTCCGTTGGAGGCAAGGCCAGCGCGCGCACCGCCCTCGAGAAGGTCAAGAAGTCGTTCCCCGAGGGCGCCGTGCTGCTGGGCCTGCACACGCCGGACCAGGCCGGGCGCGGCGAGGACTCGCTCAAGGGCAACCCGCCGTGCATCGTGGCGATCGACGCGGACGGCGCATGGTGCGACGCGCTTGGCGTCTGGAAGAAGCCGGTCAACATCGTGATCGACAAGGCCGGCGTCGTCCGCTTCGCGGGCCTCACCGAGGCCGGGCTCAAGGCCAAGGTCCCGCTCCTCATGGCGGAGGAAGTGGACGACAGCGTGCAGGGCCGCGAACGCCCCGCGCCCGCCGGCGCGCCCGAGGCCAAGCCCGCGGAGGACGTCAAGTGGCCGGAGTTCCTGGCGCCGGTCTCCGGAGGCAGCGACATGCGCGGCAAGAAGGTGCCCGCGTTCAACGTCGAGAAGTGGCTCACGGCCCGCCCGGACCCCGGCAAGCGGCTGGTGGCGATGGACTTCTGGGCCACCTGGTGTCCGCCCTGCCGCGCCTCCATCCCGCACCTCAACGAGCTGCACCAGAAGTTCGGCGATGACATCCTCTTCGTGGGCATCAGCGACGAGAAGGAACCTGCGTACAACCAGGGCCTCAAGAAGTACAAGCTCAAGCCCGCGGACTTCAGGTACTCGCTGGCGCTCGACTCCAAGAGCACGATGAAGGGCTTCTTCCAGATCTCCGGCATCCCGCACATGGCGATCTTCTCGCCCGACGGCATCGTGCGGTGGCAGGGCCACCCGATGTCGCTGCAGGAGGAGGACATCCAGAAGCTCGTCGCCGCCAACCGGGCGAACTCGAAGTCCGCGCCGGGCACGGGCGGCGGCCGCGGCTGGGTGGCGTCTGGCGCCGGTCAGAAGTCGCGCTGAACGATCGCCTCGGCGGCCGCGTCAAGGGCGTCGCGCGCCGGTCCCTGCGGCACGTGCGCCAGCTCGCGCCGCGCATCGGCGACGATCGCGAGCGCACGCGAGCGCGCCTCCGCGAGCGCACCGGACTCGTGGAGCTCGGCGAGCAGCCCCGCCCCGTCGCGCGCGCGGATCACCTCGATGGCCCGCTCGCGCCGCGCCCCCGCCCCGCCGGCGAGGTGGACGATGACGGGGAGCGTGAGCTTTCCCTTCTCGAGGTCGCGGCCGAGGCTCTTGCCCACCACGTCCTCCCGGCCCTCGAGGTCGAGCAGGTCGTCCTGCACCTGGAACGCGATGCCCAGGCCCTCGCCGAACCGCCCCAGCGCCGCCACGGCCGGCTCGGGTGCGCCGCTCAGGCGCGCACCGAGCTCGCAGCAGGCGCCGATCAGGACGGCGGTCTTGCGGCGCACGATCTCGAAGTAGGTGGGCTCGTCGAGCGACAGGTCGTCTCGGTGGCTCAGCTGCAGCAGCTCGCCCTCGCAGAGCGTGTTCGTGACCTCGCCAAGCCGCAGGTTGAGCGCGGGGTCGCCGACGCGGCTGCACAGGTGGAATGCGTTGGAGATGAGGTAGTCGCCGAGCATCACGGCCACCTCGTTGCCGCGGAGGCGGTTGACGGTCTGGCCCTTGCGGCGGACGTCGGCCTCGTCGAGCACGTCATCGTGCACCAGCGTGGCCATGTGGATCATCTCGCAGGTGGCGGCCACGGAGACATGGCGCTCGCCCACGGACCCGAAGGCGCTGCCGCAGAGAAACACCATCGTGGGTCGCAGCATCTTGCCGCGGTAGCGCTCCACGTGCCGGCAGAGCGTGTTGACGGGCGGCAGGTCGCGCGCGAGCTGCCGCTCGAACGTGCGGCCGACCTCGTCGAGGAGGGAGGCGAGGTTCGCGAGCGGGGGAGCGTGCTCGGGCGTCAACGGCATTCCGGGATGGTAGGCGGCGGGCGCGCGACGGCCCTCAGCGCCGCGGACGCTGCGCCGTGATGTAGGCGATCCAGCCCTCGCAGGCCTCGCCGACGGCGGTGCGGCGGAACTTGCCGTCGCCCTCGCCGTCCTCGGTGGTGCCCTCCCAGTAGGCGGCGGGGCGCACGAACCCGGCGTCGACGAGCGCCTCCTGGATCTCGGCAAGCGTCCACAGGCGCCAGTCGTAGGTGAACGCCTTGCGCAGCTCGGTGCCGTCGGGGAAGCGGAAGTGGATGTGGTTGAGCACGTCGCCGTTGATCGGGTTGTAGCGCTCGGTGTGCCAGACGTAGGTGAACCCGTCGAGGTCGCGCTCCTCCTTGGTCACCGAGAAGCTCTGGAACCCTCCGTAGGAGTCGAGCACGAACAGCCCGCCCGGCTTCATGTTGGCGAACGCCGCCCGGAAGTACTCCACCAGCGCGGTGCGCGACTTGAAGATGAAGTAGCTGAAGTTGAGCGCCGCGATCACGTCCGCGGCGGGTGCCCCTCCGCCGCGCACGTCGCCCTTCACCCAGTGCATGCGTGCGCGCTGCGCCGCGGTGAGGCGCACGCCGTGGCGCGCCTTGCCCCACGCCATCGTCCCGGTGCAGAGGTCGATGCCCCAGGCCTCGTTGCCGGAGCGGTGCTTCACCCACTCGCAGCTCAGGAACCCCGTGCCGCAGAAGTCCTCGCGCAGCACCTTCGGCGCACGGCCGTGGAGCTCGCGGTAGCGGCGGTCGATGAAGGCGATCTCCGCGGACGGATCCTGCACGGACAGCTCGTAGAGCTCGTGCCGGTCGCTGCCCTTGGCGGTGCGCCATCCCTTGCGTGCGTGCTTCCTCGTGCGCGTTGCGGTGTTCCGTGCCATGTGGGGCGCGGAATGCTACTGGCGCGCGGTCACCTGCGCGGCGCGCCGTCGTTGGTTCGGTACCACTGCGAGGCGCTGGCGGCGAGACGGCCCGCGTCGACGCCGAAGTCCTCGGCGAGCGCCTGCTGCCAGGGCTTCCCGCCCTTCACGGCCTTGACCCACGCCCCGAACTTCTGCGGCCGGTCGGCGATCATCAGGTCGACGAGCAGGAATCCGACCGAGTAGCCGATCGCGTTGTCGCCGGGCCACGTGCCCTCCGCACCGCTCAGCGCCATCACCTTGGCGGCATCGCCGCCCTGGCGGAAGAAGGCGAGCCCCTGCGGCCGGCGGTTCTGGTCGACGCGGCCGTTCGGCACGCAGGCGCGCGCGATCCACTCGGCGAAGCCCTCGTTGGCCCAGTCCGGCAGGCGCGCGGGCGTGGCGTAGCGGTGCACGATGCCGTGGAGCGTCTCGTGCACCAGGGTCGACGCGAACTCCGCCTCGGTGTTGCCGCGGTACGCGGAGATGGCCACCTGCGGGCCGGTCATGTGGCAGATGCCGCGGAGCGTGGCGGGGGCCTTGTGCCGGAACACGGCGGCCTCGGAGAGGCGGAAGCTCTCCTGCCGCTCGTAGAGGAGCACCACGGCCTTGCCCCAGAAGAGGTTGATCCCCTTGGGGACCTGCAGCATCTCGGCGACGCGCGCGTACATGGCGTCGAGCTCGCGCCCCCAGCGCTGAAGGTCGGCCTTCGGGAGGTCGCCGGTCACGATGAAGAACTCCGTCTCCACCGTGTCGGCACGCACGCCGGCCACGTCCATCGCCTCCTTGGCCACGCCGCGCATGCGGTCGACGGCTGCGGTGCGGTCGCCGTCCGAGAGGACCGGCCACGGCCTGGCGGTGGCATCGTCGGGCAGCGTGTCCTGCTGCAGCTGGCGCTCGCGGTCCATGCGGTCGCGCTCCTCGCGGAGCTTCGCCGCGCCCGAGGCACGGACGCGCGCTGCGTCCACCTGCTCGGCGGTCGCGCCGACACGCTTCGCCTGCCCGAAGGCATCGTCGGCGAGCTTCCTGCCGTCCTTCGCGGCGGCGAGGAGTTCCCCGAGCCGCAGCCACTGCGCGGCACTCGCCTTGTCCATCACCTGCGCGTAGACGCGCCGAAGGTCGGGCGCCACGAGGTCGCTCCACCGGCGGTCGCCGAACGACCCGGTGAACCCGTCCTCGGTCCACGCCGTGAGCTTGCCGACGAACGTCGCGCCGGTGACGGTGCGCGCGCGCACCTCCACCGGGCGCTCGAGCGTTCCCTGCGCGAAGCCGGGACGGGGCGCCGCCAGGAGCGCCGCCAGCACTGCCAGCATGGCAGCGAGGCGACGGAAGACGCATCGAGCGGCAGTCATCGGGAGACAGGCTAGCGAACCCCGCAATCATGGCACGCAACCGGCGGCTGAGGAACGGGTTACGCCGGGATACGGCGCGTCGAGGCGGCCTGCGGGCCTGCCCGCGCGGCACGAATCCCGCGAAAAACGCGACCCGCGGTGATTGTCGCGCCCTTCGGCGCCGATTCCCCTCCCGGGCCCGCGGCGTGGCAAGCCGTTTGCCCGTTATCCCTCGAACCCGCCCAGGCATTCCTAGCATTGCGGCGGTTGGATTCGTAGGGTTGGTCTGTGCAGGGCCCGATTTCCCGGACCCGCAATCGCGAAGGAGGCTGGCATGTTCGAACGACTCACCGATCGCGCCCGCAAGGTCATGGCCCTGGCCAACCAGGAGGCCCAGCGCTTCAACCACGAGTACATCGGGACGGAGCACATCCTGCTCGGCCTCGTCAAGGAGGGCTCGGGCGTCGGCGCGAACGTGCTCAAGAACCTGGACATCGACCTGCGCAAGGTGCGCCTCGAGGTGGAGAAGCTCGTCAAGAGCGGCCCCGAGATGGTGACCATGGGCAAGCTGCCGCAGACCCCGCGCGCCAAGAAGGTGGTCGAGTACGCCATCGAGGAGGCGCGCAACCTGAACCACAACTACGTCGGCACCGAGCACCTGCTGCTCGGCCTGCTGCGCGAGCACGACGGCGTGGCCGCGCAGGTCCTGATGAACCTCGGCCTCAAGCTCGAGGAGGTGCGCGAGGAGGTCCTGAGCCTGCTCGGCGCCGGCGCCGACCAGGAGCGCGAGGAGTCGCCGCAGCAGCCCGCCGAGCCGCAGGCCCAGGAGCCCCCGGCCGAGGGCGGCGCCACCGCGCGCCGCGGCAAGAGCAAGACCCCGGCCCTCGACAGCTTCGGCCGCGACCTCACGGAGCTCGCCAAGAACGGCGAGCTCGACCCGGTCATCGGCCGCGAGCACGAGATCGAGCGCCTCATCCAGATCCTGAGCCGCCGCACCAAGAACAACCCGGTGCTCCTCGGCGAGGCCGGCGTCGGCAAGACCGCCATCGTCGAGGGTCTCGCGCAGCGCATCATCGCGCAGGAGGTCCCCGACCTGCTGTTCGAGAAGCGGCTCGTGGTGCTCGACCTCGCGAGCATGGTCGCGGGCACCAAGTACCGCGGCCAGTTCGAGGAGCGCATCAAGGCGGTGATGAACGAGGTGCGCCGCGCCAAGAACATCATCCTCTTCATCGACGAGCTGCACACGCTGGTCGGCGCCGGCGGCGCGGAGGGCGCGATCGACGCGTCCAACGTGCTCAAGCCCGCCCTCGCCCGCGGCGAGATCCAGTGCGTGGGCGCCACCACCTTCGACGAGTACCGCAAGTACATCGAGAAGGACTCGGCGCTCGAGCGCCGCTTCCAGTCGATCCCGGTCGAGCCGCCCAACGCGGAGCAGACCGTGCAGATCCTCATGGGGCTGCGCGAGAAGTACGAGAAGCACCACAAGGTGCGCATCACCGACGCCGCGCTGAAGGCGGCCGTGGACCTCTCGGGCCGGTACATCACCGGCCGCGTGCAGCCGGACAAGTCGATCGACGTCATCGACGAGGCCGGCGCGCGCCTGCGCCTCAAGAGCATGACCAAGCCGCCCGACCTCGCCGAGATGGAGGGCCGGATCGAGCGCCTCTCCATCGAGAAGGACGAGGCGGTCAAGAACGCCGACTACGAGAAGGCCGCCGAGCTGCGCGACCAGGCCGAGAAGATGCGCAAGGAGAAGGAGCGCATGCAGCAGCAGTGGCGCGACCGCATGAACGAGGTCGACGCCGTCGTGGACGAGAACGTCATCGCCGAGGTCGTCAGCAAGATGACTGGCGTGCCGCTGACCCGCCTGGAGAAGGAGGAGAGCGCCCGCCTGCTCCAGCTCGAGGCCGAGCTGCACAAGTCGGTCATCAGCCAGGACGAGGCCGTCAGGCAGGTGGCACGCGCCATCCGCAAGGCGCGGTCGGGCCTCAAGGACCCGAAGCGCCCGATGGGCAGCTTCATGTTCCTCGGCCCCACCGGCGTCGGCAAGACGCTGCTCGCCAAGGCGCTCGCCGAGTTCATGTTCGGCGACCCGGACGCGATGATCCGCCTCGACATGTCCGAGTACATGGAGAAGCACAACGTCAGCCGCCTGGTGGGCGCGCCCCCCGGCTACGTGGGCTACGAGGAGGGCGGCCAGCTCACCGAGCGCGTGCGCCGGCGGCCCTACTCCGTCGTGCTGTTCGACGAGGTCGAGAAGGCGCACCCGGACGTGTTCAACATGCTGCTGCAGGTGATGGACGACGGCCACCTGACCGACTCGTTCGGCCGGCGCGTGGACTTCCGCAACGCCATCATCATCATGACCTCGAACATCGGCTCCGACATCATCAAGGGAGGCGCCAACTTCGGGTTCGGCAAGCGCCAGGAGGTGCAGGACTACGAGAAGATCAAGAAGTCCCTGCACGGCGAGGCGGAGAAGTTCTTCCGTCCCGAGTTCATCAACCGGCTCGACGACATGATCGTGTTCCGGCCGCTCATCAAGACGGACCTGACGCACATCATCGACCTCGAGCTGGCCAAGGTGCGCGACCGCCTGAAGGCCCGCGGCATGACCCTCGAGGTGAGCGACGCCGCCAAGGACTTCCTCATCGACAAGGGCTACAACCCCGACTTCGGTGCCCGTCCGCTGCGCCGCGCGCTGGCGCAGTTCATCGAGGACCCGCTGGCCGAGCGCCTGCTCAGCGGCGAGTTCGCCGACGGGACGTCCATCCGGGCGACCCGCGAGGAAGGCAAGGACTACCTGACGTTCGAAGGAACGCAGGAGCCCAAGGGCGAGGCCCCGAGGGCCGAGCCGCAGCCGGCCTGACCGCAGGCCATCCCATCACCAGCCCCCCGCCCGCCGGCCGTGCGAAGCACGCCGGCGGGCGTGCTTTCGGTGCCAGGCGGGCCGAACGCCCTAGCATCCCGGCCATGCCCGCCCCCGCCGACGGCCGCGACGCGTCCGCGGCATCCCGCCCCCCGGAGCGCCTCATGCTGGCCGGCCCGCGCGGCCGCCTCGAGGAGCTGTTCCGTGTCATCCGCATCGCCGCGGAGTTCATCCGAGGCTTCCGCAAGCTGCACTTCGTCGGTCCGTGCGTCACCGTCTTCGGCAGCGCGCGCTTCAAGGACGACCACCGGTGGTACCGGATGGCGCGCGAGGTGGGCCGTGAGCTCGGCGCACGCGGCTTCACCGTGATGACGGGCGGCGGACCTGGCGTCATGGAGGCCGCCAACCGCGGGGCGAAGGACGCGGGCGCACCCAGCCTCGGCTGCAACATCATCCTGCCGCACGAGCAGTCGGCCAATCCGTGGTGCGACCGCTGCGTGGAGTTCCGCTACTTCTTCGTGCGGAAGGTGATGCTCCTCAAGTACTCGTACGGATTCGTGGTGCTGCCGGGCGGCTACGGCACCATGGACGAGCTGTTCGAGACGCTCACCCTGGTGCAGACCGGCAAGATCACCGACTTCCCGATCGTCATGATGGGCAAGGACTACTGGGACGAGCTCGACGACTTCGTGCTCAAGCGCATGATCCCGGATGCCACGATCAGTCCCGGCGACCGCGGACTGGTGAAGTTCACCGATGACCCGGCCGAGGCGGCTGCCTTCATCGCCGAGGCCGCGCAGCGGCGGTTCGGCCTGCGCAAGGGCGTACCGGCGCCGCGGAAGCGGTGGTGGCTCCTGGAGCGGTGACGGACACCCGGCGCGTAGCCGAGTGCGCTCAGGACGCGTCGACCTCGGCTTCGTCCTCGGCCCCCGCAGGCGTGACGAACTTGACCTTCCAAACCGGCCCGGCGTCCTCGGACTCGAGCTCGACCTCGGCGACCGTGGAACCGCCCGTGACCGCACTCGTGACCGCGTTGCGTGCCGGGACGGTGACCGCACCCAGCGCGTGGATCTCGTCCTGGTAGTTGGAGAGCTGCATCGCCGAGGGGGTCCAGGTCCGCGAGCCGACGACGGCGCCGGTCGCGGCATTGACGCGCACCTCGACGAGGCGGGAGGCCGGGGCGTTCCACTGGAGCACCGACACCAGGCTGGCGGAGCCCTGGCGCTCGACCTCGGCCTCGAGGATGGGCAGCGGCGAGGAAGCCAGCGCGGCGGTCAGCGACGCATTGAACTGAGCCACGGAAACCGACCGCGCCGCGTTGTCGTCGCCGTCGTCATCTCCGTCCGGGCTGTCGTCGTAGCCGTCCTTGTCATCGTCGTCGTCGGCGGAGTCAGCGTCGTCGGCGAGGGAATCGTTGGAGTCGTCGTACAGGTCGCCCCAGGCCTTGAAGTCGTCGACGCGGCAGTCCATGGTGATTCCAGCGTGCGACCAGGCGAGGAACGCGACCGAGATGCCGGTCGCGGCACGGTTGGCGAACAATGCGTCGACGCCGTCGATGGAGAGAACCGGCATCGCGCCGCCGTCTCGGTACAGGTCGATCGAGGCGCCGAACCCGGTCGAGCAGACCATGCGGTAGTCGAACTCCCCGGACCCGATCAGGCAGGAGGCCGAATCCACCACCTGGCCGCCCTTTCGCACAGACATCACCAGCCGCCGGGAGCTGCTGTTGCGGATCACCTCGATGTTGATGCCGTCCTGGTAGCCGGTGGTGGCGGTGAACGCGCCCCAGCCCATGGCGATGCCGGCACGCCCGGACAGGGCGGCGTCGGCCACGGTGGAGATGATCGACCGCTGCGTCCAGTCGACGACGAACCCGTCGTTCCAGTCGAAGCGCTTGGTCAGGCGGTACGAAGCGGAGCTGGCGACGCCGCGTCCCTCGAAACGGAGCTTGCCGGACGCCTCGCGGACCTTGCAGCCCATCGAGTTCGAAGACTCCTGCTCAAGCCACAGGGTGGCGTTGCGGGTGGTGTCGTTGAAGGCGTCGGGAATCCTGTCCGCCTTGGCCATCGCGCCGAGGAGCGACGAGGCCGCCACGGCGGCCACGATCAACATGCGAGCAGGACGCGACACGGGCGATGCGGTGGACATTGGGACCTCTCGGGAGTGACCTTCGCACGGACGGCAGAGCAGGGCCAACGGGCGGCCGCTCTCGAAAGAGACGACTGGCGCCGCAGGGATACATCGATCGCGACGCCCTGCAACTGGGAAGCGCCAACCAGCGATCTCCTGGAACTAATACATGCATTATAGGACTTTTTGACTCTGCCATCCTTCGGGACCGCGCCTCAAGGGCTTCGGGAAAGCGATGCCCTGCCAGTCGCAAAGACGAGGCCCGCGCTTCCCAAACGAAAGGGCCCGCGGACGGATCCGCGGGCCCTTGGGGTTGTTGTTGACGTCCGCGATAAAGAGGTGCGGGGCTGCCCCGGACACCATTTAGTAGCGGTAGTGGTCCGGCTTGTACGGGCCGTCCTGCGGCACGCCGATGTACTCGGCCTGGTCCTTGCGCATCTCGGTGAGCTTGGCGCCGAGCTGCTTGAGGTGCAGCCGGGCAACCTTCTCGTCGAGCTTCTTGGGCAGGGTGTAGACCTTCCTCTCGTACTTCTTGGGGTTGGAGAAGAGCTCGATCTGCGCGATGACCTGGTTGGTGAAGCTTGAGCTCATCACGAAGCTCGGGTGGCCGGTGGCGCAGCCGAGGTTCAGCAGGCGGCCCTCCGCAAGCATGATGATGCTCCTGCCGTTCGGGAGCTTCCACTCGTCGACCTGCGGCTTGATGTTGACGCACTTGGCGCCCGCTACCTTCTTCAGGCCGGCCATGTCGATCTCGTTGTCGAAGTGGCCGATGTTGCCGACGATGGCGTTGTGCTTCATCTTCAGCATGTCCTCGGCACGGATGATGTCCTTGTTGCCGGTGGCGGTGATGAAGATGTCCGCGGTCGGGAGCACGTCCTCCAGGGTCACGACCTCGTAGCCCTCCATGCACGCCTGCAGCGCGCAGATCGGGTCGATCTCGGTGACCTTGACGCGGCAGCCCTGGCCGCGCAGGCTCTGGCAGCTGCCCTTGCCCACGTCGCCGTAGCCGAAGACCACGGCGACCTTGCCGGCGAGCATCACGTCGGTGGCGCGCATGATGCCGTCGACCAGCGAGTGCCGGCAGCCGTAGAGGTTGTCGAACTTGCTCTTGGTGACCGCGTCGTTGACGTTGATCGCCGGGAACAGGAGCTGGTTGAGCTCCTGCATCTGGTAGAGGCGGTGCACGCCGGTGGTGGTCTCCTCGGTGACGCCCTTGATGTTGCCGGCGGTGGCGGTCCAGTAGCCCGCGTGCTTCTGCTGCAGCGCGCACAGGAGCTGCAGGATCACCTGGTACTCCTCGCTGTCCTCGGAGGTCGGCGTGGGAACGCTGCCCTGCTTCTCGAACGCGAGGCCCTTGTGGACGAGGAGCGTCGCGTCGCCGCCGTCGTCGAGGATCATGTTCGGGCCCTTGCCGTCGGCGAAGTGGAGCGCCTGCCAGGTGCACCACCAGTACTCGTCGAGCGACTCGCCCTTCCACGCGAACACCGGGATGCCCTTCGGGTTGTCCGGGGTTCCGTTGGGGCCCACGGCGACGGCGGCCGCGGCGTGGTCCTGCGTGCTGAAGATGTTGCAGCTGCACCAGCGCACCTCGGCACCGAGCTCGACGAGGGTCTCGATGAGGACCGCGGTCTGGATGGTCATGTGCAGGCTGCCGATGATGCGGGCGCCCTTCAGCGGGTGCTTGCCCTTGTACTCGGCACGCAGCGCCATCAGGCCGGGCATCTCGACCTCGGCGAGCTCGATCTCCTTGCGGCCGAAGCGGACGGTCTCCGGCGACAGGTCCTTCACCTTGAAGGGAGGGAACTCCGTCAGCGAGAGGCGCGGGTTGGTGAGGAACGGGTTGCTTGTGGCGGTGGTAGTGGCGGTTGCGGTCATGGTTGTCCTTTCATCCGTTCATCCGGATGGAAGCATGACTATAGCCGCAATCCCGTGCAAGGGGGCAAAAACCCCGGGATTTCCGGTCCAAGGGCCGAGAATCAGCGTCCGCGGTGGCAGCAGGGCCACATCCGTGGGATGCTCCCGACACGAAGACCGTCCGCCTGAGCGTGGCCGTGGCCCTTTCCGCCGCATCGTGCGCCCCGAACCCGCGCGACCGGTGCGAGACTTCGCCGAACGACGGCAGCGTCAACGCGAACAGCGCGGACATCGTGGGCAACCCGGCAATGCCGTCCAACGCGCCGAAGCCGGGAAAGTGAGCGCGCGCCCCGGGCCGGGGGCGCCTCCGATCACCCGCGCACCAGCAACGCCGCGAAGAGGCCGGGCCCCTTCCCCGCGGGATCGGGCCGGAGGCGGGCGTGGCGCGTCACGCGAAGCCCCGAACCCGCGCTGACGCGGGCGAGGTCCGCCTCCGAGAAGCCGAGGTGCCGGTGGCCCATGGTCTGGCGATAGCCATCGCGGTCGTGCGTGGCCATGTCCACAACCAAGAGCGAGCCGCCGGCGCGCAGGCACGGCGCGAGCGCGCGCAGCACTGCCGCGGGATCGTCCACGTGGTGGAGCACGAGCATCAGCACGCCGAGGTCCGCCTCGCCCGGCGACACGGGCGGCGCCAGGAGGTCGCCCTCGCGGAAGTCCACGTTGGCGAAGCGCGCCAGCCGGCGCCGCGCGGCCTGGAGCATGGATGGCTCCCGATCGACCGCGATCACGGTGCGCACCACGGGCGCAAGCCGCTCGGCCGCCTCGCCGGTGCCGCAGCCGAAGTCCACGGCCACCGAGTCCGCGGGAAGGAGGCCGAGCAGCGCGTCCGCGACGAACGACTCCCCGAAGAGCTCGCGGCGCAGCGAATCCCAGTCGCCGCCGAGGCGGCCGAAGAAGGTCCGGCTGTCGACGCGGCGCGCGGCAAGCACCTCCGCGAGGCGGGCATCGTCCTCCTCGAACGAGGGCGAGGGGCCCAGGTGCTCCCGGCTCATGCGCCAGAGCTCCCGCATGTCGGGACGGAGCGCGGCGGAGTCGAGACGGAAGAGGCTCTGCGTTCCCTCGGCGCGCTTGGCCACCCAGCCCTGCTCGAAGAGCGGCTTGAGGTGACGGCTGACCGTGCTCTGCGGCAGCTGCAGCGCGCGGGCAAGTTCCCCCACGCCGAGTTCCTCGCGCTCGAGGAGGCGCAGCATCCGGAGCCGGGCGAGGTCGCCGAGCGTGCCCAGCCAGCTCAGCCAGCGCTCGCGCGGTGTTGCGGGTTCCGGGGGCATCGGTGCATGCGGTGGGTCAGGGACCCAGGTCGACGGCCGTGTCCTTGTTGCGAGCCACGTTGTGCGCGGCCAGCGCATCGGCGATGCGCGGATCATCGGGCAGGATGCCGTAGGCCTGGCGCAGGCGCCGGATGCCGTCGGACTCGCGGCCGAATCGGAACGAGAGGTCCGCGGCGCGCATGTACGGCTCGATGGAGGGGCGCTGGCCCGGGAGGGGCTCGTTCACCTTGATCGCATCGACGGCGGAGGTTGCCGCGGTGTCCGGGTCGCCGGAGGCCTCGGCGATGCGGCTCAGCGCAAGGTACGCGCGCCAGGAACGGAAGTCCTTGCCGAAGGCGCGCAGCAGCTGGTACGAGTCCTTGACGTCCTTCTGCGCGGCCATGCACTCGGCGAGGCCGATGCACACGTCCTCGTTCGAGGGCTGCAGGCGGTAGGCACGGTCGAGCGCGCGGCGCGCGTCCTCGAGCTTGCCCTGGCCGAGCAGCGCACGGCCGTAGGCAAACTGCGCGCGCCAGTCGCCGGGGTTCTTCTGCACGACCGGCTCCACCGCCGCGGCGGCCTCGTCGTAGCGGCCGTAGCGGAGCCGCTCGTCGGCCTCGTTGGCGCGGGCCTCGGAACTGCCGGTCGAGGCACAGCCGGCCGCGAGCAGCAGCCCGAGCGCGAGCGGAAGGATGGCGGGTGCGAATCGTGAGCGTCCGTGCGAAGCGATTGCGTCGAGCATGTGCCCTCCTGGCAGCGACTGCATCCGCGAGGGACATGCCTCGGGATCCGTGGGATGATATCGCCGTGCAGGACGCCATGCCCACAGCGCCCGCCCCGCTTCCGGCCGCCGTGATCCGCCACGAAGGCGCCCCGGCCGGCGACCACTTCGACGTGCTTCTTGCCGTGCGGACGCCGAGTGGCGACGACGACCGCGCCTGCGCCACCTGGCGCGCCGCGCACGACCCCGCCGCCCTGCCGCCCGGCAGCGTGCTTGCGGTCGAGCCGATCCCGGCGCACCGCGCGCGCTACCTGCGGCTGGGTGCGCCCGAGGCGCTCTCCGGGGGCCGGGGGACGGCAGTGCCGGTTCGGCGCGGGTCCTGGCGCACTGCCCGCGACGGCGCCCTCGAGTTCTCGTGGGACGACGGCACGCGGACCCGGGTGGCGCCGGAGTCGATGACCCTCTGGAGGATCGCCTGACATGACGATGGAGACCATGGTCCTCGCGCTGGTGATGGCCGTGCTCGGCGGCGGGTGCCTGGTGCTCACGCTCCTCACGCTCCCGGGCAACTGGCTGATCGTGCTGCTTGCCGCGGGCGTGCAGGGCTGGGCCATGGCCGCGGGCAAGCCGCTCCCCTACTCCGGATGGACGCTCGCGGCGATCGCGGCGCTTGCGCTCGCGGGCGAGCTGGCGGAGATGGGCATGGGCGCAGCCGGTGCCCGCGCAGGCGGGGCCCGCGGGCGGGGCGTCTGGGGCGCGGTCCTCGGGTCGATCGTCGGGGCGCTGGCAGGCACGGTGCTCCTCGCGTTCATCCCGCTCGCGGGGACGCTCGTGGGGGCACTGGCCGGCGCGGCGATCGGCGCGTTCATCGGCGAACTGACCTACGGCGACCGGCGCGCAAGCAGCCTGGTCCTCCCGGCGGCCGGCGCCGCGGCGGGACGGTTCGCGGGGCTCCTGGTGAAGTTCGCCGTGGGCGCGCTGGCGTGGGTGCTGCTCGTCGGCGGCGCGCTGTGGCCCTGACGCGGCGGCGATAGAGTGGTCGGCGCGTGCTCCTCCTGATCGACAACTACGACTCGTTCACGTTCAACCTGGTGCAGCGATTCGCGGAGATCGATCCCGCGCTGCGCATCGAGGTGGTGCGCAACGATGCCATCGACGCGGCCGGCGCGGAGGCGCTGCGGCCGACGCACCTGGTGATCTCGCCGGGCCCGTGCACCCCGCGCGAGGCCGGCGTGAGCGGCGAGCTCCTCATGCGCTTCAAGGGGCGCATCCCCGCGCTCGGCGTGTGCCTCGGGCACCAGGCGATCGGGCACTGCCACGCGATGACGGTGCGACGAAACGACGTGGCCGTGCACGGCAAGACGAGCGAAATGCTGCACGACGGGCGCGGCGTGTTCGCCGGGCTGCCGAACCCGATGGTCGCCACGCGCTACCACTCGCTGGTGATCGACCCCGACACCGTGCACCCGGACTTCGAGGTGTCGGCCAGGACCGCGCGCGGCGAGATCATGGGGATCCGCTGGAAGGCGCCGCCGGGCGCCGCGCCGCTCGAGGGCGTGCAGTTCCACCCGGAGAGCTTCCTCACCGAGCACGGCCCCGCGCTGCTTGCGAACTTCCTGCGGATGCGGCCCGCCGCCGTCACGCCCTCGGCGTGAAGCTCATGCCGCTCTCGACGTAGAAGTTGAGCATGTCGCCGGTCTGGAACGACCCCGCGCCCTGGGACGGCTCCAGCGTCACCCACGCCGGGAAGGCAAGGTCGAGGAGCACGGCGTTCGCGTCGAGGTCGACCGCGAGCACGCGGCCCTGCACGACGCGCGGCGCGCCCCAAACGGGCTCGATGAAGCAGCCGCCCGCGGTTGCCTGCCACGCGCGCTGTGCCTTGCCGCGGATCGTCCCCTCGATGCGCTTGCCGACGCGGCCGGCGAGCGCCGACGCGTCGCCCGCGAGCACCAGCTCCGTGCGGTAGGCCATGGTCGGCAGCGACACGCGCACGCGCGCGGGGGCGCCGGCCGTGGCGGGGAGCACTTCTTCCAGCACGACGCGGGCGACGGCGTTGGCGGTGGCGGTGGACATGGGCGGGGGATGCTAGCGGTGCGGGGTCACTTGGCGGCGGGCGCCGGGGCCTCGATGAGCTTCTTGAGGGTGGCGGTGGCGTTGTAGACGGCCAGCTCTCCTGCGCCCGCGGCATCCACGCCGAGGCGCCCGATCTGCACGCCGCGCGCATTGCGGACGCTCACGGCGCCGCCATCGCCGTCCTCGGCGGCACCGGCGACGACGATCGCCTGGCCGCTGCCGTCGAGCAGGTTGAGGAGGCCGCCCGACTTGCCGGCACCGATCGCCGCGACGCGACGCTCCTGGAGGTACGCAGCGAGCGTGCCGGCTCCGCCGTTGGCCTCGGCGAGGAACGCGGGGGCTCCGGTGGAGGTGCCCACCATCAGCCGGCCGCCGCCCTCGTCCTTGGCGTCCATGCGGATGGCGGAGGCACCCGCTCCGTTCATGAGCTGCAGCGCGCCGCCCTTGCCCGCGCCGGCGCTGGAGAGGCTGGCAGCCATGGCGCCCGCGCCGTCCTTCGCGTTGAAGTGGCCGCCCATCGACGACACGATCGACGCGCACTCGTTCCCGCCTGCGTCCGCGATGCGCACCGTGCCCGACTGGTCCGAGGCTCCGCCCGCGAAGAGGATCTCCTTGCCCGACTGGTTGGACATCGAGAGCACCGACGCGCCCTGCGAGATGCCCGCGAGCATGCCCACCGCACCGTCGGCGCGCCGCATCGAGAGCACGGCGCCCGCGGCGCCGGCCTCGGCACGCAGGCTGCTGGTGCCGCCGCCGGCGCCCATGAGGTGGAGCGAACCGCCTTCCTCGCCGCGCGAGATGGTGGCGAGCGTGGTGCCGTCGGCGCCGCCGAGCTCGAGCCTGCCGCCGAGCGCCGAGGCGAACAGCCCGCCGACCGGCTTTCCGCCGTTGTTCCACACCGCGACGTCGCCGCCGTCGGCCGCGCACGCCAGGCGCACCGTGTTGGTGCCGCCCTTCGACCACAGGTCGAGCTGGCCGCCCGTCTGCGAGGCCTGCGCGAGGAGGACCACCTTGTCTCCCTCGCCGACCACCTCGAGGCGCTTCACGCGCAGCACGTCCTCGACGCGCGCGACCTGCGACGCGGCCATCAGGCCGCCGGCAGCCGCGGCACCGGCCAGGCACAGCAGCGCGCACGAGGTGCGGCGCGCGCGGCGCGCGTCGCCGCGGGCGAGGGCCAGTTCCGCCTCGAGGCGGGCGAGGCGTGCGTCGACATCGGAAGTTTGGGGGGTGGCGTTGGTGTTTGCCATAGGTGTTCCGTAGGATACGCGCCGCGATGAAGCAGAAGACCCTCGGCATCGGACTGGTCGGCACCAGCTTCATGGGGCGCGCCCACAGCAACGCGTGGATGTCGGCACCCCGGTTCTTCGACCTGCCGCTGCACGTGGCCATGCGCGCCGTGGCCGGGACCAACGCCGGGGACGTCGCCGGCTTCGCGCAGCGCTGGGGGTGGCAGTGCTGCACCGACGACTGGCGCGACCTCGTGACCGACCCGCAGGTGGGCCTCATCGACAACTGCACCCCGAACCACGTGCACGCCGAGGTGTCCATCGAGGCCCTGGAGGCGGGCAAGAACGTGGCGTGCGAGAAGCCGCTCGCGGGCACCCTGGAGGATGCCCGGAGCATGCGCGACGCGGCCCGCAAGGCCGCCAGGCGCGGGGTGCGCACCTTCGTGTGGTTCAACTACCGGCGCTGCCCCGCGGTGGCGTTCGCGCACCAGCTCGTGAAGGAGGGGAAGCTCGGGCGCATCTTCCACGTGCGCGCGAGCTACCTGCAGGACTGGGGCGGGCCTTCCACGCCGCTCCTGTGGCGCTTCCAAAGCAAGCTGGCCGGCAGCGGCGCGCACGGCGACCTCAACGCGCACGTCATCGACATGGCGCGGTTCATCACGGGCGAGGAGGTCACCGAGGTGGTCGGCGCCGTCGAGGAGACCTTCGTCAAGGAGCGCGACCTGGTGGAGGGCTCGGGCGGCGCCATCAGCGGCAAGGGCGCGAAGCGCGCGGCGTCGCGCGGCCGGCGGAAGGGGCGCAGCACGGTGGATGACGCGGTGCTCTTCCTCGCGCGCATGTCGGGGGGCGCGGTCGCCAGCTTCGAGGCCACGCGCCTGGCCACGGGCAACCAGAACCGCAACCAGATCGAGCTGAACGGCGAGCTCGGGAGCGTGCGGTTCGACTTCGAGCGGATGAACGAGCTGCAGTGGTGGGACCACACGCTGCCGGCGCGCATGCGCGGGTGGAGCCGCATCATGTGCACCGACCCCGGCCACCCGTATGCCGGAAGCTACTGGCCCGCCGCGCACGTCCTCGGGTACGAGCACGGCTTCGTGAGCCAGGCGGCGGACACGGTGCTGGCGCTCGCGGGGAGGAAGCCCGTCGTTGCCATCCCCGACTTCGCGGATGCCTACGAGACGCAGCGCGTGCTCGAGGCCGCGGTGCGCTGCGCTCGCACGCGGCGGCCCGTGGCGCTCTCCGAGATCCGCTAGCCTTCCGCCATGCGGATGGTCGTGGCGATGATCGTGGGCACGGTGCTCGTCTTCGGATGGGGCGCGATGTCCTGGACGACGGGCATGTACGACTTCGCGTTCCGCCCGATGCCGCCGGCGCTGGCCTCCACCCTGCCCGCGCAGCTGGCGTCGGCGGCCGACCGCGACGGCGTGTTGATCGCCCCGGCCCCGCCGGACACGGCAGGCATGACCGCGCAGCAGTCCGAGCTCGCGATGCAGGCGTTCCTGGAGGAGCACCGGCGCGGGCCGCTGGTGATGGCCATCGTCCGGCGCGACGGCACGGACCCGATGTCGCCGACGCTGCTTGCCAAGGGGTTCCTGATCGAGCTCTTCTGCACGGCGATGCTCGCCGCGGTGGTGGGCATCGCGGCCAAGTTCGGCGCACGCACGCAGGACCGCCTGGCGATCGGGTTGGTCGTCCCGGCCTTCGCGGTGCTGGCGACGCACGGTGTCCTGTGGAACTTCTTCCAACTGCCGGATGCCTACGCACTGGCCCTCTTCGTGGACGGGCTCGTCGGCTGGTCGCTCGCCGGCGTCGCGTGCGCGCTCATCATCCGCCCGGCGGCACGCTGACATGGGCTCCGACTCACACGGCTTCCAGGCACACGGCTTCCAGGCACCGAAGGGGACCCGGGACTTCTACCCGGCCGAGATGGCCGTTCGCCGGCGGATCGAGCGTGCCTGGCGCGAGGCCAGCGTGGCGTTCGGCTACGACGAGATCGACGGGCCGGCGTTCGAGCACCTCGGGCTGTACACCGCCAAGAGCGGCGACGGAATCGTGAGCGAGCTCTTCAGCTTCCGGCGCCAGGGCGGCAGCGACGACTATGCGCTGCGCCCGGAGTTCACGCCCACGCTCGCACGCATGGCGGCGGCCCGCGCGGCGCAGCTGCCCGTGCCGGTCAAGTGGTTCGCGGTGCCGAACTTCTTCCGCGCCGAGCGCCCGCAGCGCGGGCGGCTGCGCGAGTTCTTCCAGTGGAACGTCGACCTGCTCGGGCTCGAGGGACCCGCGATCGACGCAGAGGTCATCGGCGTGGCCGTGAACGCGCTGTCGCGGCTGGGTCTCGGCCCGCAGGACGTGCGCGTCAAGATCAGCCACCGCGTGGCGGCGGCGCGGCTCGTGCGCGCGCTCGGCGTGGCGGAGGGTTCGGTCGCCGCGGCGTTCGAGCTGCTCGACCGCCGCGACAAGATGCCCGCGGATGAATTCACGAAGCGCGCCGCGGCGCTGGGCCTCGCTGGCGACGCGCTCGCGCGCTTCGAGCACGCCGTGCGCACGCGCGTGCCGCTCGCGGGCGACCTGGGTGCGCTGGCGGCGGCGGCGGGCATCGACGCCTCGGAGCTTGCGGAGCTCGCAGCGCTGCGCGAGGCGCTCTCGGCCGCGGGCCTCGCGGAGTGGTGCGAGCTCGACCTCGGCATCGTGCGCGGGCTGGCCTACTACACGGGCACGGTGTTCGAGGTCCACGAAGCCTCCGGTGCCGAGCGCGCGATCGCCGGCGGCGGCCGCTACGACGGGCTGGTCGAGCTCTTCGGCGGGCCGCGCATGCCCGCGATCGGCTTCGGCATGGGGGACGTGGTGCTGGGCCTGGTGCTCGCCGACCGCGGGCTGCTGCCCAAGGACGGTGCGGAGCTCCTGCCACGGCCCGATGCGTTCGTGGTGTCGGCCGGCGACCCGGCCGCCGACGCGGAGCTGCCGCGGCTCGTGGCGCGCCTGCGCGCCGACGGCTTCCACGTCCGGCACACCTACAAGGCGACGCGCAACGTGGGGAAGCTGCTCGCCGAGGCCTCCAAGCAGCGCGCGCGCTTCGCGGTGATCCTGGGCGCGGAACTCGCGCAGGGCGCGGCGCAGCTCAAGGACCTCTCGAGCGGCGAGCAGCGCCTCGCGTCGATCGCCGACCTCGCGGCCGCGCTGCGCGCGGGCGGGGGCTGACGTGCCCCGCGTGCTCGTCGTGGTGGCCGTGGACGCCGAGCGCGCCGCGCTCGGTGCACGCTGCCTCGGTTCGGCGGGCGTGGAGGTAGCTGTGGCGGGGATCGGGCGAACGAACGCCGCAGCCGCGACGGCCGAGGCGCTCGCGCTGGCGCGTGCAGGCGGGCGCCCCTTCGGTGCCGCGGTCTCGGCGGGCATCGCCGGCTCGCTCCCGGGCTCAGGACTCGCGCCGGGTGCGGTGGTCATCTCGGAGCGGTGCGTCTACGCGGAGGAGGGAATCGAGCTTCCCGCGGGATTCGGCGACATGTCGACGCTCGGGTTCCCGCTCGGCCCGTTCCGGGGAAACTCGGTGCCGGTCGACCGCACGCTGTGGGCGCCCTTCGCGGCGCTGGGCCCGGTGGCGCCGATCGCGACGGTGGCGACGTGCTCGGGCACCGATGCGGCCGCGCGGCGGATCCGCGAGCGGACGCACGCGGCCGCGGAGGCGATGGAAGGCGCCGCGGTGGTGCATGCGGCGCTGCGCGCGGGCGTTCCCGGCATCGAGGTCCGCGCGATCAGCAACACGACCGGCGACCGCCCGCGCCAGCAATGGGACATGCCCCGGGCGCTTGCGGCGCTCGGGGCCGTGGGCGATGCGATCGCGGCCCTCGCGGGCTGAACGGGCTCAGGCGGCCTCGGTCTTGGTCCCGGCGACGCCGTCGGGGGTCACCAGGAACAGGTCCGCGCAGATCGGGTAAGGAAGCCGGTGGTACTCCTGCTCCGCGCGCGCGCGCAGGCGCGACACGAACGGCTCGGGGTCGCCCGTCATGGCGAGGAACATGTCGCGCGCGGGCGCGGCCACGTAGAAGGTGCGTCCGAGCTGCGCGGAGAGCCGGGAGTGCAGGTCACCCAGCAGGAGCCGCGCGGCGTCGTAGCCGTCGTGCATGCTGATGATGGCGGCGCGGCCGCCCTCGTTGGAGCGGACCACCTGCACGTCGAGGTTCGGCGCGTACCGGTCGAGGTTGGCGCGCGCGATCTCCTCGAGGTCCTCCGCGGTCACGCCCCAGCGGATCATCTGCTCGGTGCTGATGGAGACCGTGTAGTGCGGCATGTCCATGACGAACACGATCACGGTGTCGTTCACCCACGTGACGTGCGCCACCTGCTCGCGGTCGAGCGTCTGGAAGATGTTCGCGGGCTGGATGCGCGGCATGATGCGCGGCTTCGCCACGGCGAACGGGATGTCGAGCGAGCTCATCTGGTCGCCCTCGAGCACGCGGTCGACGTGGTGCTCGACCGTCTCGAGCCACGCCTCCGGAGCACGCTGCACGGTGCGCCAGAGGTTCTCGAGGCCGAGGTGGCGGCCGTCGATGGTGAGCACCAGCGTGGCCGAGAGCTCGACCTTCCGCGAGGGGTGGCGCCGGCGCACCAGGTCGCAGACGAAGGTGCTGAACTGCTCAGGGGTTTCCGGGACTCGCGACATGGCCGATTCGCTCCACTCGACGCTCACGAAGCCCGGGCAGACCCACACAGGCGCCTCGGGCAGGAACCACCATCGGATACGGGACCCGCCGCTTGAAGCCGCAATCGCGTAAATTCAAATCCCGCGGGCGGTCCGTGAGGCCTGCGCCGCCCGGATTGGCCCCCCTGCCGCCTGGTACAGCCGAGAACCCACGAATGAGCACCGTCTTGACCGAGTTCTTCGCGGCCCCGGGCCGACGCCTCCTGGTGATCGCCGGGCCCTGCATCCTGGAGGACCGGTCCACCAATGAGCGCATCGGGGCGACGGTCCGCGATGCCTGCGCCGCGCTTGGTCTGCCCTTCGTCTTCAAGGCGAGCTTCGACAAGGCCAACCGCTCGAGCATCAAGGGGCACCGCGGACCGGGCCTCGAGCGAGGCCTGGAGGAGATGGCCCGGCTGCGGGAACTGCTGGGGGCGCCCGTCACCACCGACATCCACGACCCGTTGCAGGCGGCACCCGCCGCGAAGGTCGTCGACCTTCTGCAGGTCCCGGCGTTCCTCTGTCGGCAGACGGACCTGCTGGCGGCGGCGGCGGGCACCGGCCGGCCCGTCAACGTGAAGAAGGGGCAGTTCATGTCGCCCGAGGAGATGCGCAACGTGCTCACCAAGCTCGCGGAGGGCGGATGCACTCAGCGCATGCTCACCGAGCGCGGCACCTTCTTCGGCTACAACCGGCTGGTGACGGACTTCATCGGGCTCGGTGACATGATGGCCCTCGGCGCACCCGTGTGCTTCGATGCCACGCACAGCCTACAGCTGCCCGGCGGCGCCGGGACCGCCACGAGCGGACGCCCGGAGCGCTGCGGGCTGCTTGCCCGCGCGGCGGTGGCGGCAGGCGTGCATGCGGTGTTCCTGGAGTGCCACCCCGACCCGGCGCGCAGCCTCAGCGACGCGGGGACCATCCAGCCCCTCGACTCGATTCCTGCGCTGCTTGCCGGATTGAAGGCCGTGCATTCGGCGGTCGCGGCTTAGAATCGCCCCCATGGCTGCGCCGTTCAGGACGTGCGATCACTGCAGCAAGCCTGCGGTGGTCCACAACACCGTGATCGTCAACGGAAAGGTCACCGAGGTGCACCTCTGCGAGGAGCATGCGGCGGCCGCAGGCATCCAGCTGCCCGGCCATGCACCGATCCATGCGCTGCTCGGGCAGCTCGCGCAGGTCGGCGCCGCGCGCCCGCGCGGGCCCGCATGCCCGGAATGCGGCCACACGTTCAACGACTTCAAGTCCACCGGGCTCCTCGGCTGCGCGGCCTGCTACCGCGCGTTCGCGTCCACGGTGGCGCCGATCATCGCGCGCTCGCACGACGGCGCAACGGAGCACGTCGGCCGGCGGCCCGCGCGCGCCGAGGTCGCCGCGGAACGCACCGCGCTCCTGACGCAGCTCGGGCGCGAGCTCGAGGAGGCCGTGGCCGCGGAGCAGTACGAGCGCGCGGCAAGCCTGCGCGACCGGATCCGCGAGCTCCGTCCCGCCGGGGCGGCGGGGCAGGAGGGGAGGGCGTGAGCGCGGCACTGGACGACCGCGACGTCGTGATGAGCTGCCGCGTGCGCGTCGCGCGCAACGTGGCGGGCTTCCCGTTCGTGGCGCGCGCCACGCACCCGCAGCGCCGCGAGGTGCTCGAGACCGTCCGCGCCGCGGCGGGCACCACCGAGTCGACCCTGGGCATCGCCGGCGGCCGCGTCGGAGCCGAGAGCCCCGAGCCGCTCGCCTGGATCGACCTGACCGCGCTCCCCAAGAGGGACCGGCAGCTCCTGTGGGAGCGCCACCTGATCAGCCGGCAGTTCGCCGAGGGCGATTCGCCGCGCGCGGTGGCGGTGACCGCCGACGAGCGCGTCTCGCTGATGGTCAACGAGGAGGACCACCTGCGCCTCCAGGTGCTGCGCCCCGGCAACCGGCTGCGAGACGCCTTCGACACCGCCATGCGCGCGGAGGCGACGCTCGGCGAGCGCCTCGACTTCGCGTTCGACCGCTCCTGGGGCTACCTGACCGCCTGCCCGACCAACGTGGGATGCGGCATCCGCATCGGCGTGATGGTGCACCTGCGCGCAATGCGCGTCACGAACGAGATCGAGAAGGTGAAGCGCGCCGCGAAGGAGCTGCACCTTGCGGTGCGGGGTTTCCACGGCGAGGGAAGCGATGCATCGGGGGACTGGTTCCAGGTGTCGAACCAGCGCACGCTGGGCGTGACGGAGGAGGCCCTGCTCGAGGAGTTCGCGGGCCGCGTGGTGCCGGCGATCGTGGCCTACGAGCGCGACGCGCGGCGCGTGCTGCTCGAGCGGCAGCGGACGCTCCTGGAGGACCGGGTCTTCCGGGGAATCGCCATGCTGCGCTCGGCACGCCTCCTCGGCGTGGACGAGGCCATGAAGCAGCTCTCGAGCGTCCGCCTCGGGGCATGCATGGGACTGCTGCCCGACGTCTCCATCGACGAACTGAACCGGCTCACCATCCAGCTGCAGTCGGCACACCTCCGCGCCGCCGACCCGGCCATCGAGACCGACGACGACGAGCGGGCCGCACGCGCGCGCATGGCGCGGGCGGTGCTTGGTGCGTGGCCCGCGTAGGCGGGCAAGGCTCGAGGCCGCGCGGCGTGGGCAGGGCCATGCGGCGAAGCCGCCCGCCCCCGGCAACCCCGCTCACCGAGCCGCGGAGGCGAAGATCGCGTCGGCCGCGCCCGCGAACGCGAAGTCCTTCTCGGAGATGCCTCCCACGTCGTGGGTGCTGAGGGCGAGCGTCACCTTCGAGTAGCGGACCATGATGTCCGGGTGGTGCTGCACGCGCTCGGCCTCCGCCGCCACCGCGTCGACGAAGCGCATCGCGTGCACGAAGTCGGGGAACGCGAAGGTCCGCTGGATCACCCCGCCGCTGCGGGTCCAGTCCTGGAGCGCGGACAGGCGGGTCTGGATCTGCTTGGCGGTGAGCCGGGCCATGGGACCGGACGAATATACCCTTGGCGCATGGGACGGATGCACCGCTGCTCGCGCATCGCGCCAAGCCCCACGGGGCCGCTGCACCTGGGCAACGCGTGCACGTTCCTCGTGAACTGGGCCCTGGCCCGCAACCTCGGGTGGCGGCTGGTGCTTCGCATCGAGGACCTCGATCGCGACCGTGCCGCGGCGGCGGGCGACACCGGCACGGCGGAGATCCTCGCGTGGCTCGGGATCGACTGCGACGGCGAGCCGGTGGTGCAGAGCGAGCGGATCGAGTCCTTCGCCGCGGCGATGGGGCACCTCGCGCGCGAGGGACTGGTGTACGAGAGCCCGCACTCGCGCAGCGAGGTGCGCGAGGCGCAGGAGGCGCTCGGCGCGCCGCACGCCTCCGACGCACCCAGGCCGTTCCCTGCGTCGCTCCGCCCGGCACCGGGCGATGCCTGGCGATTCGCGCGCCGCGACGTCAACCATCGCATGCGCATCGACGCGGGCGACGAACGCATCGACGACGAGGCTGCGGGTCCGCACGCATTTCGGCCGGCGGAGGTCACCGGCGACTTCCTGGTGTGGACGAAGTCGGGAATCCCCTCGTACCAGCTGGCGGTCACGGTCGACGACATCGCGCAAGGCGTGACCGACGTGGTGCGCGGGAACGACCTGCTGCCGTCGGCGGCGCTGCAGTCGCGGCTGCACCGCGCGCTCGGCGCCGAGCCGCCGCGCTGGTGGCACCTCCCGCTGGTGCTCGATGCCGACGGCACGCGGATGGCCAAGCGAGCGGGCGCGTGCTCCCTGGCATCGCTGCGCGAGGCCGGGGTGGACCCGGACCGGGTGCGCGGGCTGGTGGCATCCTGGGCCCGCGGCGATGCCCGTCCCGAACCGGTCGGGCCGGACGGATTCCGTGCCCGCATCGACCCGAATATCCTCCGGTCCTGGCACGCGCGCGCGAGCGTATCGCCGCCGCGCCTCGAGGAAAGGTCGCTCGCATGGCTCCACGATTCCTGACCGCCGCAATCCCCGTCGCGATCGTCTGCGTGGCCTGCGACCCGGCCGGCACCACCGACGGCGGTGCCTGGTCCACCACCATCGGCGGCAAGCCGTTCACGCTGACGGTGAGCGCGAGCGATGCCACCCGCACGCGCGGGCTGAGCGGCGTTCCCGCGATCGCCGACGACGGCGGCATGGTGTTCGTGTTCCCTGACGCGCGGATGCGCGGGTTCTGGATGGTCGACTGCATCGTCGACATGGACATCGTCTACCTCGACCCGCTCGGGTACGTCACGGCCATCCACACCATGCGCAAGGAGGCCCCGCAGCGCCAGGGCGAGCCGAAGGGCGCGTACGAGGCCCGGCTCCCCCGCTACTCGAGCGTGCTGCCGGCGCAATACGCCATCGAGCTGCGCGCAGGCCGTGCGGCGGAGCTTGGGCTGCGGACATCGCAGAAGGTCACGCTGGACACCGCGGCGCTGAAGGCGGCGCTCCGATGACCCGATCGGCGCGGGGCCGCCCCGGCCCCTCCCCCGCGGTGATCTCGGTGACGGCGACGCCCGCGTTCGCCGCCCGCGCGCACCAGCTCGCCGATGCGTTTCCAGCGCTCGTGGGAAGCGGCACGACCGCGCGGGTCCACGCCGTGTCGGAGGGTGCGGCCGCCGCGGAGGGCGCCACCGCCGTGGTGCTCCTCCTGCACGGAGCCGACGTCGCCGAGGGCCTCTCGGCGCTGCTCGACGCGGCCGAGGAGTCGCGCACGGGCGTGCTGACCCTGGTGGACGACGCCGCCGCGGCGCGGGCCGCGGCAGCGACGACGCCCGTCGAGGGCGCAGGCGACGACCCGGCACGCATTGCCGCGCTCCTGCGGGGGATGCTGCTGCGGCAGCCCGAGGTGGAACGCCTCACGCGCGAGCTTGCCATCGCCTCGCGGTTCACGGGCGGCCTGCGCGGCGAGATCGCGCGGATGCAGGAGGAGCTTCAGCTTGCTGCGCAGGTGCAGCGCGAGTTCCTCCCGCGCGCGTTCCCGGCGCTCGGATCGGTTCGCGTGGACGCGTTCTGTCGGCCCGCGAGCTACGTCTCGGGCGATGTCTACGACGTGGTGCGCCTCGACGAGCGCCACATCGGCGTGTTCCTCGCCGACGCCGTGGGCCACGGGGTGCCGGCCGCGCTCCTCACCATGGTGATCTGCCGCGGGCTGCCCACCAAGGACGTGGGCCACGGCACCTACCGGCTCATCCCGCCGGGCGAGGCGCTCGCGCGCATCAACTCCGACATGCTCGCCCACCAGGGGCGCACCACGCGCTTCGCGACGGCGGTGTACTGCGTCGTGGACACCGAGAGCGGCGCGTGCCGGCTTGCCAGCGCCGGGCATCCGCCGGCGGTGGTGCTCCGCGCGGGCGGCGCGCTCGAGCCCGTCGACTGCGGGGGCGGGCTGCTCGGAGTCTTCGAGGGCGAGGACTACCCCGACGTCGAGTTCACGCTCCTCCCGGGCGACCGGCTGCTCATCCACTCCGATGGATTCGAGCAGGCATTCCCGGGCGACCCGACCGGCACGCGGCAGGCACGCCTTCCGTCGAAGCGGTACCTCGACGAGTTCGCCGCCGTGCGCGCGGCACCCGACGCCTCCAGCCTCGTGCAGCAGGTGAGCCGGCGCGTCGACATGCAGTTCGGATCCGTGCACCAGGCCGACGACATCACGCTGCTGGTCGTGGAGCGGACCGCCCCGTGACCGACGGCGGACTTCCGGGACCGGAGGCGCTGCTCGCGGCAATTCCCGCGCTCCTCCTCCTGTGGCTCTGGTGGAACCGCACGCGCTTCGCCCGGCTCATGCGCGACGTGCCGTGCACGCCCGTCAACGGCGTGTTCGTCGGCCTGGTGGAGACCGCCGGGCGCATCGAGCACGACGATCCGCCGCTCGGAGGCCTGAGCGGCATCCCGTGCGTGCACCACGGGTGGACCGTGCGCGAGCACTGGCGGCGGACCGAGACGTACCGCGACTCCAAGGGACGGACGCGCACCCGCGTGCGCCACGGCAGCGACACCGTGGCATCGGGCGGAGCCACCGTGGACCTTCGCCTGCGCGATGCCACGGGCGCACTCATCGTCCGGACGCAGGGCGCCTCGTGGACCACCGTCACCACCTTCTCCAGCCAGGCGCGGCGCGGCGATGCGCTGTACTCGACCAAGGCACCGGGCATCGTCGTGCGCGGGAGCACCGGCGTCCGCACGTTCCACGAGGCCGGGGTGCCGGTCGGCAGCCAGGCGTGGGTGATGGGAAACGCGCGACCCTCGCAGTCGGGTGACCGGCTCGAGATCGGGGCCGGCGGCGACGAAGGCGTCTTCATGATCTCGCTGGCGGGCGAGGCGACCCACTCGCGCAACGCCCGGACGCTCGCGGTGCTGGGCCTGGTGTTCGGCGCCGTGGCCGCCGCCGGCGCGGGGATCGGCGTGGCGCGCCCGGTCGGCGCCGTGGTCGGGCCCGCGCCTCGCGAGGCGGTGCTGGCCGTGGCCGCGGGCCTCGGGCTGCTTGCATGGTGCGCCACCGTGGGCGCGCTCTGGGCGGTGGTGATCCGCAACGGCGCCGTCCGCGTCCGCACGCGGTGGGAGCGGGCCGCGTCGCTCGTCGACGTGCAGCTCAAGCGCCGTGCCGACCTCATCCCGAACCTGGTCACGGTCACCCGCGCCACCGCGGTCCACGAGTCATCGGTGCAGCGGGCGGTGGCGGAGCTGCGTGCGGGTGCGGCGTCCGCGGGAATCCTGCGGATCCTCGTTGAGCGCTATCCCCAGCTGCAGGCCGACGGCGCGTTCCTCGCGCTGCAGCGGCAGCTGACCGACACCGAGTCGTCCGTGGCGCAGTCGCGCCACTTCGAGGTCGAGAGCCGCAAGGCGCTGCTCGAGCGCCTCTCGACCTTCCCCGAGGGGGCCATCGCACGGCTCATGGGCGTGTCGCGGCCGCCGCCATCGCTCGGCGAACCTGCTCCGCCACCATCTTCGCCAGGTGATCGGCCTCGAGGTTGACGCGGCAGCCGGCGCCGCGGTCGCGGAGCGTGGTCTTGGCCAGGGTCGCGGGAATGAGCGCCACCTCGAACCATCCGTCGCCCACGGCCGCGAGCGTGAGGCTCACGCCGTCCACCGCCACGCTGCCTCGCTCGAGGAGGTAGGGCGCGACCGATGCGGGCGCCGCGATGCGGGTCCGCCACTCGCCGCCGGCCGTCGACACGGACAGCACCTCGCCCATGCCGTCCACGTGCCCCTGCACGAGGTGGCCGCCGAGGAGCGTGGCAGGCGTGGCCGCGTGCTCGAGGTTCACGGCGTCGCCCGCGCGCAGCGACCCGACGGTGGTGAGCGACAGCGTCTGCGGCACCACGTCGAAGCGAAGCGTGCCTCCCGCACCGGGCGAGCCCACCACGGTGAGGCAGCATCCGTTCACGGCCACGGAATCCCCGTCGCCGGGCACGTGCGCCCATCCGCACGGGTCGACCTCGAGGCGCGCCCCCCACGGCTCCGGGCGGAGCGCCGCGACGCGGCCCTGGTGCTCGATGATGCCTGTGAACATGCGTGGCGCGCGGCGGCCGTGGTCAGTAGGCCTCCACGACCTGCGCGCCCGGATAGTAGCGCGCCAGGATCTGCGCGAACCCGTCGCCGCGCTCGGCCGCCGACTGCGCCCCGAACTGGCACATGCCGACGCCGTGCCCGAAACCGCTGCCCGTGAACTCGATCCGTGCGCCCGCAGGCGCGGCGGAGCGCAGGTTGCTGCTCGGGAGCGTCTCCTTCGGCCGAGCCGAACCCGGACGCGCATAGTTCACGGCGCGGCGGAAGTCCTCGGCGCGCATCTCGAGCGGCTGACCCGAGGAGTCGACCAGGCGGACACGCGTTGCGCGGCCCGCGGCGTTCGCGTCGATGACCTCCACCGACCGGATGCCCTGGATCGATGCGAGGCGCTCGAGCGGCGCATCGGTGGCGATCTCGGCCACCGCAGGCTCCGGCGCGCGCACCGCAACGGGGGGCGCGGGGGCCGGGGCCGCGCCGTCGAGCGCGACGCGCGCGGCCAGCGGCGCGGCCGGGCTCGTGCGCTCGATGCGCTCGTCGCGGGCGGCCAGCTGGTCGGCCGACCACGTCCGAAGCTGGCTGCAGATGGCGGACACCGCAAGCGACTGCGACCAGTCGTAGCGCGGCGACGCGGCGCAGCAGGCGGCACGCGCGCGCGGCGATGCGCCCGCGGCAAGCGGCGCGATCGCATGGAACGGGTTGCGGGTCAGCGCCTCGGCGGCATTGGCAGGGATGCCGCCGCAGCAGCTCGAGTAATACGCCGGCACCACGCGTCCGTCGAACGCAAGCACCATGCCGCGCGTCGCCTTCACCGCACCGAGGATCACGGGATCCTTGCACTCGCCCGCCCAGGCCTGGCTTGCCTCGCCTGCGACGAGGTCGTAGTGGCGGACCGCCGACCATTGCGCATGCTCGCAGATGGCGAAGCTGCGCGCGGCGATGGCCTGCGCGCGGTAGGCCTCGGGGCGCCACTTGGGGTACATCTCCTTCGCCACCACGCCCGGCAGGTAGCGCTCCATCGGGATGTCCACCACGAGGTCGAGCGCGCCCGGGGCATCGTCGACGGGCACCACCCGAACGGGACCCGGCCAGTCCACTCGGTCGAAGGAGACCACGCCCGAGTTGCCGGCAGGAGGGTGGAACTCGATCGGCCCGGCCGCCCGCACGGTGAGCGTGGAGGTGCGCCGCCCGCTGCCCTCGGTCACGGTCCAGCCGTCGGCGCCCTGGCGCACGACGACGGGCGCGCGGACCTCGCGCGGCGGAAGCGAGCCGGCGCGCATCGACAGCCGGCCGGACGGATTGCCGAGCTTCACGGCCGGAGCAGCGGCCCGCAGCGATGCGATTCGGACGCGGACCTCGGGTTCCGCCGCGGGTACCGCGGGACGGTCGGCGTAGGCGGGCTTGGGCGGCTCGGGCGTGGGCGCTGCGGCAGGCACCGCTGGCGGCGCGGGCGCGGGGCCCTGCGGCCCGGGCTCCGCGGCCCGGGACACCGGGGGCATCGAGCGCCGCGCAGCAGGGTCGGGGCGGCTGGCGGAGGGGGCGCAGCCATGGATCACCAGCGCGGCGCCGAGCGAGGCCCACACCGCGCTCGTGGCGAGCGCGCCGATCCGGGGGTTCCTGAGGAGCGAAGCCATTCCGTCCATGGATCGACCCGATCCCGCATCCTGCGGGAAATTACGCCTGCGCGCGTTCCGTCGCCGGCCCGGGGCACGCCCGCGGGCGGCGCGCGGTCACTCGAGCTCGCGCAGGCCCAGGCCCATGTCGGCCAGCTTGCGCTTGATCTCTTCCAGCGAGTTCTGCCCGAAGTTCTTGACACCCATCAGCTCGGCCTCGGTGCGCGCGGCCAGCTCGCCGATGGTCTGCACCGCAAGCAGCTGCAGCGCGCGGCGGGCACGCACCGACAGCTCCATCGCGGACACGGGGCGGCTCAGCACGCCCGCATCGACCCGCTGCGCGAGCTGGTCGATGTACTCCTTGGCGGCGCGGGCCACGTAGCCCTGGTCGAGGCCCTCGCCGAGGCGCAGGCCGCGCTGGGCGAGCATGGTCTCGATCTCGCTGAGGCTGGTCTCGCCGAAGTTCTTGTAGCTGAGGAGCTCCGCCTTGGTGATCATCAGCAGGTCGCGGAGCGTGCGGATGTTCATCTTCTTGAGGCAGTTGCGGCTGCGGACGCTCAGCTCGAAGTCGGTCACCGGGGTGTCGAGCTCGGCCTTGCGCTTCGCCTCGTCGCGCTGGTCGCCCTCGTCGTAGAGCGCTTCCTTGCTGGCCGAGACGTCGCGCATGAAGAGGCGCGCGCGCGCGTGGTTGGGCTTCGCCTCGAGGACCTTGCGCAGGCAGCGCTCGGCCTCGTGCATCTCGCCGCGGTCCTCGTGCAGCACCGCGAGGTTGATGAGGGCGTTGACGTGGGGTTCCGGCAGCTGCACCAGGCGCAGGTAGAGCTCCATGGCCTCGTCCTCCTCGCCGACGAGGTCGAGCATGAAGGCGAGGCGGAACGAGTGGCTCGCCTTCGGGTCGCGGTCGACGGCCTGGCGGTAATGGGCGATGGCGCCCAGCCGGTCGCCCGCCTTCTCGCACTCGAGCCCCTTGGCGAAGTGGTTGGCCGCGCCCTGCGGGTCGCTCGCGGTGGTGTTGGCGCCGATGACGGTGTCCAGGCCGGTGGTGGGCATTGCTCGAGAGGCTCCTAGGTCTGCGCCGCGCGGACGAGCGGGGGCAAGATCGGGAAGTGTACCCACGGGCCCGCGCACCCCGGTCCGAGTTGCCGTTATCAGCCTGGAATCCCGGCTTCCGCCTCGCGAGCGGCTTCCTCGGCGGGTGTCTCGAGGAGACGGATCGAGCGCCACGCGCCGCGGCGCCATCGCCAGGCCAGCGCGATGCCGAGGGCCACGATGTATGCGCTGGCCGCGATCCATGGGCCAAGCGCACCGAGGCCCGGCGCAAGCCGCACGAGCGCGACGCCGCCGCCCACGATCAGCGACCAGCTGAGGACGACGGTGAGCACGCCCGGCCAGAGGGTGTCGCCCGCACCGCGAAGCGCGCAGGCGAACACGATGCCCACCGCGTCGAACACCTGGAACACCGCGGCCGCGACCATGAGGCGCGAGCCGATCGCGACCACCTCGGACGCCACGTCGGGCGGGGTGTTCGCGCCGTTGGCGAACACCCCGAGGAGCGGCTCGCGGAACGCCAGCATCACCGCGCCCCACGCCGTCATGTAGCCGGCCGTCATCCACAGGCCGGTGCGCGCGAACCGCGCGGCCGCGGACGGGTCGCCGGCGCCGATCGCGCGCCCGACGAGGCTGGTGATGGCGATGCCGAAGCCGAACGCCGGCATGAACGACACGTGCATGTACCGAAGCGTCGCCCAGCCCGCGGCGAGCGAGACCTCGCCGAAGGTGCCGACGAGCACCGACATGAAGATCGCCCAGGTGACGATCTCGTTCCCCTGCTGGAGCGCCGCGGGGAAGCCGACGCGCACGAGGTCGCGGAGCGCGGCAAGGTCCGGCTTCCAGCGCGCGCGCACGCCGAAGCGGGCATCCATGCCGCGCCCGAGGAACACGAAGAGCGGGATGGCGGCCTCCACCGCGCTGCCGATCACCGTGGCGATGGCGGCCCCGGTGACGCCCATCGGCTCGACGCCCTGCACTCCGGGCAGCCCCAGCGAGGGCAATCCGTCGCGACCGAAGATCAGCGCGTAGTTGAGGACGAGGTTGACCGCGTTCCCGGCGATCGCGGAGCCCGTGATGATGCCCGGGCGCTGGATGCCGAAGAAGAAGTTGCTCATCGCCTTGCCCACGGTGACCGCGAGGCCGCCGAGGCAGAGCACCTGCGCGTACGAGGTCTCCATGGCGACGAGGCGCTCGCCGTGGCCCATGGCGCCGAAGAGCGCCGGCATGGCAAGCCCGAACGGCACCAGCAGGAGGGCCCAGGACGCCGTGCCGAGCCAGAGGCCGGCCCAGCCGTAGCGCGCCACCTCGTGAGACCGCCTTGCCCCGAGCGACTGGCTGACGAACGTGTTCACCACCGTGAGCACGCCGACCACCGACATCACCGCCGCCCACGCCCAGACGCCTCCGTTGCCCTGGGCCGCGACCTCCACCGCGCCGACCTGCGCCACCATGAGCGCATCGACGAACTGCATCACGGTGTAGGAGAGCATCGTGACCACCGTGGGCCACGCCAACCCCCAGACCTCGCGCACCGAGGACAGAGCCGGGGCGCCGGGACGCGGACCGGGGTCCGCGTCCGCTCCCGGCGCGGGACTCATGCCGCTTGCACGATCCGCTTGTCGCGAAGGCGCTGCTCGCCGGGGAGCCGGATCGAATCGACGAGGCCAACGGCCGCGAGCGAGCGGATCACGACCCAGCTGATGTCGAACTGCCACCACTCGAGGCCATGCCGCGCGCTCGCGGGGAACGCGTGGTGGTTGTTGTGCCAGCCCTCGCCCATCGCCAGGATGCCCATGGCGGGGTTGTTGCGGCTGTGGTCGCCGGAGCGGTAGGTCTGGGCGCCCCAGATGTGGCACACCGAGTTCACGCTCCACGTGATGTGGTGCACCAGGAACATGCGCACGATGCCGCCCCACAGGAAGCCGAGCAGCGCGCCCGTCCAGGTACCGCTCACCAGCCCGCCGATGGCGGCCGGGACGGCGAAGCCGAGGATCACCCAGAGCGGGAACCATCGGCTGATCGCCTGCGCACGCGGGTCGGAGGCCACGTCTGGCGCGTACCGGGCGGTGCTCCCGAGCGAGCCGCGCGAGAACAGCCAGCCCACGTGCGCGTGCATGAACGATGAGATCCAGCCGAGCACGCCCGCGCGGCGCGTGGCGTGCGGCGAATGCGGGTCCTCCACCCGGTCGGAGTGCTGGTGGTGCCGGCGGTGGGTGGTGACCCACCAGAGAAGCGGTCCCTGCACGGCCATGGAGCCCAGGATGCCGAACGTCCAGGCCACGGCAGGCGAGGCCTCGAAGGAGCGGTGGGTGTAGAGGCGGTGGGAGCCGATGGTGATGCCCATCGCCGTGAGCGGGTAGCCCACGAGGAGCAGCACGAGGTCGGTGGTCCGGAACGCGGTGCCCCAGGAGAGCCAGATGGCCCCCGCGAGGGCGATCGGCGGCAGGGCCACGGCGGCGAGGGTGATGAGCTTGACGCGCGCCTCCACGGGGCGGTCGTCGTCGTGGTGGTGAGGTGAGTGCATGGTGCTGGGACTGCGCGGGGGGGATCCCCGTTCGCGGGCAGAAGCGTAGCGAGCGAGAGCGGCGGCGTGCGCGAATTCCGGGCGGATTCCCCGGAATGCCCCGACCGGCATGCGCGCGGGCGTATCGTCCGCCGCTCCATGGCATTCAGCGCGCTTCGGCTCTCGGCTCCCGTCCTCAAGGCACTCGCGGAGGAGGGCTACGAGAAGCCGACGCCGATCCAGGCGAAGGCAATACCGCCGGCCCTCGAGGGACGCGACGTGCTCGGGTGCGCGCAGACCGGCACCGGCAAGACCGCGGCGTTCACGCTGCCGATCATCGAGCGCCTCACGAAGCTCGGGGAACTCGCGGCGCCGGGGCATGGCGCGCCGGCGCGCAAGCCCGGCCGGCCGCACGCGCTGGTGCTCGCGCCGACGCGCGAGCTCGCCGTGCAGATCGCCGAGAGCATCGGCACCTACGGTCGCCACGCCAGGTGCAAGACGGCGACGGTGTACGGCGGCGTCGGCCAGAACCCGCAGGTGCAGGCACTGAAGGCCGGCGTCGACATCGTCGTGGCCACCCCCGGGCGGCTCCTCGACCTCATCCAGCAGGGGCACTGCTCGCTGGCGGAGGTGCGGATCCTGGTGCTCGACGAGGCCGACCGGATGCTCGACATGGGCTTCATCAAGCCGATCCGGCAGATCGCGGGGATGGTGCCGGCCAAGCGCCAGACGATGCTCTTCTCCGCCACCATGCCGAAGGAGATCGTGCACCTCGCGGACTCGCTGCTGCGCGAGCCGGTGAAGGTCGAGGTCACCCCGGTGGCCAGTGCCGCGCCGAAGATCGACCAGTGGGTGGTGCACGTGCCGCGCACGCTCAAGCAGTCGATGCTCGAGCGGCTGCTCGAATCGGACGATGCCACCAGCGTGGTCGTGTTCACGCGCACCAAGCACGGCGCGGACCGCGTGATGCGCCGCCTCGTGCGCGCGAAGGTCGATGCCGCCGCGATCCACGGCAACCGCAACCAGAGCCAGCGGCAGCGCGCGCTGGACGCGTTCAAGGACGGGAGCATCCGCGTGCTCGTGGCCACCGACGTGGCGGCGCGCGGGATCGACGTCGACGACGTGAGCCATGTCATCAACTTCGACATGCCCGTGGAGGCCGAGAGCTACGTGCACCGCATCGGCCGCACCGGGCGCGCGGGCGCCACGGGCAAGGCCATCGCGCTCTGCGAGCCGGCCGAGCGCGGTGCGCTCAAGGCGATCGAGAAGCTCATCGGCAAGCCCGTGCCCGTGATGGCCATGCCGCAGGACCTGGCGGCGATCAGCGCGCTCGAGCCCGAGCCGGCGCCCGCGGCCCAGGCCCCGCGCGGCGGCCGCGGGCAGCGTGGCGGCGGCGGCGGCAACGGCGCCCGCTCGGCGCCGCGCCAGGGTGCGAAGGCCGGCAGCGGCGGCGGAGGCAAGGGCAGGAGCCCGGCGCACGGCCGCGGAGGTGCACACGCGAAGGCGGCACGCCAGGACACCGGGTCGACGAAGCTCGAGCACCCGGCCGCCGCGGGGCAGCCCGCGCGCCATCCGCGCGCGCACCAGCTGCCATCGGCACGCACCCCGTCGCGCCGCGGCCGCCGCTAAATCCGCTCCCCGTTAGTTTGCCACCAACTCCCTCTCCCGAGACAAGCGCGTTCTCCGGAGAAGAGAACTGGTGCCAAACGAACCGGGAACGGATCTCAGAGCTCGGCGAACTGCATGTCCGCCGACTGCTGGAACGAGAGGTCCGGCACGTGGACTTCGCTACCGAAGCGCTCGAGGCCGGGCACCGCCGACATGGCGGCGCGGATCGTCTCGGCGTCCACCGGGCGCAGCGCGCGGCCCGCCGCGATCGACTCGAGATCCGCGCCGACCTGGAACTCGGCGCGCGCGAAGTCCACGGGGGCGATCGCACGGCCGAATGCCTGCAGGCGATGCTTGGCGTTCTCGAAGGTGCCGTCCTTCTCGGTCCACGTGGCGCCCGGGAGCACGACCTCGGCGAGGTTGCAGAGCGCGTTCTCGAGCGTGTCGACGAGCACGATCGGCGTGCCCATGCACGCGTCGCGGAACTCGGGCGTCACCCAGTCGCTCGGGTAGTTGCCGGTGATCACGGCAGCGCCCAGCTGCTTCGCGCGCAGCGCAGCGGTGAACGCGGCGGAATCGTGCACGGCGCCGCCGCCGCGGCGGGCGCTGAGCGCCTCGAGCACGCGGCGGACGCCGCGCGCGTTCGGGGCCTTCTCCGCGTACATCGTGAAGCCGCCCTTGAAGGTGCGGTCCTCGCCGCGGAACGGCACCGGGCCGACCGCGAGCTCCGCCCTCGGGTCGAGCGCAAGCACCCGCGAGGCCAGCGCGAACGCGTCCTCGCAGGTGAGCATCGGGCTGACCATGAGGCCGAGCCGCTGCTGCCGCGCCCACGCGGCCGCGAGCACGCCCTGCACCGCTGCGAGCGCGGTCTTCCACTCGGCGCCGGCGCGCGCGGCGTCGGCCGCAGGCGCGCCCTTCACGCGCGGCAGGCGCAGGCGCGACTCCGAGTGCACGTGCTTCCACGAGTAGCGCACCTCGTCGGTGATCCACCACGTGTTGACGTCCATGTTCGTGCGCGGCTTGATGCGGTGCACCTTGCCGTCGTTGTGCTCGACGAAGATGTTGTCGCCGCTCGCGGTCAGCCCGTCCACCGACGGCGTCTTGGTGAGGAACCACACGCGCTGCTGGAACAGGAACTCCTTGTCGAGGAGCGCGCCCACCGGGCAGATGTCGGTGACGTTGCCCGCCAGCGGGTTGTCGAGCGGCTTGCCGGGGAAGACGTCGATCATCTCGCGGTCGCCGCGGCCGTCGACCATCAGCTCGTCGGTGCCGGTGACCTCGCGCGTGAAGCGCACGCAGCGCGTGCACATGATGCAGCGGTCGCTGTAGAGCAGGATGTTGGGCCCGATGTCCTTCTTCGGGTTCTTGACCTTCTCCTCGAGGAAGCGGCTCTGCCCGCGGCCGTACTCGTGCGAGTAGTCCTGCAGGTAGCACTCGCCCGCCTTGTCGCACACCGGGCAGTCCACCGGGTGGTTGATGAGGAGGAACTCCATGACCGACTTCTGGTTGGCGATGGAGCGCGGGCTGTCGGTGGTGACCACCATGCCCTCGGCGCAGTCGGTCTGGCAGGTGGGCTTCAGCTGGCCCATGGTCTCGAGCTTGCCGGACTTGGGGTTCGGCATGGCCACCTCGGCCAGGCAGATGCGGCAGTTGGCCGGGATCGACAGCGACGGGTGGTAGCAGTAGTGCGGGATCTCCACGTCGTGGCGCAGGGCCACCTGCAGGATCTTCTCGCCCTTCTGGAACTCGTACGCAGTGCCGTTGATCGTGATCTGGGGCATGGGAGCGGCAAAGTGTAGTGGGGGTGCCGCCCCGAGGATGCCGTGAAATCAGCGCGCCGCGCCCGGACCCGCGTCCGTCCTGCAGTCCACGATCGCCTCGCCGTCGGCGAACTCCACGCCATCGACGCGCACGGTGCGGCCGTCGCCGAGGCCGGTGGCGAGCGGCAGCGCCGCGCCCAGCTCCGGCACGAACCACGCGCCCACGCCGGCGCCGAACGGCACCGGCAGCGACCCGACCGACGTGCCCGCCGCGCGCAGCGTCGCAGGGCCGCGCGCCGCGCCCGGCTCGACCGCCCAGCGCGTGCTGACGACGAACCCGTTCCAGTCGGCGGCGAGCACGAGGCCCCCGGGCTCGATCCGCACCTGCACGCCCCTCACGCCATCCGGCCACGGAAGGCTGCGGTCATGCTCGAGCCACTGCGGAAGCCGCGCGCCAAGCCACGCGTTCAGGTCCGCGGCACGAACGCGCACGCTCCACTCCTGCGCGCCGGCGCCGCGCACCTTGGTCACCTCGCCGGCGATTCCCTGCTCGAGCGCACGCGCCGTCTCGAGGGCGCCCGGCGCATCGCGCGCCACCGGCGCCCACCACGCGGGTGCGCGCCGCGCGAGCCACGCCGCACCCGCGGCAAGCGCCACCGCCGCGAGCATCGCAAGGAAGAGCTTTCGCTGCCAGCGCATTCGGCCGCTTGCCCCGCTCACGGCACGAATCGCCGCACCACGAGCGAGTCGTTCTGGCCGCCGAAGCCGAAGTTGTTGGAGACGCACACGTCCACCGGCACCTTGCGTGCCGCGTTCGGCACGTAGTCGAGGTCGAGCTCGGGGTCCGGCACCTTCAGGTTGCGCGTCGGCGGCACCATGCCGTCGCGGATCGCCAGCACGCAGGTGATGAACTCCACGCTGCCGGCCGCGGCGATCAGGTGCCCCATCATGCTCTTGATCGAGCTCATGGGGATGTCCCTCGCGCCCTCGCCGAAGACGCGCTTCACGGCCTTGGTCTCGATGGAGTCGTTCTCCTTCGTGCCGGTGCCGTGCGCGCTGATGTAGTGGACCGGCGGCCGGCCGTCGGCGCCGCGCGAGGCCGGGTCGATGCCCGCCTGGTGCAGCGCGGCCTGCATCGCCACCGCGGCGCCGCGCCCCTCGGGCTGGATGTCGGTGATGCGGTAGGCATCGCAGCTCGAGCCGTAGCCCGTGACCTCCGCGAGCGGCGCCGCGCCGCGTGCCTCGGCGTGCTCGAGCGTCTCGAGGATGACCATGCCGCTGCCCTCGCCCATCACGAAGCCGCCGCGGTCGAGGCTGAACGGCCGGCTTGCCTCGGTGGGGTCGCCCTTGCGCTCGCTGAGCGCGGTGAGGCGGTTGAACCCCGTGACCCCGAGCAGGTGGATCATGGTGTGCGTGCCGCCGGCCATCATCACGTCCGCGTCGCCGCGGCGGATGATGCTGAAGGCCTCGCCGATCGCCTGCGTGCTGGCCGCGCACGCGGTCAGGCAGTTGTATGCGGGACCGCGCATGTTGAACTCGCGCGCGAGGTGCGCGAGCGGCATGTTGGGCTCCTGCTCGATCTCGCGCGCGGGTGCCATCCGCGCGAGCGCGGACCGGGCCCACTTCACGCCGTCGACGGTGCCCGTGGCCGGGTCCCATGCGTCGAGGTTGGCGCCCACGTAGTTGGCGGTGTCGAGCACACCCTCGCCGGCGCCGAGGTAGAGGCCCACGCGCCGCGGGTCGCGCGGCGGGGCCTTCTCGAAGCCGGCCTGCCGCCACGCCTGGCTGGCGGCGCCGAGCGCAAACTGGCTGTTGAGGCCCGCCGTCGCATGGACCTTCGCGTCCTTCACGAAGCCCGTCACGTCGTAGCCGCGCACCTCCGCCGCGAACGTGGTCGGGAAGGTGCGCGCGTCGAAGCGCGTGATGGGCGCCATGCCGCTCTCCGCGGCCAGCAGGCGCCTCCACACGCCCTCGATGTCGTGGCCGAGGGGCGTGATCCAGCCGATGCCGGTCACCACGATGCGGGGAGCGGTCATGCGATCCTCCGGAGGACGGCGGCGGCGTTCTGCCCGCCGAGGCTCGGGGTGAAGACGAGCACCGTGTCCACCTTCGCGGCGCGCGCGGGGCACGCATCGGCGTCGAGGCCCTGCGCGCCCCTCGTGTTGATGCGCGCGGGGAGCCGCTGCTCGGTGATGCAGCGCGAGGCGACCGCTGCGGCGATCGCGCCGTTGCCGGCGCCGGCGTTGCCGATCGCGGGCGCAAGCGTCACGAGCGGCACCTTCGGAGCGCGTGCGCCGAACACCCGCTCGAGCGCCGCGCGCTCGGCGCGGTCGAGCATGGGCACGCCCGTGCCGAACGGGATGACCGCGTCCACCGCGTCGGGGCCGATGCCCGCGTCGGCGAGCGCGGCCTCGATGGCATCGGCGATGCCCTGCCCGTCGGGCTCGGGCTCGACGCCGAGCGTGTCGGGGCAGAAGCTCTGGCTCGCGCCGAAGCCGGCAAGCTCCGCAAGCGGGGTCGCGCCGCGGGCCTTCGCGGTCTCCATCGCCTCGAGCACGAGCAGCCCGCCGCCCTCGCCGGGCACGCAGCCCTTGGCGTCGGGCGCGAACGGTCGCACGACCGTCGCCGGGTCCTCGCCGGGCGCGGTGGAGGCCACGCGCCGCGCGTAGTGCTGTCGCATCATGCCCATGAGGTTGGTCTTGCTCTCGGCGCCGCCCGAGATGCACGCGTCCGCGTCGCCCCGGCCGATCACGCGCATCGACTCGCCGATCGAGAGCAGGCTGCTCGCCTCGGCGCAGGTGATGGTGTTCGAGGGGCCCTGGCAGTCATGGATGATCGTGACGTGGCACGCAAGCATGTTGGGCAGGTACTTGAGCATCCAGAGGGGCGTGAGGTTCTTCATGCCCTCGCCGCCCCAGGCGCCGAAGTCGAACGCCCCGTCCGCGCCGCGCGCGGTGGCGAGCGCGGAGGTCAGCTCGTTCTCCTCGGCGGCAATGAGGCCCGCGCCGATGTGGCAGCCGAAGCGCTCGGGCGGGATGGTGACGCTGCCCGTCTCGTGCGCCTTGGTCTGGAGCCCTGCCTCGTTCATCGCCTCCATGGCGGCCCCGACGGCAAGCTCGATGTCGCGGGCCATCACCTTGGCGGCCTTGCGGTAGGACTTCGGCACGACCGCCTTCACGTCGAAGGCGCCCTCCGGCACCTGCGCCACGAACGAGGTGGGAAACCCGCTGAAATCGAAGGTCCGGCAGGGGGCGATGCCGGACCGGCCCTCGCACAGCGCGGACCAGAGCGCGCCGGTGCCGAGGCCGAATGGCGTGACCGTCCCCGTTCCGGTGATGACGACGCGTCTCGACTGCCGAGGCATGGGCCGCGCAGTCTACGGAAACGAAGCGGGCCGGGTTGGGCCGGCCCGCTTCGAAGGGTTCCGTGACGGAGCCGCGCCTCAGCGGCGGCGGCGTGCAGCGGCAAGGCCCGCCACGCCGAGCAGCGCGACCGCTCCCGGCGCGGGGACGACCGAGGCGAAGATCGACTGGCCTCCGAGCGTGCCGGTGCCCACCGAATACTGCCACGACAGGCCCGAGGCCAGCGCCGGGGCGGTGAAGTGCAGTTCGAACGCTCCGGTCCAGGTCACCGAGCCGCTCGTGGCAACCAGCTCGAACGAGTGCCCGAGCGCCGGCGCAAAGCCGTTGAAGTTCACGAGGTTGAGCATGCCCTCGAGCCGGAAGTTGCCGGTCACGAAGACGGTGTCGTACTGCACGAGGCCGGAGGTGAGCGCCTGCGAGTTGTCGGTGCCGCCGAGCTCGAAGAGCATGTCGGCGGTCGGGCCGACGCGCATGTTGCCACCGACCTCGATGATGCCGGGCGAGTTGCCCCACTCCATGCTGACGCCCTGCTGCGCCAGGCCGAGGTCGAACCCCGCATAGGAATGCCGCGCGCCGTCGACGGCGCGCGCCTGCACGTAGGTCGTGTCGCCGGCCGAGGCGAATGCGATGGCATCTGCCACCTCGGCAAACTGGAAGCCGGAGCCAGTGCCACCCGTACCGACCGTCACGAGGGCCGCCGAGGCGGGGGCCGCGAGGGCCGAGACGAGGACGAGGGATGCAGTGACAGCGAAGCGGGCCTGGATTATGGCGCGATGGAACTCCTGTTGACCACCCGAACGGAGGACCGCGGGGGAGTCCATCACGGATTGCCGCCATGAACGGAATCTTCCTGCCCGGACTTCTCTGGAGAAACTCAGCCCTTCATCCGACGCGCGATGAGCATGGCCAATTCGAGCGATTGCTCGTAGTTGAGCCGGGGGTCCACCGCCGACCGATACGCCTGGCCCAGTTGCTCGTCCGACAGCCCTCGGGCGCCGCCCGTGCATTCGGTGACGTTCTCCCCAGTCAGTTCCACGTGGATCCCGCCAAGCCGCGTGCCGCAGGCCGCATGGATCTCGAACGCCTGCTCCACCTCGGCCAGCACGTGCCCGAACTTTCGGGTCTTGACGGCCACGCCCGTGCCCGGCCCGGACTGCGGCACCACGGTCTCGGTGTTGCCGTGCATCGGGTCGCAGATCCAGAGGACCGGCCGCCCCGTGGCGCGGACGCGCTCGACGACGGGCGGCAGGAGCCGCGCCACGTCGCGCGCGCCGAAGCGCGTGATGAGCGTCACGCGGCCGGGGGTGCCCCACGGATCGATCCGCTCGATGGCATGCACCAGGTCCGAGGCATCGGTCGATGGCCCTACCTTGATGCCGACCGGGTTCTCGATGCCGCGGAAGAACTCGACGTGCCCGCCGCCGGGTGCGGCGGTGCGCACGCCGATCCACGGGAAGTGCGTGCTCAGGTCCCACCACCCGGCGCGGTGCGGCACCTGCCGCGTCTGCGCCTCCTCGTAGTCGAGGATCAGTCCCTCGTGGCTGGTGAAGAAGTCCACGCGGTGCACCTGCGCCACGTTGACCCCGACGAGCGTCTCCATGAACCGCAGGCTGTCGCCGATCTGGTCGACCATGCGCTGGTATTCCGCGGCAAGCGGCGAGTGGCGCACGAACTCGAGGTCCCAGTACTCGGGATGGTGCAGGTCGGCGAACCCGCCGTCGATGAGCGACCGCGTGAAGTTCAGCGTCAGCGCCGCGCGCTCGTGCCCACGCACCAGCCGGCGCGGGTCCGGCGCACGCGAGGCTGCATCGAAGGCGGGCCCGTTCACCAGGTCACCGCGGTACGCAGGCAGCGTCACGCCCTCGCGCGTCTCGCCGTCGCTCGAGCGCGGCTTGGCGTATTGACCGGCGAAGCGCCCGATGCGGGTGACGCGCCGCTTGCCGCCCTGCACCAGCACCAGGCTCATCTGCAGGAGGATCTTGAGCCGCGCCGCGATCGATGCCGAGTCGCAGCCTTCGAAGGTCTCCGCGCAGTCACCGCCCTGCAGGATGAACCGCTGGCCCGCGGCGGCCTCGGCCAGCTGCGCACGAAGCGCGTCGATCTCGAAGCTGGTGACGAGGGGCGGCAGGCGCGAGAGTTCCGCGCGTGCTGCGGCGAGCGCAGCCCGGTCCGGCCACTCCGGCTGCTGCGACGTGGGAAACGAGCGCCACGACTGCGGCGACCATCCGTCGGTGGCGAAGGTGCGGGCTGCGTGCTCTGCGGTCATGGGCCGTGGGGTTCCGGTAATGCGGGCGACAGGACTTGAACCTGCACGGGAGTTACCCCACGAGAACCTAAATCTCGTGCGTCTGCCAATTTCGCCACGCCCGCTCGCCGGGAATGCTAGCGGCCGGGAGCGCCGGGACAGACGCCGAATCGGGATCGCATGGTAGCCCCGCGTGCGCCCCGGGCTACCTTCTGCAGACATCGGCCTCGGCCAACCCAGCTTCCATGAACCACCCACTCGCCGCAGTCGCCGCACTTGCACTCGCCCCCGCCTCGCTCGCAGGCTCCGGCGACCTTCGCTC
>Ga0194118_10000413_pt1 | contig 73598 bp, 57 predicted proteins | sample TA2MahsurfametaG_2_FD_148662 | JGI IMG/M metagenome (GOLD analysis project Ga0194118, IMG submission 148662) | Freshwater microbial communities from Lake Tanganyika, Tanzania - TA2015013 Mahale N5 surface | ecosystem: Environmental > Aquatic > Freshwater > Lake | place: Tanzania: Lake...
CGAACGGACGGCCGAGGATGCAGGGTGTCGCATGGGGGATCCCGAGTGTAGACCCCCCGGAAGGCAGCTTCGCCACGGGCTGCACCCCAGAGCCAAGGTTTCCGGACGCTGATTGCAGCGAGGGCAGGCTGATTCGGACCCAAATGAAATCCCGTTCCTTCCCATGATGCATTCGAGGGCTACTTTGCGACTGTACTTGAGGAAGAAGGCCACGGCGCATGGCGTACGGCGCCCGACCGAACTCCAGACAAGACCTCGAGACCTGGCGATGCCTCACGGCATTTCCCGTCTCGGGCGCGCCCGAAAGGGCGTGACCTACCAAGCCCTTTTCCCTCCCTCCGCCCCCAGGTCCTCACGGACTTGGGGGTATTTCCTTACCCGCTATCCTCCCCTCCCCCGAACCAGGAGATCGCTGAGTGAAGTCCACCGACCTGCGCCCCAACATGGGCATCAAGCTCGACAGCCGCCTCTACCTCATCACCAAGGTGGAGCACCGGACGCCGGGCAACCTGCGGGCGTTCGTCCAGGTCACCATCCGCGACCTCAACAGCGGCTCGATCATCGAGAAGCGCCTGCGCTCCGGCGAGGAAGTCGAGCAGGTCGACCTCGACCGCCGCGGCATGGAGTACCTCTACGAGCAGGGCGGCAAGCACGTGTTCATGGACCTCGAGTCCTACGAGCAGGTGGAGCTCTCCAAGGACTTCGTCGCCGACCTGCCGCTCTACGTGCTTCCCAACACGCAGGTGGTGGTCCTCTGGTGCGACGGCAAGCCGATCTCGGTGGAACTGCCGCTCACGGCCATCCTGACCGTGACCGACACCCCGCCCGGCATCAAGGGCGCCACGGCCACCAACCAGCTCAAGGAAGCCACCTGCGAGACCGGCCTCAAGACCCGGGTCCCGCCGTTCATCACGACCGGCGAGAAGATCGTGGTGAGCACCGAGGACGGCTCGTACCGCGAGCGCGCCTGACGGCAAGTCGGTCCCCCGCCCCGGTTTCGGTTGCCGATCTCACGATCGGGAGATGCCGGCCATCGCGGCATCGGCCACCGCGTCGGCGGTGAATCCGAAGTGCGCGATCACCTTCCCGGCGGGGCCGCTCTCGCCGAACGTGCGCATGGCGATGACGGTGCCGTCGATCCCCGCGTAGTCGCCCCAGCCGAGGGGGCTTCCCATCTCGACGGCCACGCGGCGGCGGACCGACGGCGGGAGCACCGAGTCGCGGTACTCCTTCGGCTGCGCGTCGAAGACGTGCGTGCACGGCATGCTCACCACGCGCGCGCGGACGCCCCTTGCCGCGAGCTTCGCATGAGCGTCGACGCAGAGCGACACCTCGCTGCCGGTGGCGATGAGGATCGCCTCGGGTGCCCCGCCCTCCGCGTCGAGCAGCACGTAGCCCCCGCGCGAGGCGCCGGAGGCCGGCGCGCACCTCGAGCGGTCGAGCGTCGGCACGTTCTGGCGCGTCAGCGCGATGGCGCTCGGCGTTCCGCGCGAGGACATCGCCCATCGGTAGGCCTCGAGCACCTCGTTGGCATCGCACGGGCGCCACACCGCGAGGTTCGGCACCGCGCGCAGCCCGGCGAGCTGCTCGATCGGCTGGTGCGTCGGGCCGTCCTCGCCCACGCCGATCGAGTCGTGCGTGAACACCCAGAGCGACGGGATGCGCATCAGCGCGCTCAGCCGGATGGGCGTGCGCATGTAGTCGGCGAAGATCAGGAAGCCCGCGCCGAACGCGCGCAGCCCCGAGAGCACCATGCCGTTGACCACCGCGCCCATGGCGTGCTCGCGGATGCCGAAGTGCATGTTGCGCCCGCCGTAGGTTCCGCCGAACTCGGGCGCGTTGAAGGTGCCCGCGCCCTTGAGGGCGGTCTTGTTGCTCGGGCTCAGGTCGGCGCTGCCGCCCATCATCCAAGGCACGCGCTCCATGATGGAGCTGAGCGCCTTGCCGCCGGAGCCGCGCGTGGCGTCGCCCTTCGGGTCGGCAGGCGCCGGCACGAGCCCCGCGTCCCAGCCTGCGGGCAGCTCGCCGCGCCACAGCGTCTCGAGCTCGGCCGCGAGGTCGGGGTGCGCGGCCGAGTACCGCTTCCACGTCTCCTGCCACGCCGCGTGCGCCGCCGCGCCGCGCGCGCCCATGCGCTCCGCGAACCGCTCGCGCACGCCGGCCGGAACAAGGAAGCGCGGCTCCGCCGGCCACCGGTACGCGGCCTTCGTGCGCGCAAGCTCCGCCTCGCCGAGCGGCTCGCCGTGCGCCTTGGCCTTGTCCTGCACCTCGGGCGAGCCCCAGCCGATGTGGCCGTCCACCACGATGATCGTCGGCCGGCCCGTCGTGGCGCGCGCGTTCGCGTAGGCCGCGGCGAGCGCGTCCACGTCGTTGCAGTCCTTCACGTGCTGCACGTTCCACCCATAGCCGTGGAAGCGCGCCGTCACGTAGTCCGAGCACGAGAGGTCGGTGCTGCCGTCGATCGTGATGCGGTTGCTGTCGAAGATCCAGCAGAGGTTGCCCAGGCGCATGTGGCCGGCCATGCTGGCCGCCTCGTGCGAGATGCCCTCCATCAGGCAGCCGTCGCCGCAGATGGCCCAGGTGTGCCAGCCGAACAGCTCGAGCCCGGGACGGTTGTAGCGCTCCGCGAGGAAACGGGCGGCGATCGCCATGCCCACCGAGTTCGCCAGCCCCTGCCCAAGCGGGCCGGTGGTCGTCTCGACGCCGGGGGTCAGCCCGAACTCCGGATGGCCCGGGCATCGCGAGCCCACCTGCCGGAACGCACGGATGTCGTCGAGCGTCACCGCGGCGCGCCCGGTCGCGCGGCCGGCGGCATCGGTCTCCGCCACGCCCGCGAGGTGCAGGAGCGAGTAGAGCAGCATGCATGCGTGGCCGTTGGAGAGGACGAAGCGATCGCGGTTGGGCCATCTCGGCGCGGCGGGGTCGTAGGTGAGCGCGTCCTGCCACAGCGAGTAGCCGACCGCGGCGAGCCCCATCGGCGCGCCCGGGTGGCCGCTGTTGGCCTGCTGCACCGCGTCCATCGAGAGCGCGCGGATGGTCGTGATGGCGATGCGGTCGACGAGCGGCACCCCCGAGGGCGTGCCGGCATTCGGGTCGAGCGCGACGGGAGCGGCGGGCGCGGCGGTCATGGCCGCAGGGTACTGGCCGAGGGCGCGCGCCCGGCCCCGTGATCCACGGGCAGTGCGCGCGTCAGCCGATGCCGGCGGCACGCAGCGCGCGCTTGCCGATCTGCTGCATCACCGCGAGCGCCGCGACGAGGAGCACCACGCCGATGACGATGGCCATCGGCCCCTGCTTCTTCATGAGTTCCGCGAGGTCCTTGGCGCCGGTGGAGGCGGCCTGCGCACCCACCCAGCACGCCACCGCCGTGCGCGGCAGCATGCCGGCGATGCTGCCGGCGATCATCGGCAGGAACCGCACGCCCGTGGCCGCGAGCACCAGGTTGGTGAACGCGAAGGGCGAGTTCGGGGGGAAGCGCAGGAGCGCCACCAGGAACGCCGTCCTCGGCGCGCTGGCCTCGACGAGCGCCGCGCGCACCACGCCCCATCGCGGCTGCCGGTCGATGAGCGCGCGCACCGAGTCGCCCGCGACGAGCCGCGAGAAGGACCAGCCGATCAGCGCGCCGCCGACGTAGCCGGCCACCGACACGCCCGTCCCGGTGGCGAAGCCGAACACCCAACCCATGAGCACCGCCTGCGCGTACGTGGGGAGCAGTCCGATGCCCGCCGCGACGGCGAACGCGCCCGCGCCGACGAACGCCCCCATGCTGCCGTGGCCGCGGAGCCAGTCGCTCACCTCGCCGAGGTGCGCGAAGAGCAGGATGCTCACCCCGAGCGGCAGCGTGAACCACGCTGCCGCGAGAACGGCCGTCATCACCACGCGCGGATCGCGCTTCACGGCGCTGCCAGGCCGCCCTCGGGCGGCTTCGCGGGCGCCGCGCCGGGCGCCTCGGGATCGCGAGCACCCGCACCCGCGCCGCCCATCGGGTCGCCGGGGGGCGGCGTCACGGGGCCCATCTCGCCCAGCCGCATGCGCACCTGCGCCATGAAGTGGTCGGCTTCCTCCCAGAAGTGGCCGGGCACGGACCAGTCGGGCGTGGAGAAGCGCACCGCCACCGGCGGGCCGTCCATCACCTCCGCCATGAAGCGCCACTGGCGCTCCTCGCGGCGCGGGCTGAGCCCGGCGTCGACCACGTCGCGGCGGATGTCGCGCAGCACGGTGACGCGGTGCTGGGCGTCGTCCACCTTCACCTTGTTGTCGATGACGATCCAGCCCGGGTACCGCGGGGCGCGCGATGCCTGCACCACGGCCATCCAGACGTCGTCGCGCGGGCGATCGTCGAACTCGCAGGTCTGCTGGTGGCCGCAGCCGGCCAGGCCGGCCAGCGCCAGCGCCCCGGCGGCAAGGAAGCTGCTCCGCTCACGCATCGGGGATCTCCGCGTTCACATGGACCTTCTGCACGTCGTCATGCTCCTCGAGCGCGGCCACCAGGCGGGCGCAGCGCGCCGCCGCGTCAGCATCGACATCGACCATCGACACCGGGATGAATGAGGTTTCCGCCCCCTCGAAGGCGATTCCCGAGGCCTCCAGGGCATCGCGGACCCGGGCAAGGTCGGCCGGGGCGCAGGTCACCTGCCAGCCCTCATCGCCGCCCGCCACGTCGTCGGCGCCCGCGGCGAGCACCACGTCGAAGAGGCGCTCCTCGGTGATGCCGCCGGCCGGCACCAGCACCACGCCCCTGTGGCTGAAGCCGTAGGTGACGCTCCCGGGCACTCCCAGGTTGCCGCCGTTCTTGTCGAAGATCGTCCGGATCTCCGGGGCGGTCTTGTTGACGTTGGCGACCAGGCAGTCGGCGATGATGGCCACGCCGCCCGGGCCGTAGCCCTCGTAGCGCACGGCCTCGAAGGTCTCGCCGTCGCCGTCGCCGGCGCCCTTCTTGACGGCCTTCTCGATGGTGTCGCGCGGCATGTTCGCGGCCTTCGCGGCGTCGATGGCGATGCGCAGCACGGCGTTGAACTTGGGGTCGCCGCCGCCGGACCGCGCCGCCACGATGATGGCGCGCGAGCACTTCGACCATATCTTGCCGCGCTTGGCGTCGACTGCGGCCTTGCGGTGCTTGATGTTCTTCCAGGCGCTGTGTCCAGCCATGACGTGCGTTCCTTCCGTTCAGCGTTCCGCCGCCCCGGGCGCGAACGGCGCCACGGGAGGCTCGGCACCGCCGTCGAGCGCGGCCAGCCGGGCCGCGGCCGCGGCGGCGACCGATCCGTCATTCTCGTCGTGATACCGCGCCACGTCCACCGCCGCCAGCCCGACCTGGCGCCGGAACACCTCGCGCAGCACCTCCAGGCTGCGCTCGCGGGTCATGCCGCCCTCGGAGAGCCGGCGTGCGTCGACCCACGCGCGGCGCGCGCCGTCGCGATCGCCGCCGCGCCACCGCGCGTCGCCCAGGTGCAGCTGCTGCACGCCGCTGACGGAGCGCCCTGCGGCGGACACGGCACGTTCCAGGAGCGCCAGCGCCCCGGGCGCGGGATCGGCGCCGGCAACCCTGCCCTGCCGGTAGCGCAGCCAGCCGAGCGAGTCGAGCGCGCTCGGGTCCGAAGGCCGCGCGCGCACGGCCCGCTCGAGGAGCGACTCGGTGCGAGCATCGACCAGCCCGCGCTCGAGGCGCGCGTAGCCCAGGTTGTTGAGGAGCGCGGCATCGGTCGGGTCCACCGACAGGCCCGCCTCCATGATCGCCTCCGCGCCGTCGCGGTCGCCCACGAGCGTGTGGATGCCGGCGATCGCCTCGTACGCGCTCGAGGGCCCCGACTCGGTCCCGAAGGCGGCGTGGCCGAGCGACGCAAGGTGCGATGCGAGCGCAAGCGACTCGGCGGCCCGCCCGCGCGCCGCCGCATCGCAGGCGACGGCGGCGCGCGCGAGGGTGCGCACCGCGTCGGCAGGCAGGCCGTCCGGGTCCGCCAGGCGCGCGCGAAGGAACTCGGCGGCCGCGAGCGGCTGGCCCTGCGAGAGCAGGAAGTCCGCGCAGGCACGCCAGCGCTCGGGATCGCCGCGCAGCTCGGGAACCGCCGCCGCGGCCGCGGCGATGCGCGCGACGGCCGGCATCCCCGCGTCGGGCGTGCCCGGGGCGGCGGTCACGGCGCCGAGCGCATCGAACGCGTGGAACTCGAGTGACGATCGCGGATCGGCGAGGACCGCGTCGCGCGCGATCGAGCGCATCGCCGCGGAGCGCCCCGCGGTGCCCGCGGGGATTCGCCGGGCGATGTCGAGCGCACGCGCGCGCATCGCGGCCGGCGGCAGGAACGCGGACTGCGCGAGCCGCCCCAGCGCGTCCACGGCGCCCGTCGCATCGCCCGCGGCGAGCGCGAGCTCGGCCTCGGCGAGCGGCCGGCGCGCGCCCGGCGGCAAGGCCGCGATCCGCAGCCGGGCCGCGGCCAGCGACTCCTGCGCCCGGCCCGCCGCGCGCAGGAGCTGCTCGCGCACCTCGAGGACGAGCGTGTCGGCGGGGTCGGCCGCAAGCCGGCGCTCGATGCGTGCGAGGAGGTCCGGGGCGGTGCCCGATGCGGCGGCGGATGCGGCGGCCGCCCGCCAGGCCCGCGGGTCGTTGGGTCGACGCTCGAGCTCCGCCGTCACCCACGCCGCCGCGGCACGGGGACCCTCGGAGCGCATGAACGACGCCACGAGCGCCTCGAAAGCCTCGTCGTCGCCCGGATCGAGCGCGTGCGCGAGGAGCAGTTCCCCGGTGGCGCGCACGGGATCGCGCGACGCCGCGGCGGCCTCGGCGCGCGCCCGGGCCGAGCCCGCGATCGCGCTGCCGTCCACCGCGGCACGCGCCTGCGCGATGGACCGCTCGACCGCGGCGCCCGCGCCGCGGCCGTCGTCGCCGGCCCGCAGCATGGCGCGCGCGAGCGACTGCTCCGCCTCGAACGAGGCGCCCGTGTCCGCGAACGCCCGCGCAAGCGATGCATGCCAGCCGCCGTCGGCATCGAACGCCGGCGGCGCCAGCCCGGCGGCACGCGCGACGAGCGCCGGGTCGTCCGCCGACACCGCCGCAAGCAGGAGCGCCTCGAGCGCCATCCGCGACGGCGCTCGCTCGACGGACGCCGCGGCGCGCTCCCAGGCCTCTCCCGGGCTGCCGGCGACGGCAAGCACCCCGGCGGCGAGGCACTCGCGGACCTCGCCGTCCGGCAGCTCGGCGAGCCCCGCCCGCACGGCCGGAAGCTCGCGAGAGGAGAGCACCAGCGCCCTGCACGCCTCGCGCAGGCGCTCGGGCGACGAATCGACGATGTCGGCAGCGGCGGCCGGCGCGGCGCGGTCGCCCGCGGCGCGGAACGACCACTCGAGCGCCCGCGGATCCACCGCGCCGTCGTCGATGGCGGCCTGCACCGCGACCGCGCCCGACGGCGGGTCGCCCGCCGCGGCCGTCAGCATCCCGATGCGGGCGCGGACGTCGGGGGGCTGCGACCCGTCGCGGGAGAGCCGCCCGTCGGCGGCGATCGCCGCCACCGCGAGCTGCTCGCGCGCGGCCGCATCGCCCGCAAGCGCTTCCAGCAGCCACTCGGCAAGGAGCGAGTCGGTCGGGTCAAGCCACGGGTCGGCGGCGATCAGCGCACCGAGCGACCCACGGGCTCCCTGCGCGTCGCCCGACGCCAGCTGCGCGTAGGCCGCGAGCGCCACCGTTGCGGCATCGGGACGCAGGTCGTGGCTGCGGGCGAACAGGCTGAAGGCAGCATCGGGCCGCAGGCAACGCAGCGCGGCCTCGCCCGTCTCGAGCGCCAGCTGCGCGGCGGCGCGCCGGGCGGGCTCGATCCCGTCGCCGCGCTGCGCCGCGACGGCCTCCGGAGGGACCTCGAGCGCCGGCAGCGCCACCTGGATTCCCGCCTCCAGGAAGCCGAGCCGGTACAGGCTGCGCGAGAGCGCGGACCCGATGGCGAAGCGGCCGGCATCGGTGAAGCCCTCGAAGTCGTCGGCGGCGAGCGCGGGCCATGCACGGCCGAGGAGCGCCGCGCACCGCGCGAACCCGCCCACCTCGAACGAAGCCATCCCGACGGCGACCAGCGAATCGATGTCGTCGGGGTCGCGCGCGAGCACCTCGCCCCACTCCTCGAGCGCGCGCCCGAGGTCACCTCCGAGGCGGGCTGCCTCGGCGCGCGCGGAGTGGAGCGCCGGCGACCCGGGGTCGAGCCGGAGCGCCGCGTCGAAGTCCTCGCCCGCGGCGCGGTACTGGCCGTCGAGCATGCGCGCGCGCCCGCGCGCGTAGCGGCGCAGCGCCTCGGCCTCCGTGTAGCCGCCCGCCTCGGGCGCCTCCTGCCGCGCGGCCACCGCACGCGCCGGCTCCGTCACCGCGCGCAGCGCGGCCTCGAGCCCGATCGGCGGGCGCTCGAGCGCCGTCACCAGGCTCGGAGCCACGCCCGGCGGGGGCGGCGGCGCCGACGAAGCGAAGGCACACAGCCACGCCGCGAGCGCCGCGGCGACGCATGACGCCGTCAGGGGGACGGGCGCACGCGCGCGCATCGCGTCACCTCTTCCTCGCGCCGCCCTTGGCGACCGTCGCGGCGGCCTTGGCGGGCTTGGGCGCGGGCCGCGCCACCTTGGCCTTGGCCTTGGACTTGGCGTCCGCCACCTTCGCGCCGGCCTTCGACGAACCGCCCTTGGCGAGCTTGGCCTCCCTGGCCTTCAGCGCCGCCTTCTCGCGGCGCATCTCCTCGCGGCGCGCGGCGCGCTCGGCCATCAGCGCGGCACGCTCGGCGGCGAGCTGCGCCTCCACCAGCGCCCGCGCGGCGGCGCGCGCCTCCTCGAGCGGCTTGGGCGGAGCCATCTCCGCTGGCTTGGTGGCGCTCTTCGGGAGCTTCGGCGGGCTGGTCTCCCACATGTTGTCCACCGCCGCGGTGAGCGCGCGGTGCGCGTCGCGCGCCTCCTCGGCCTTCACGTGGCGGCTCACCCAGCCCTGCGCCTCGGAGAGGCTCATGCCCTGCGGGATGGCGCCGTGCTGCACCAGCAGCTGCAGGCCGAACTCCTCGAGCGGGACTGAGTGGAAGTCGACGCCCACCAGCAGCACGCGGCTCGAGACGAAGGGCAGCATGCCCGGCAGCGTCTCCATGTAGCTGACGGCATCCTTCTTCATGAGCGTGCGCAGGCGGTCGAGGCACACCTTGTGCTCGCGCCGGTACACGGCGTTCATCGCGTCGCGCAGCTTCGCCACGCGGTCTCCGGCGCGCCAGTAGCGGTGCCCGATGGCATCGATGATGTCGCTCGTCAGGCTGACGCGCATGTCGTTCCAGTCGAAGAACGCCGCCTTCAGCCGCTTGAGCGCCTGGTTGGCGTCCGCCGAGGGCGCCTGCCACAGCAGGTACGCGTGCACGAACAGGTCCACCAGGTCGATGCCCCCGGGCTCGGTGGCGGCGTGCAGCGCGTTGCCGGCGGCATGGTGCTTGCGGATGAGCGAAGCGAGCTTCGCGGGATTGGCCTCTTGCTTGGCGGTCATGTCTTCCTCACGTTGCGGCCCCGGGGCCGGTTCCATCGTCGTCCTGGCCGTGCGCGGCATCCGCGTCCGCGGCCTCGCGCATCGCGGCCTCGAGGGCCGCCGCGCGCTTCAGCGAGTCGTCGAGCACGAACCGCAGGCGCGGCGCGTGCCGCACCCGCGACTCCTTGAGCACCGTCCGCCGCAGGTGCGCCGCGGCGTGCGAGAGCGCCTTCACCGAGAGCGGCCCGAACTCCGCCGGCAGCACCGAGACGCGCACGCACGCGTCCTCCAGGTCCGGCGCCACGTCGACGCCGATGACGGTCACCAGCCCGCGCATGCGCGGGTCCGACAGCCCGCGCTGGATCTCCGTCTGGACGATCCGCTGCACCAGGCTGGCAAGCTGCGCGGGGCGATGGCCGCCGCCGCGCGGGTTCGCGTCTGGGGTGTCGGTCACGTGCGCGGTCACTCCTTGCGGGCGCCCACGGCCGACAGGCCGCGCTGCACCTTGATGGTCTTGTAGCACTCGAGGACGTCGCCCACCTTGATGTCGTCGTAGCCGTCGATCTTCATGCCGCACTCGTTGCCGGCGCGGACCTCCTTGGCGTCGTCCTTGAACCGCTTGAGCTGCTCGAGCCGGCGGTCCTTCTCGACGACGATGCCGTCGCGGGTGACGCGGATCTGCGCGTTGCGCTCCACCGTGCCGTCCGTGACGTAGCAGCCGGCGATGGCGCCGACCTTGGAGATCTTGAACACCTCGCGCACCTCGGCATGGCCGAGCACCTCGAGCTTGAGCTCGGGCTCGAGCAGGCCGGACGCGGCCTTGGCCACGTCGTCGGTCAGGTCGTAGATCACCTCGTAGAGGCGCAGCTCGATGCCCTTGGCCTCGGCCAGCGCACGCGCCTTGGCGTTGCTGGTGACGTTGAAGCCCACGATGATCGCCTTGGTGGCCTCGGCGAGGGCGATGTCGCTCTCGTTGATGCCGCCCACGGCGCAGTGCTTGACGCTGACGGCCACCTCCTCGGTGCGGATCTTGCCGAGCACCACCTTGAGCGTCTCCACCGAGCCCTGCACGTCGCCCTTGACGACGAGCGGCAGCTCCTTGACGCCGGCCTTGCCCATGTGCTCGAAGATGTTGTCGAGCGTGATCTTGGGCGCCGCCAGCTCGCGCTCGCGCTCGATGCGCCGGCGCTCGAGGGCGGCCTCCTCGGCCTCCTTCAGGCTCTTGACGCAGTAGAACTTGTCACCGGCGTCGGGCAGGACGTCCGGGCCGGAGATCGCCACCGGGGTCGACGGGCCCGCGGTCTCGATCCGCTGGCCGCGGTCGTTGACGATGTCGCGGACGCGGCCGAACGCACGGCCCACCACGATGAAGTCGCCCTTCTTGAGCTGGCCTTCCTGCACGATGATGCGGGCCACGGTGCCGCGGCCCTCCTCCATCTGCGCCTCGAGGCAGGTGCCCTGGGCCAGGCCCTTGGCGTCGGCCTTGAGGTCGCGCAGGTCGGCCACGTAGTCGAGCATCTCCAGCAGCTCCTGGACGCCGGTGCCCTTGACGGCGCTGACCTTCATGACCTCGGTCTCGCCGCCCCACTCCACCGGGTTGAGCCCGTGCTCGGCCAGCTGGCCGAAGATGCGCTGGATGTTGCTGGCGGTCGCCTCGGGCTTGTCGATCTTGTTGAGCGCCACCACGATGGGCACGCCCGCCGCGTTGGCGTGGTTGATGCTCTCCACGGTCTGCGGCATGACGCCGTCGTCGGCCGCCACCACCAGGACCGCGATGTCGGTCACGCGGGCGCCGCGGGCGCGCATCTGCGTGAACGCCTCGTGGCCGGGGGTGTCGATGAACGTGATCACGCGCTCCTTCTCGCCGGCCTTCACCGGCACCTGGAACGCGCTGGTGGCCTGCGTGATGCCGCCCGCCTCGCCCGACGCGACGTTGGTGTTGCGGATGCGGTCGAGCAGGCTGGTCTTGCCGTGGTCGACGTGGCCGAGGATGGTGACCACCGGCGGGCGCGCGCGCTCGTCGGTGCGGGTGCGCGCGCTGAAGCGCTCCTCGATGATGTCGGCGACGGACTTCGCCTGCTCCACCACCAGCTCGATGTCGTGCTCCATCATGATCTCGACCGCCATCTCGGTCTCGATCGTGCTGTTGATGGTTGCCACCTTCCCGGCGAGGACCAGCTTCTTGAGGATCTCGCTGGCCTTCACGCCGCTCTTCTCCGAGAGCTCCTTGATGGAGATGGGCTCGGTGACGTGCACCTCGCTGGGCGTGCCGGGCTCGTGGCGCGGCGCGCCGGGTCCGCCCGCGCCCGGCTTGTGGCGGCGCGACTTCATCCAGCCGGCGCTCTGCGCCAGCCGGCGATCGCGCTCGCCCTTGTCGATGCTGCCCGGATCGCCGCTGCGCGTCCCGTAGTCGCGGCCGCGGCCATCGGCCGCACGGCCCGTGCGGCTCGAGGGCGTGTTGGGCCTGTTGCCGCCGCGGACGCCGGCTCCGGCCCCGCCGGAGCGCGGGCCCCCGACGCCGGGACCTCCGAACGTGCGCGGGCGCGGCGTGGGAAGCACCTCGGGCTGCTCGACGCGGATGACCTTCGGGCCCGACAGCGCCGTCTTGGTGGGCGTCAGCGTCTGGCCGATCGCCTTGACCACCTCGGGCCGCTTGGGCACGTTCATGGTCGGCGGCGCGGCAGCCGGCTGGATCGTGTGGCGGACGGACGGCTTGGTGATGAGCGACGATGCGGGCCTTGCGGGCGCGGCGGGGGCGATGGCCTCGACCGGCTTCCTGGAGCGATGCGCCTTGCCCAGCACGGCCGGGCTGACCGGAGCGTCGACCACCGCGTGCGGCGCGACGCTCTCGGGGCCGGTGACCACGGCGATGTCCTCGCCGGGCAGGCGCGGGGCCAGGTCAAGGCCCGCCGCCTCTGCGGACGGTTCGGGCACCGCGGGCGCGGCCACCGGTGCGGGTGCGGCGACCGGTGCCGGAGCCACGGTCACGGCGGGCGCCGCGACCACCGGCGCGGCCTCGGCCACCACCGCGGCCTCGACCGCAGGCGCAGTCGCCTCGTCATCGGCCGCGGCGGGCTTCTTCGTGCCGCGGCGCACCGGCTTCTTGGCCGGCTCGCCGGACTCGTCGGCTGCCTTCGTGCGCGTCTCGACCTTGGGCGCGGTCTCGACGGCCGTGCCGCCGGCGCCGCTGAACCACTCCCGGATGGTCTCCGCCAGCCCGATGGAGACGGAGCTCGACGCGGACTTCGCCTGGTCGATGCCCTCGCTCTCGCACTTGACCTTGATGTCCTTCCAATCGACGCCAAGGTCCTTCGCAAGCTGTGAGATTCGCACCTTCTGGATCTGCTTCGACACTCGTTGCTCCTCAGTGGTTCGTCAATGCCCCAACGCCGCCACGCACTCCGCCCCGCCCCGTCAGCCGCCGCCCAGGATCGAGTCCGCGGCGCTCTCCGACTGCGCGTCCGTCTCGACCGCCGGCCCGCCGCCGAGCAGGTGGTCGGTGGCCGCGGCCTCCTCGGCCTTGCGCACCGCCTCGGCCTCGGCCGCGATGCGCTGCTCCTCGGCGATGACCTTGCCCTTCTCGCCGCAGGCCACCACCACGCGCTCGGCCAGGTCCTCGGCCATGCCGAGTTCCTGCATGAGCACGGGCATGCCCACCTCCTCGATGTCGAACACGCTGATGAGGCCCAGGGCGCCCATCTTGTCGAGCATCTCGTCGGTGAAGCCCTCGATGGGCGTCAGCGTCTCCTGGATGGCCTGCAGGTTGCGGTCGAACTCCGCGGGCGTCAGGATGTCGATGTCCCAGCCGGTGAGGCGCGCCGCGAGGCGCACGTTCTGGCCGCGACGGCCGATGGCCAGCGACAGCTGGTCCTCGCGCACGATGATGGTGCCGCGGCCGAGCTCGAAGCAGAGGCTGACCTCCTCGACCTCGGCGGGCTTGAGCGCGTTGGCGATGAGCACCTGGCTCGACTCGTTCCAGCGGACGATGTCGATCTTCTCGCCGCCGAGCTCGTCCACGATGTTGCGGATGCGGCTGCCGCGCACGCCGACGCACGCGCCGACGGGGTCGACCTTGCTGTCGACGCTCGACACGGCCAGCTTGGTGCGGAACCCGGGCTCGCGGCTCATCGCCTTGATCTCGATGACGCGCTCGGCGACCTCGGGCACCTCCGCCTCGAAGAGCTTGCGGATGAAGTCGGGGTGCGCGCGGCTGAGCACGATCTTCACCTGGTTGATCGAGTCGCGCACGTCGAGGATCAGGCAGCGCACGCGGTCGCCGGGCTGGAACTGCTCGCCCGGGATCTGCTCGCTGCGGGGCATGAAGCCCTCGATGCGGTCGATCTGCACGATGAGGGCGCCGCCCTCGTAGCGCGCCGCGGTGCCGGTGACCAGCTCGCCCTGGCGCTTGCCGAACTCCTCGAGCAGCGAGTTGCGCTCGTCCTCGCGGAACTTCTGGATCATGACCTGCTTGGCAGTCTGCGCCGGGATGCGGCCGAGCGACTTCAGGTCGATGGGCTCCCTGCTTCCGTCCTCGAGCTCGCGCCACAGCGTGATGCCGCCGGAGAGGCGGTCGATCTCGCACCCGAACTCCTCGGTATCGAGGGAGTTGAAGTGCTTGCGCGCGGCGCTGACCATGGCCTGCTCGAGATCGTGGATGAGGAGCTCGCGATCGATGTTGCGCTCGCGGGCGATGGAGTCGAGGATGGCAAGGGTCTCGCGATTCATGGTGTGCTCCGTGTGAGTGCCTGGTTGGCTGGATGTGCGGTCGGACGGGATGTGCAGGCAGGCCGGGAAACGACGCGGGCCACGCGTCCGGTCGACGCATGGCCCGCCCTGGCGGCCGAGGAACCCTGGCGCGGGGGTCAGCCCATCAGGGCAGCCTCCGAGCGGGCGCTCGACGCGCGCTCCATGCATCCGACGCCGGCGCACGCGGCGCCGACGACCAGCGAACTGACCAGCGAACCGAACATGACGCGGGTGGGCGTCATGGCGTGCGGCTGGAGCCGGGGATCAGGATCGACGGACGGACGATCATGACGGCGGAGGCAAGGAGGCGGACCGGAGGCCACGAAGGGCCCCAGGACCAGGACGGACGGCCCCGGACCATCCGGGGCGGGCTGCGTATTGTAGCGAGAATCCCGCAAAAATCCACCCCCACCCCCACCCGCGTTTGGGCGCTCGGAACCGCGTCCGGACGGTGTTACCCTTGCCGGTGACGATGAACGACGCCAGCGCCCCAGGCCCCCGGTTCCCCGCCCTCCGCCGCACGGCGGTCGCCGTGCTGGCAATGCTGGCCGCGCTCGCCGGGACGCAGCCCGCGCTGGCGCAGGCCTCCTCCGAGCTCAAGGTCGGCATCCGCGCCGCGTCGGCGCTCGTCAAGGCAGCGCCCGGCGACACCTTCCCCCTCGCGGTGGAGTTCGACATCGCGCCCGAGTGGCACGTGTGGACGAGCGAGGCACAGCTGCGCAGCCTGCCCAAGGGCCTGACCGGCTACGCCGACGCGATCTTCACCGCCATCGACGTCTCCGTGGACCCACCCGCGGCGGCCACGGCGGCGGTGGCAAACATCCAGTGGCCCGAGCCGCACGGCGCGAAGATCGACGTCGGCGAGGGGCCGAGGGAGTTTGCCGTCTACGAGGGGAAGGCGACAGCGTTCGTGCCGGTGGTCCTCTCCGCATCGGCATCCGGCACCGTCACGTTCCGCATCACCATGGACTTCCAGGCGTGCAGCACCACCTGCCTCGGGCCCGCGTCCGTGGAGCGGACGGTCACCGTCGAGGTGGCCGCGGGCGCGCGCGAGTCGTCGGGCCCCGCCGAGACGCCGATGTTCGCCGGCTTCGATCCGACCGTGTTCAGCCGCATCGGGGCCAACCCCGGGATGGGCGCGCCGTCGGGCGCCGCCGCCGCCAGGCCGCTGCGCATCCCGCTGTTCGGCTGGGACTTCGAGCTGGACCAGGAGGGCGCGGCGTTCTTCCCGATCATGCTGGTGCTTGCCTTCGTCGGCGGCGCCATCCTGAACTTCACGCCGTGCGTGCTGCCGGTGGTGCCGCTCAAGGTCATGGGGCTTGCGGGTGCGGCCGGCGGGGACCGGCGGCGCACGCTCCTCCTCGGCGCGGCCATGACCGCGGGAGTCGTCGCCTTCTGGCTGGCGCTCGGCGTGCTCCTCAGCAGCGTCAAGGGCTTCGGGCAGTCGAACCAGCTGTTCCAGTACCCGGTCTTCACGATCGCCGTGGGCGTCTTCATCGCCGCGATGGCCATCGGGATGGCGGGGTTCTTCACGGTCGGGCTTCCGCAGTGGGTCTACGCGGTCGAGACCAAGAACGAGACGGTCCTCGGCAGCGTCATCTTCGGCGTGATGACGGCGGTGCTGTCCACGCCCTGCACCGCGCCGCTCATGGGTGCCGCCGCCGGCTGGGCGGTCACCACCAAGAGCGCATTCACCATCCTCGCCGTGTTCCTCGCCATCGGCCTGGGCATGGGCGCGCCGTACCTGGTGCTGAGCGCGTACCCGCAGCTGGCGCGCAGGTTGCCCAAGAGCGGGCCCGCGAGCGACGTGCTGAAGCAGGTGATGGGGCTCCTGCTCCTGGCCGCGGCGATCTACTTCATCGGCGCCGGCGTGAACGGCCTGCTGCCGCACCCGGCGGTGGTGCACTGGTGGCTGATCGGGCTGACGGGCGCGGCGGCCGGCCTGTGGCTCGTGCGGCGCACGCTGCAGATCGCGAAGACCCCCGGCGCCAAGGCGACCTTCGTCGCGGTGGGGCTGCTCATCGCCGGCATCTCCGCGGCCATCCCGCCCGTGCTCGCGGTCGAAAGGCTGCCGTGGCGCCCGTACACGGAGGAGGCGCTCGCGGCGGCATGCCGCGACGGCAAGGTGGTGGTGCTCGACTTCACCGCGGAGTGGTGCATCAACTGCAAGACGTTCGAGAAGACCATCCTCGAGGCCGATTCGGTGGCCACGGTGCTGCGCGAGCCCGGGGTGACGCTGCTCAAGGCCGACATCACCAGCAAGGACGCGCCGGGCAAGGCGAAGCTCGCGGAGCTCGGCCGCGTCACCATCCCGCTGCTCGTGGTGTATGCCCCCAGCGGTGCCGAGGTCCTCAAGAGCGAGGCCTACACGCGCGAGCAGGTCATCGAGGCGGTGCGCTCGGCGCAGGGGAGATGACCTCGCCGCCGGCGATGGCGCGCAGGCGCTCGCGCTCCCCGGCCGGGATGCGGCGCAGCGGGTCGAGTTCGTAGGAATCGTCGGCGGCGAGCGCGCGCGCGGCGGCGGCCTGCGCCGCGGACGCATCGCCAGCGCGCACGCGCCACTCGGCGAGCCGCGCCCACCCGCGAACGCTGCGCGGGTTGCACGCCACCTGGCGCTCGGCGGCCGAGCGCAGGAACCCTTCCACCCAGGCGCGGTCGGCGCACTCGGCAGGCTGCGCGAGCACCGCCTCGGCGACGAGCGCCGCGGCCGACGCGACGCGCTCGGGAGCGTCGGCACGGAACCCCACCACGGCAAGTCCCAGCACCAAGCGGCAGCGCGCCGAGCGCGCCTCGATCGATGCGTCGGCGCCCTGCCCGGACACGGAGGACGCCGCCTGCTCGAGCGCCGCGGCCACGAGCGACGGACGTGCCATCCATCGGTCCTCGCCGCCGCGGAGGAGCCCCGACGCAGCCTGGAAGCGCGCGTGGTCCACCGGCAGCACGCGCGGCACGTCCTCCCCGAGGCGTGCACGCGCATGGAGGGCGAGCGGCAGCGCGGCGTCCATGACCTGCCTCTCGGCGCGGCGCGCGGCCTCGAAGGAGGCGAAGCCCATGGCGGCAACGCCGCCGGCAAGCGCCGCGGCCGTCACGGCGGCGCCCGCGCCACCGCGCGAGGCCTGCGGCCGCACGGTGGGGTCGACCGCCGCGGCGCCGAGCAGCAGAGCCACCCACGCCACGGCACCGGGCCACCAGAGCAGCATCTCCACCTGCGCGTGCATGGCGACGAGCAGCGCCGCCGAGGCGATGCACGCCGACCACAGCCTCCCGCCGACGAGCGCCGCGCGCACCGAGGCGCCCGCGAGGCTTGCGCCGAGGAGCGCCGCGAGCACCCGCACCGCAAGCGACCGCTCGTCGAGCGCGTGGGCCTCGGGCACGATGGCCACCACCGACGCCGCCAGCACCGCGAGCGCCGCCACCAGCGGCCCGCGCGTCCATGCAGTGGCGCCGTCGCGCGGCAGCTCGCCGCGGTGCACCGAGCCGAGCGCGGCGATCGACACCAGCGCCGCGAGCAGCGCGATCCACGCTGCGCCGGCGATGCCGAGCGACGCAAGCCAGTCGGCCCATGCGGCGTGCGCGCTCTGCACCTCCTCGGGGGATCGGTCGGGACGCACGGCGAGGTAGGCATCGGCGAAGCCCGCGGGGCCGACCCCCGTGAGCGGGTGCGCGACGAATGCGCGCGCGGCGCCGTCGGCGTAGTGCGAGCGGAACAGGAGGCTGCGCTCGGCCGCTCCCTCGCCAACCGCGCCCCGCAGCGCCACCGCGGCGACCACTGCGGCGACCATCGCCACCGCCACCCATGCGCGCGTGCGGCCCTGCGGCGAGCGCAGCGCGCACCAGGCGCCGAATGCGCACGCGAGGCCGAGGGCACCGATGGCTCCCTTCGAACCGTTGACCGCCACCAGGGCGGCGCACAGGATCCCGGCGCCGCCGAGCAGCACCGTGCCGAGCGGACGCAGCCGCCGAAGCGCAAGCGCCCCGCCCGCAAGGGCGAGCGCCGCCGCGGCAAGCACGCCGCTCGCCACGTTCGACATGCCGAACCACGCCGTGGCCTCGGGCTGCATGACGCGGCGCTCGTAGGTCAGCGCCTGCGGCGATCCCTCGGACCAGCCGTGGCCCGCCAGCACCTCCGCCTTGTGCAGGCGGAACTGCTCGACCATCGCCGGGTGCTCCTGCCACAGCTGCATGGCACCGCGCACCGCCATCGGCACCGCCGCCCCGGCGAGGATCCCGACGAGCACCGCGCGCAGGACGCGCGCGCGCGAGGCGGGCAGCGCGCGCACGGCCGCGGCGATGGCCGCGGCGCCGAACATCGCCGAGCACCACTGCAGCCCGCGCAACGCGTCGTCCGCGCCGCGCGACGCATGCCAGCCCGCGGCGAGCACACCGACCGCGGCAAGGGCCACGAGCACCGCGCCCACGCGGTCGACGCCCCGGCGGACGCCGATCACGGCCAGCGCCGAGAGCGCGAGCGAGAGGGAATCGAGGAGCAGGCCGGTGGACGGGGCGATGCCCGCGAACGGGTTCGGGTCCGCGGCCGGGTCGACGTCGAACCACAGGTTGGGAGGGTGCGACACCAGTGCCTGGCCGGCCGCGATCGCGGCGATCCCGATGCAGGCGACGGTCGCGACGACGCCTCCGCGGCGGCTCGCACCCGACGGCGCCGCGGCGGGCGCATCCGCGTTCACCGGCGTTCCCCGGCGCGCATGCGTGCGAGCATCGGCTGCTCGAGCGCCGCGAGCGCGCCGAGCACCAGCGCCGTCTGCAGGCCGATGAGCGCCGCCTGCCAGGGCTCCGCGGTCCCGAGCAGCAGCCCGCCGACGCCGCACACCGCGCCCAGCGCGCAGATGAGGAGCACCGCGCCGCGCTGCGAGAGCCCGCGCATCACGAGGCGGTGCGAGAAGTGCTGGTGGTCGCCCACCATGGGGCTCTTGCCCTGCGAGAGCCGCAGGAGCGTCACCACCACCGAGTCGTAGAGCGGCACGGCCAGCACCACGAGCGGCGCCAGCGCGCCGTACCAGCGCGAGCCGAGCGCATAGCCCGGGTCCTCGGGCGCGGTGAAGGTGATCTGCACCGCGAGCGTCGCCAGCAGGAACCCGACCGGCAGCGATCCGCCGTCGCCCATGAAGATGCGGGCGCGCTGCCCCGCCCGCCACGGGAAGTTGAACGCGAGGAACCCGAGCAGCCCGCCGCACAGGAGCGCGAGCACGCCCGCCGTCGCCCACTGCCGCGCGACGCACGCGGCCACGCAGAGCGCCGCGGCGGCGATCGCCGACACGCCGCCCGAGAGGCCGTCCATGTTGTCGAGGAAGTTCACGGCGTTCACCAGCGCCACGATGAAGGCGGCGGTGAGCAGCACGGAGAGCCACGGCCCGCCGACCGACGCATCGAGGAGGGTCAGCGCGCGGATGTCGCCCAGCCACGCCGCGCCCGTGGCCACGCCCACCTGCACCGCGAGCTTGGGGAGCGGCGGGAGCGCGCGCCGGTCATCGAGCACCCCGGTGACGTGCAGCACCAGCGCGCCGAGGAGGATGGCGAGCGCCGGCCGCGCGGTGGCCTCGAGGCGCCGGGCGCTCTCGGCGAGCGGCGGAGCCCACTCCGCGAGCCGGTCGAGGCCGGCGCCCGCGGCCAGCGCCAGCGCCGCGGCCAGCGGCAGCAGCACCGCGGCCGCAATCGCCACGCCGCCGATGTTCGGCACGGGACGCAGCTCCTTCACGTGCCCGGCGGCACCGGCCGAGTCCAGCGCCCCGGCGCGGTGCCCCGCGGCGACCAGCGCGCGCGTCAGGACCGCCGACGCCGCCCACGCGGCCACGAAGGCGGCGATCACGGGGGCCACGGCGCTCGCGGCGGGAGGAGCCACGCCGCAAGCGTATCCGCGGCGCTCGGCGGAATCGGGGATACTCCCCGCAATGCGAACGGTCACCGTCTACTGCTCCTCGAGCGGCGCGCTCGAGCCGCACTTCTCGCAGGGCGCCCGCGACCTCGGGCACGCCATCGCGGAGCGCGGCATCGTGCTCGTCTACGGAGGCGGCTCGATCGGGCTGATGGGCGAATGCGCCCGTGCCGCCAAGGAGCGCGGCGGCACCGTGGTCGGGATCATCACGCGCAAGCTCCTCGACCTCGAGCAGGGGTGGAAGGGCTGCGACGAGCTGATCGTGGTCGACACCATGCAGCAGCGCCGGCGGCTCCTCATGGACCGCGCCGACGGGTTCGTCGTGCTGCCCGGCGGGCTCGGAACCTACGAGGAGTTCTTCGAGGTGCTGGTGGCGCGCCAGCTCGGCGACCACCGGAAGCCGATCGCCATCGTCAACCACGACGGCTACTACGACCCGCTGCTGGCGATGATCGAGCATGGCATCGAGCACCGCTTCGTGCGGCCCGCGGTGCGCAGCGTGATGAGCGTGGTGACGGACGGGGCCGCGGCCATCGACGAGCTCCTCGCGCACGAGCCGAGCCCGCACGACCCGGCCGACTTCCTGCCGATGCACGCCGGGCGCGACCGTGCCGGCAACGGGGGCGCGGGCGCGTGAGCGCGCGGGTCGGCATCATCGCCGGCCAGGGGCTCCTCCCCTTCCTGGTGGCGCGCGGCATGCGCGCGCAGGGACGCGCCACGCTGTGCCTGGGCCTGCGCGGCCAGTGGGCCGAGGGGCTTCCGGGCGAGTGCGACGAGTTCCGCGAGGCAGGCGTGCTGCAGCTCGGCAAGTGGATCCGCACCTTCCGCCGCGCGGGCGTCACGGAGGTGACGATGGTGGGCCGCGTGAGCAAGAAGCGGATGCACGACCCGTGGATGATCCTGAAGGCGCTCCGCGACCTCCCCGACTGGCGCACCGCGGACCTCTGGTTCCGCAAGCTCCGGCACGACCGCCGCAGCGCTACCCTCTTGCGCACCGTGGCCGACGACCTGGCCGCGCACGGAGTGGTGCTCATCGATTCCACGCGCTACATCCCCGAGCACATGGCCTCCGAGGGCACCATGGGCCAAGTGCACCCCGACGCGCGCGCGCAGGGCGACATCGCCTTCGGCTGGCCCCTCCTGCAGAAGGTGGGCGGCCTCGACATCGGCCAGGCCATCAGCGTGCACGACCGCGACGTGATCGCGGTCGAGGCCGTCGAGGGCACCGACGCCATGATCCGCCGCAGCGGCGAGCTCTGCCGCGCGAGCGGCTGGACGCTCCTCAAGACGGCGCGCCCCGGGCACGACATGCGCGCGGACGTCCCCACCATCGGCGTGCAGACCATCGAGGGCCTGGCGGCCGCGGGCGCGCGCTGCGTGGCCGTGGGCGTCGGGCGCGTGATCCTGGTCGACCGCCCGGCGGTGATCGCCGCGGCCGACCGCGCCGGCATCGCCGTGGTGGGCGTGAAGGACTGACGGTGGCCGAGGCGCCCTGCCCCTTCGTGTCTCGCGCGGGGCTCAAGCTCGCGCACGCGCTCGAGGCCTTCGGCATCGACCCGGCCGGGCTGCGCTGCGCGGACTTCGGCTGCAACGTCGGCGGGTTCACCGACTGCCTGCTGCAGCGCGGCGCGGCACGCGTGACGGCCATCGACACGGGCTACGGCGCGCTCGCCTGGAAGCTGCGGCAGGACCCGCGCGTCGAGACCCGCGAACGCACGAACGCGCTGCACGCGGAGCCGCCCGCGGAAGGCGTGGACCTCGTCGTGGTCGACCTGGCGTGGACGCCGCAGCGGCTCGCGGTGCCGGCCGCGCTGCGCTGGCTTGCGGCGGGCGGGCGCATCGTCACGCTGGTGAAGCCGCACTACGAGCTGCGCGACGAGGAGAAGGCATGGCTCGACCGCGGCTTCCTGCCGCACGAACGCGTGCCCGGCGTGGTGGCGCGCGCGGAGGCGCAGATGCCCGCGCTGGGGGCGCGCGTCCTGGGCGGGACGCAGAGCCCGCTCGTCGGCGGCAAGACCAGCCGCAAGGCCGGGGTGCCGGGGAACCTCGAGTGGCTGACGCTGCTTGAGAAGGCCTGAAAATCAGGCCTTCCGCGGGCATGCCGAACCGCGCGGTTTCCGCCGTGGCACCGCGTTCGCGGGTACAATTCGCGCCTCGGAAAACCGCATGGCAGCCACCCCCGAAAGCACCGTCCCGCCGGTCGATCGCCTCGTCGACATCGACATCGAGCGGGAGCTGCACGACAGCTACCTGACCTACGCGATGAGCACCATCATGGACCGGGCGCTGCCCGATGTCCGTGACGGCCTGAAGCCCTCGCAGCGCCGCATCCTGGTGGCGATGCACGACCTGAACCTGACGCCCGGGCGCAAGCAGATCAAGTGCGCCAAGATCTGCGGCGACACCAGCGGCAACTACCACCCGCACGGCGAGAGCGTGATCTACCCGACGCTCGTCAACATGGGCCAGGCGTGGAAGACACGCGCCCTCCTGGTGGACAAGCAGGGCAACTTCGGCTCGATCGAGGGCGACCCGCCGGCGGCGATGCGATACACCGAGGCGCGCATGACGGCGGCCGCGGTCGCGCTGCTCGAGGACCTCGACAAGGACACCGTCGACTTCAAGCCGAACTACGACGACCGCCTGCAGGAGCCGACCGTGCTCCCGGCGAAGTTCCCCAACCTCCTCGTCAACGGATCCAGCGGCATCGCCGTGGGCATGTCGAGCAGCATGCCGCCGCACAACCTCGGCGAGGTGTGCGATGCCATCGTGGCCGTGATCGACGACCCGTCGATCGGCCTCGAGGAGCTGCTGAAGCGCGTCCCCGGGCCGGACTTCCCGACCGGCGGCGTGATCATGGGCCGCCGCGGCATCGTCGAGGCCTACGCCACCGGGCGCGGCCGCCTCGCCGTGCGCGGCAAGGTGCACCTGGAGAAGGACGGCACGCGCGACGCGATCGTCATCGACGAGATCCCGTACCAGGTGGTGCAGTCGAACCTCATCGAGAAGATCGTCGAGGCCAGCCGCAACGACCGCATCCCCGACATCGCGGACGTCAAGAACCACTCCGGCCGCGACGCGCAGACGCGCATCGTGGTGGTGCTCAAGAAGAACGCCGACCCGGCGGTGGTCGAGAAGCAGCTGTACGAGTTCACGCCGCTGCAGGACACCTTCAGCATCATCAACATCGCGCTGGTCAACGGCCAGCCGCGCACGCTGCCGCTGCGCAGCCTGATCGACAGCTACGTCGACCACCGCAAGCAGGTGATCCGCCGGCGCACCGCGTTCCTGCTGCGCCAGGCCAAGCAGCAGGCGCACAAGCTCGAGGCGCTGATCTACGCGGTGTGCGACATCGACGAGGTGATCCGCATCATCCGCGCGGCGCGCACCCGCGAGGAGGCGATCGAGGGGCTGATGGCCCGCGCCTTCCGCATCGCCCGCGACCACCGGCACGCGCCGCTGGTGCCGGAGAGCGTCATCGCCAAGACCGAGCCCTCGGGCGTGCGCCTCACGCGCGTGCAGGCCGAGGCCATCGGCGCGCTCCGCCTGATCCAGCTGACGGGCCTGGAGATCGAGAAGCTCACCTCCGAGCTGACGAAGCTCGTCGAGGAGATCGAGGGCCTCGAGGCGATCCTGGCCGACGAGCAGCTGGTGCTCGACATCATCCGCGAGGACACGCTCGAGCTGAAGGAGCGCTTCGGCGACGCGCGCCGCACGCTGATCGAGGGCGCCGAGGCCGAGGACTTCGAGATGGCCGACCTGATCCCGGAGCACGAGGTCGTGCTGACGGTGAGCAGGCGCGGCTACGTGAAGCGCCTGCCGGCGGACACCTACCGGGTGCAGGGGCGCGGCGGCAAGGGCGTGATCGGGGCCAAGAGCTCCACCGGCGCCGACGAGGAGGACCAGGACTTCGTGGAGCAGCTCCACGCCTGCTCGAGCCACGACGACCTGCTCTGCTTCACCAACACGGGACGCGTCTTCAAGCTCAAGGTCTGGCAGATCCCCGAGGCAGCGCGCACGGCGAAGGGCCGCGCCATCCAGAACCTGCTCGAGCTCCGCAAGGACGAGCGCATCTGCGCCTGGCGCCCGGTGGCCAGGTTCGAGCAGCGCGAGGACTTCCTGTTCTTCCTGACCGCCAACGGGCACGTGAAGCGCACGGCGCTCCAGGAGTACCGCAACGTCAACAAGTCCGGCATCATCGCGCTGGGGCTCAAGGAGGGCGACCGCCTCGTGGACGTGCTGGTCACGAGCGGCACCGAGCACGTGCTCCTCTCCACCGCCACGGGCATGTCGATCCGCTTCGACGAGAACGACGCCCGCGTCATGGGCCGCTCCGCGGCGGGCGTGATCGGCATCGACCTCGCCGAGGGCGACGAGGTGGTCGGCGGCGTGGTCTGCTTCGACACGCTCGACCTCTTCACCGCCTGCGCGTCGGGCTACGGCAAGCGCACGCCGATGCGCGAGTACCTGGTGCAGAGCGAGGACGGCACGACGCGCGCGCAGAGCCGCGGCGGCAAGGGCCGCATCGACATCCGCACCGAGGGCCGCAACGGCCGCGTGATCGCGGTCAACAGCGTCCGCGACACCGACTCCCTGATCTTCTCCACGAAGGGCGGCATGGTGGTGCGCATCCGCGCAGCCGACGTCCGGCAGGTGGGGCGCGCCACGCAGGGCGTGCGCCTGGTCACGCTGGACGCGGGCGATGCGCTCGGGTCGGTGGCCAAGGTCGCGGGCGACGACGCGGACGTTGCTGCGCAGGTCCCGCCGCCGGAAGCCCCCGCTGACGGCGGCTGACGGCGGGTGACGGCGGGTGAGGGTAGGTGACGGCAGGTGAGGGTAGGTGACGGCAGGTGACGGCTGCCGATCCCGTCAGCGGCCGCGCGCCATCTGCATGGCCGCAAGCGCGGTGGTCACGTCCTCGCTGAACTCGAAGATGCGGTCGAGGTCGGTGGCCAGCAGGATGCCCCAGATGCGGTCGCTCACCGAGCAGATCCGAAGCTGCGCGCCGGCGAGGTAGGCCAGCTTGCGCACGCGCAGGAACTGCGCGATGTTCGACGAGTTCAGGAACTGCACGTGCCGGAGGTCGAGGATGGCATCTCGGACGCGCAGGTCGGCCCGGCCGGACTTGCGCTCGTCGGCGGCCCGCTGGTACGAGGCGACGAGCGACGCCATGTCCTCCGCGAACGACGGATCGTTCTGGAGCTCTGCGATCTGGATGGACTCCGACCATTCGGTGATTGGCACGCAGGCAGGATAGCGGACGCGGGACCGAGGCGCCGTGCGTATCCTTGGCCTCCCATGCGCAGGCTCCGTCGCACGCCCATCCATCCGCGGATCGAGCTGATCCCGCTGATCGACGTGATGACCTTCCTGCTCACCTACTTCATCTACGCCACCGCCACCCTGATGCGCGTCGACCTGGTGCCCATGCAGCTGCGGCAGTTCACCAGCGGCACGGCCGCCACCGCCGCCCCCGCCGTGACCATCGCCGTCGACCTCGACGGCAACGTCTACGTCGACCGCGAGCAGGTCGCGCTCCCGCAGATGGTGGAGAAGGTCCGCGAGAAGGTGTCCAAGGACCGCAAGACCGTCGTCTACCTCGCCATCGCCGAGGGACAGGGCAAGGTCGACCGCGCGCCGCTCCTGCAGGAACTCTGGGACCGCCTCCGGCCGCTCAACATGACCGTCAACCTGGTGGGCCGCCCCGGGGCGGCCTCGGCCAACCGCCCGGCAGGTGCGCCGGTCCCCGCCCCTGCCCCGGCCCCGCCGGCACCCTGAACTACGCTGCTCGCATGGGCGCGCCGACCCCGGCACCCGAACGCGTGGGCCAGGCTCTCCTCTGGGGGCTCGGCTTCTCCGTGGCGTTCCACGTCATCCTCTTCTCCCCGCAGCTGGCGGCGCTGCTTGACCCGGAGCAGCGCCACGAGGCGGTCGCCGTGACGCAGTCCGCGGCCGAGCGCAAGGCGGCCGAGGCGCGCAAGGACCCCGCGCGCGACGAGCGCAGGCCCGACGAGCCGAAGCCGCCCGATGCGCCGAAGCCGCCGGACGCGCAGGCGGAGCGTCCTCCCGATGCACCGCCGCCGGAGGAGCGCCCGAAGGGTGAGCAGCCGCCGGCCCCGCCGGCGCTCCCGCCCGAACTGACGCCGCAGCCGGTCCCCGCGTACCCCGATGTCGAGGACGTGGCCATCGGCCAGGACGAGGGCGACCCGATGAGCGTGGTCATCATCGGCCGCGACGACTACGAGGAGCACATGGCGCAGCTGAGCGTCGTGAGCCAGGCCGGGTTCAAGATGAGTGACGCCGGGGGCGACGGCACCGTCGGATACGGGCGCGGCGATCGCGGCGACGACGGCGGCGGCGGCGGCAGCGCACCCAACGCCACGGCCACGACCGTTGCGGCCGCCACGCCGGGCACCCCCACGCTCCCGGACTCCACGCGCACGGAGAGCACCGCACCGGCGCCGCAGCCGGATGGGCCGGCACAGCCGGACATGCCGGCCACCCCGCCCGATGCGCCCGTCACGCCGCTCGCTCGGCCGGAGCCGAAGCCCGAGCCCGCCCCGCCGGCGCTGCCCGCGCCCCCGCAGCCGCCCGCCGAATCTCCGCCGCCGGCCGAGCCCGTCCCCGCGCCCGCGCCGGAACCGCCGACCGCACCCGCCGAGGACGGCAAGCCGCCGATCCCCGTGCCGCCGGTCGAGCAGCCGAAGCCCGCGCCCGTCACGCCCGCGCCGCCCGCGGCGCCGGCGGCCCCGGCCGAGCCGAAGCCGGCACCGCAGGCGCCCGCCAACCAACCGCCCGCGGCACAGCCCGGAGGCGGCATCGCAAGCACCGAACGCCCGAAGGACGGCGCGAAGTCCGATGCGCCGGGCGAGGCCGGCAAGGCAGGCGGCAGCGGCCCGAGTCCGACGCCCGGCACCGGCGGCAAGGGCCAGCTCAGCGACCTCGAGAGCCCCGCCACCAGCGTGACGGCAGTGGATGCGAAGCTCTGGAAGAACGGCCGCCTGGTGGCGGCGCAGGGGGTCCAGCTGAAGCCGCGCCAGCCGCAGTTCACCACGCTGCAGATCGTCAGCCTGCTGCCGGGATGCCGGCCGCCGGTGGTGTCACTCACCTTCGACCGCACCGGCAAGTGCATCGACGTGTTCTTCAACCTGTCGAGCGGCGACTCCGAGATCGACGGCGTCATCCGCAACTCGCTCTTCTTCTGGCGAGCCGCGGGCAAGAAGATCGAGCAGCTCAAGGACGGCGAGAAGGTGCGCGTGACGCTGCAGCTCCTGCTCTGAGCGCGGCAATCCGCGCGCGGCGCGCCGTCAGCGCTCCAGCCGCGTGCGCCAGGAGCCGATCGTGCCGTGCTCGCTCAGGTCATACCAGAGCGGGGTCACGGTCAAGAACCGCTGCGTGAGCGCCTCGACGTCCGTCTCCTCGGCGGTGTGGAGGAACTCCATGCCGTTGCCGTCCGGCCAGTAGTAGGTGCGCCCGTCGGGCGAGACCCTTCGCTCGTAGCCGTCGATCCCCGCGGCGACGTTCATCTTCACCACGCGGATCGGCGGCACGGGCGCGTCGGCGCTCTCGGTGCGCGGCACGTTCACGTTCATCACGCGGTGCGCGTCGAGCGGGTGCTCGAGGATGCGGTCGATGGCCACCCGCGCGATCTCGGCGCCGCGCACGAAGTGCGTGCGCGAGCGGTCCCCGAGGTGCAGGCTGACCGCGATCGACGGGATGCCGAGGAACGCGCCCTCGACCGCCGCGCCCACCGTGCCCGAGTAGATCACGTTGATGCCGACGTTGGCGCCTGCGTTCATGCCGCTCACCACCAGGTCCGGCCGCGAGCCGGGGCCGTACCACTCCTGCCACAGCGAGCGCGCGCCGAGCTTCACGCAGTCGGCGGGCCGTCCCTCCACCGCGATGCCGCGCATGCGTGCGTTCGGCTGCGCCTCGCGCACCATGAGCGGCCGGTGGAACGTGATGCCGTGGCTCGAGGCGCTCTGCATGTCCGCGGGCGCCACCACGCGGATCTCGCCGAGCCCCTGCAGCGCGTCGAAGAGCGCCGCGATGCCGGGTGCGTCGATGCCGTCGTCGTTGGTGAGGAGGATTCGCATGGGTTGGCTCATCGGTCGGTCGGCTCGAGCACGTACTCGCGCCCGCCCCAGCGCACGGGGACCCGGGCGCGGAGGTCGCGGGCGCCCTCGAGCAGGATGCGGACGATCGCCGCGCCCGCCAGCGGGAATGCCAGGGCCGGCGCGGGCCCGAACCCGCTGAGGCGGTAGATCACGGCGACCACCGCGGTCCGCCAGCACCAGGCGAGCGCCGCCGCGCAGGCCGCCGCCACCGCAAGCGCACGCGCGCCCGCATCGATGCCGTCGCCGCCCACGGCCGCCGCCGGCAGCGCAAGGAGCCCGGAGAGGAGGCTGAGGGCCGGCAGGAACAGCGTGATCACCGAGAGCTGCAGGGCCTGCGCGCGCAGCCGGTCCGGGTTGCGCACGCACGACTCGATGTAGATGCGCTTCCAGCCCGTGCGGAACGCGGGCCACGTGTCGTACATCGACACGGTGAGCATGCCGTCGGCGATGGCGGATTCCTGGCGCAGCCCCTTGTCGCGCATGCCGCGCGCGAAGGCGAGGTCCTCGAGGAGGTCGTCCTTCACCGCCGCGTGGCCGCCGAAGGCCTCGTACGCGGAGCGCTCGAACAGCATGAACTGCCCGTTGGCGAACGGCCGCCGCTGCAGCCTGCCGTCCATGCGCCGCATGGGGAAGAGCTTGAGCATCATGATGGCGGCCACCGGCTGCACGATGCGCTCGAACCAGTGCTGCTGCGTCGGCGAGCTCCACAGCGAGAGCATGCCCAGCCCGCGCCGGCGCAGGAACGCGACCGACGCACGCAGGAGCCGCGGGTCGAAGCGCGTGTCTGCGTCGGCGAAGAGCACCAGCGCGCCGGAGGCGCGCGCCGCGCCCACGCGCGCGGCATTGCACTTGCCGGCCCAGTCCGGCGGGCAGCTCCCGTTGTCGACGATCACCAGCCGCGGGTCCGCGGCCGCGATCGGCTCCAGCAGCGCGCGCGTGCGGTCGGTGCAGCGGTCGAGCACGAACACCAGCTCCAGGCGCGGGTAGTCGCTTGCCAGCACGCTGCGCGCGCACTCCGCGGCCACGCGCTCCTCGTTGTGCGCGGGGATGACGACCGAGAGCGCCGGCAGCTCGACGGGCTCGCCCTCGAGCCCCTCGCGCACGAACGGGCTGCGGCGCCATTCCTTCCACGCCCGCACCGCGAAGACCGTCCACGCCGCCAGCTCGCCGACGGACGCGGCGGAGAGGACCAAGGCGACGATGAGCAGCGCGCGCACGGGCGTCCAAGGCTACCTGCGCCCCGCGGGCCCCGCGCGACTACGATCCCGCCGCCTTGGGCGTCTACGTCTCGCTCCTCGTCCGCCGCTACCTCACGACGCGCATCATCCCGCTCATCGCGGTGGGCGCGGTGGCGCTGTGCGTGGCGCTGGTGACCGTGGTGGTGAGCGTGATGAGCGGGTTCCTGGAAAACCTGCGCAACTCCGGGCGCACGCTCATGGGCGACGTGGTGGTGTCGTACCCGGTGCAGGGCATCCCCTGGTACGAGGACCTGATCGCCGACATCGAGCGGCTGCCCGGCGCGGAGGCGGCGACGCCGCTCGTCGACACGTACGGCCTGGTGCGCATGCCCTACCCCGACGGCGGCAACAAGGACGTGGTCACCGCGCAGGTGTGGGCCATCGAGCCGGACAGCTTCGCGCGCGTCACCGAGTTCGACCGCACCATCTGGTGGAAGCCGGCCGACGCCGCGCAGGCACTGGCCATGGCCCCCGACGACCCGCGGCGCACGCTCACCGGCAAGGAGTACGGCAACGCCAAGGCGATGCGCGACGCCGACACGGGTGCGCCCGGCGCGCTCCTGGGCATGCACGTGAGCGTGGTCAACCAGCGCCAGCGCGACGGCAGCTACCGGCCGCGCGTGGACCGGTGGTGGATGCCCAGCCACGAGGTCACCGTGACGCTGGTGCCGATCAGCGAGAAGGGCCAGGTCTCGCAGTCCAACAGCCGCGTGTTCAAGGTGGTCAACGAGGTGATGTCGGGCGTGTTCCAGGTGGACCGCAACCGCATCTTCATCCCGCTGAAGGACGGGCAGGAGCTGCTGCGGCTCGACGAGGCGCCCGTGGTCGACACCGACGCCGAGCCGGACGCGCAGGGCAACCTGCCGGTGATCGGCACCTCGCCCGCGCGCGCGACGCAGGTGCTGGTGCGCGCCAAGCCGGGGGTCACGCCGCGCGAGCTGCGCGACCAGGTCACCGAGGCCTACGCCGCGTTCTGGGGGCGCAAGGCCGCGGACCGCTCCGTGCGCGTGCGGCCGCCCGCCCCCGACTACGTCACCGTGCAGACGTGGGAGGAGCGCCTGCGCGACATCATCGCGCCGGTGGAGCGCGAGCGGCAGATGATGCGCATCCTGTTCTCGCTCACGTACCTCGTGTGCGCCGGGCTGATCCTCGCGATCTTCTGGTCGATCGTCAGCGAGAAGACCCGCGACGTCGGCATCCTGCGCGCCGTGGGCGCAGGGCGTCTCGGGGTGCTCCGCATCTTCCTGGCGTACGGGCTGGTGATCGGTGCCGTCGGCTCGCTCGCGGGCGCAGGCCTCGGATGGCTGATCATCCGCAACATCAACGACATCCACATGGCCCTCGGAGAGGACGCGCCCGCGTGGTCGTGGATCGCGGCCTACCTGCTTGCCGCGCTCGCGGGCACCATGGCGCTGCGCGCCCTCGTCGCCTCGCGCGTCCTGGCCACGCTCCTGCACTCGGTGGCGGCGCTGGTGCTTGCCGGCATCGGCACGGGCCTGTACCTGCACCAGGGGTTCCTCATGTGGGACCCGGCCGTCTACTACTTCGCCACCATCCCCAGCCAGATGGACTGGACGAACGCGGTGGTGACCTGCATCGGCGCCACGGTGTTCAGCGTGCTCGGCGCCGCCGTGCCCGCCGCGCGGGCCGCCGACATCGACCCCGTGCGCGCGCTGCGCTACGAATGAACGCGCGATGACCTCCTCCGGCCACCAGCCCCACGCACCCGCCGCGCCCGTCGCGGGGGGCCCCATCCTCGAGGCGCGCGACGTGCACCGCACCTACCGCCTGGGACGCGTCGAGGTGCCGGTCCTCAAGGGAGCTTCCATCGCGGTGCATCCCGGCGAGTGGGTGTCCATCCTCGGGTCGAGCGGCAGCGGAAAGAGCACCCTGCTCCACATCCTCGGCGGACTCGACCGCGCCGACCGCGGCCACGTCGCGTTCCGCGGCGAGGAGATCGTGGGCTACTCCCCGCGCCGCCTCGACCGCTACCGCAACGACCACGTGGGCTTCGTGTTCCAGTTCTACCACCTGCTTCCCGAGCTCACGGTGCTCGAGAACGCGATGCTGCCGGCGACGGTCGGCGTGGGCATGATCGAGTGGTCGCGGCGCCGGCACGAGGTCCGCGAGCGTGCGCGCGCGCTCCTCGACCGCCTCGGCCTGTCGCACCGCTTCCGCCACCGGCCCGCGGAGCTCTCCGGCGGCGAGCGCCAGCGGGTGGCGATCGCGCGCGCGCTGATGCGAAACCCCGAGGTGCTGCTCGCCGACGAGCCCACCGGCAACCTCGACGCCAGGAGCGGCGAGTCGCTGCTCGAGGTGATCGCCGAGCAGCACCGCGCCGGGCTGGCGGTGGTGATGGTCACGCACGACCAGTGGGTGGCCGCGCGCGCCGACCGCACCGTGCACCTGGCCGACGGCCGCGTGGCCTGACGGCGCGGATCAGGCAGTCCAGGCGCCGAGGAGCAGCCCGAGGTCGGACCCGTTGACCGTGCCGTCGCCGTTGACATCCGCTGCGGGCAGCCCGCCGCTTCCCCACGCGCCGAGCAGCAGGCCCAGGTCCGAGCCGTCGATCCGCCCGTCGCGGTTGATGTCGGCGGGCGCGTGCTGGCAGCCCGTGCGCTCGACGCGCACGTCGTCCACCCCGGCCTCCACCACCGAGCCCGCACCGAGGTCGCGCGCGCGGAACCGGACGCGGAACGCGCCGGGCGCCGGCAGGAACGAAGCCAGCGACCGCCGCACCTCGACCCACGCGCCCGCGTTCGCCGTGACGTCCTCGAGCAAGGACCATGTGCTGCCGTCGGACGACCACTCCACGGGCATCGAGTCCTCGTTGGGCGCCGCGCCCTGGCTGTTGGAGTACCAGCGCCAGTACACGAGCTCCGCCGAGAGGTCGGAGCCATCGAGCGCAGGCGAGACAAGGGTCGTGATGCCGCCGTCGACGTCCGCCGCCCCCACCGCCCCGCCGGCAACGCCCTGACCGGTGACCCAGCAGCGCGTTCCGGGCGCGGGAGTTCGGTCGTCCTCCGGCTGCGCGGCGGTGCCGACCGGGTCCACGAGCACCCAGAGGCCTGCGGTCGCGTTGTCGCCCGCCGCCCCCACGGACCATGCCGGGGTTCCCGCGGCGTCGAACGTGTCCTCGAAGCGCACGATGCGTTCCTGCGCAAGCGCCGCAAGCACGGCCGCCGGCGCCCCGGACGGATAGGCCACGGTGCCCTCCGAGCACGCCACCTCGAACCAGTACTCCACGGTCCGGCCGCACGGCGCGGCCGGGATCGATGCGGTGAACGTGCCCGCGCCGGCCGACATGGGAATCGCGGAGAAGGCGGACTCGCCGGCGTACCGCACGCGCAGCGAAGCACCGATCACCGCGCCGGTGGTCGGCGTGACGGCGATCGACACGGTCGTCGGCTGGCCGGCAGCGAGCACCGACGGCAGGTCGCCGTTCGGCGCCACGATCGCGGGGTCGAGCGTCGCCTCCATCATCGCCAGCGCCGCGTCGAGGTTCTCGCGCGCGTTGGGGAGGATCTCCGCGGGGGGCATCACGAACCCGTACGTGCCGGTGTCGCGCACCTCGATGGTGTAGCTCAGCACGCCCTGGTCGCCGTACGACCAGTCAACCGAGCCGCCCGACGCGGGATAGATGGTGGAGTAGATCGGGCCCGGGGCGTAGGAACGCCCGGAGACCGCGGCGATCGCGTCGCGCATCGCCAGGCCGACCGCGCGGTGGGCGGCATCGTCGGGGCACGGGTCGCCCGTCCAGCCCCACGGCCAGAGCAGGAGCTGGCTGTACGAATGGAAGTCGATCGACGCCAGGATCTGCGGGCGTGCGACATAGAAGTCGCGCATCGCCGCGACTTCGGGCGACGAGAACGGCGCGGTCCCGCGATAGGTGTCGTTGCCCGGCACGGCGCTCGCGCCGACGCCTCCCCATCCGTATCCCCAGTTGCGGTTGGGGTCGGTCCCGACGGACCCGTCCGCGTTGGGCTGCCGGTTCTTGCGCCACAGCCGATTGGCCGTCGATGCCCACGAGTGCACGTATCCGTCGGCGTTCACGACAGGCACCAGGTAGACGGCCGAGCGCTGCAGCAGGTCCGCGAGCCTCGGATCCGAGAACGCGCCCTCCACCAGCCGGTCGGCGATGTACATCACGGTCATGGGAGTGGCCCACTCGCGGGCGTGCTGGCATCCGTTGAACAGGAACGCCGGGGCGCTCGCGGGATCGGCGGCACGCGAGATGCGGATGCCGCGGATCGTGCGGCCCTCGAAGGTGGTGCCCACTGCCACGGGCTGCACGAGCGCCGGGTTCGCGGCCACGTACGCGTCGAGGCGCGCATTGACCGCGGCGAGGTCCTTGAAGTCGAGGAACCATGCGTCGTCCGCCACCCCGCCCTCGGGCGGGCGCGAGAGCCGCGCGTGCTCGGCGTCGATGCGTGCCTCCAGGTCGGGGATCAGCACCTCGTGGCGGATGCCCGCGGCCTCGAGCGCCTTGCGCTGCGCGGGCGCGACGCGCATGTCGAACGTGCCGATGCCGGCACCGTGCGACCACAGGTCGTCGGTCAGCGCAAGCGCCGCCTGCACCTCGCGCACGGAGGCCGCGTGCACCCGGACGACCACGTGGTCGCGGAACGGGCGTCCCGCGTCGGAGGACAGGGCCGAAGCCGCCAGGACGGAGGAGGCCAGAGCGGCGGCAGGGAGCGGCATCCCCGAACGGTAACACCAAAGTCGTGCGGCGCCACCCGCAGCCTGACCGAGACCTACACTCCCGGGCCCGATGCGCCGCCTCCCTCGCGCCATCCTCGCAGCCGCCGCCCTCTGCGCGGCCGCCTCGTGCACGCGCAACCCCTACGACGACCCCTTCTGGTACTGGGCGCCGGAGCCCGGTTCCACGCTGACCCCGCGCGTGCAGAGCGGGCCGCGCAGCCTGGCGATGTTCCGCGGCGACACCGGCACCCCGGTCGACTGGAACTCGCTCGCCGTCGGCATCCGCTGGGCGGACATCGTCATCGTCGGCGAGCAGCACGACGACGCCAACGCGCACCTCGTGCAGCAGGCGGTGGTGGCCGAGATCATCGCCACGTGGCCGGGCAGCGCGGTGTCGCTCGAGATGCTCGAGCGCGACGAGCAGCCCATCGTCGATGCGTACCTGCGCGGCGAGATCACGAAGGACGAGTTCGTCGACCGCACCGAGAGCCGCAACTGGGCCTCGAAGGGTTCGTGGGACGGCTTCTACCAGCCCGTCATCGAGTCGGCGCGCGCCAACCATTGCCCGGTCGTGGCCGCAAACGCCCCGCGCGAGTACGTGCGCATGGCGCGCACCGAGGGCTACGAGGCGCTCGAGGCGCTGCCCGCGGAGCAGCGCGCGCTCTTCTCGCTGCCCGAACGCGACCCGCCCGAGACCTACCGGGCGCGCTTCAAGGACTTCATGACCGGCGACGGCGAGCCGCCCGCCGACGAGCGCGTCGACGAGGTGCTTCGCTCGCAGCGGCTGTGGGACGCCACGATGGCCGATTCGGTGGTGCGCGCCATGCGGGACCTGCCCTCCAGGGCGAAGGTCGTGCACCTCGTGGGCCAGTTCCACTCGGAATACGACGGCGGGCTGGTCAGCGAGATCCAGGCACGCGCCCCGCTCACCCGCATCCTCACCGTCACCGTGCAGAAGGGCGAGGCGCGCGCGCTGCGCCCGGAGGACCGCGGCAAGGCGGACATCGTGGTGTACGGCGTGCGTCTCGCCCCGGAGTGGCGGATGTTCCGCGCCAGCCAGACGTTCGACGCGGCCAAGTCCACCAAGACCCTCCCCGAGGGCGACCTCCCGAGCTGGGGCTTCGCGTACTGAGCGGCGCGGGAAGGCCGGGGCGGGGGCGCGTGCCGCGTCCACCGGCCGGGCATCAGCCGGCGTCGTTCACTTGCCGATGATCTTCGCGAGGTCGGCCTGCGAGTCGACGACCTTGAAGAGCTTGTCCATCTTCATCATGGCCATCAGGCTCTTCAGGTCCTTGTTGAGCCCGTAGAGGACGGGCTGCGCGCCGACGGCCGCGGCGGCGTTGCGCGCGCCGATGAACATGCTCAGGCCCATCGAGCTCATGAAGCTCACGGCGCTCAGGTCGAGCACCAGGAACTTGATGGTCTTGAGCTTGAGGTAGGGCCCGATGTCCTCCTGGATGATCGGCGTCTCGCGCTGGCCGATGTTCGGGCCGGCGAACTTGATCTGGACGACGGGACCGTCCCACGCGACCTCGACGAGCGGGGACTTCTTCCTGTTCGGGGGGAGTTCCATGGACGCGCGGAGTTATACCACGCCCCCGGGGCGCGACGGCTGCCCGCCGCGGCTCAGCGACGCAGCATGCCCGGCACCAGGAGCCCCGCGAGCGCCATGGCCCCGGGCTCGCCGCGAAGCCACGCGACAGCGCCCTTGCGGAACTCGAGCCGAAGCGCACCGCCGCCCCCGCAGAGCGACGCAACCACCTCGCCGAGCATGGGTTCGTGGCCCACGAGCGCGATGCGGGCATCGGCCGGCTGCTCGGAGAGGAACGCGACCGCCGCCGCCGCGGCGCCGGCACCCTCGGCCTCGAGGAGCTTGGTCCGCACGGGCTTCGGCCACCCGGCCTTGGCGCGCACGATGCGCGCGGTGTCCCACGCGCGCACGTGCCCGCTCGAGAGGAGCATGTCGACCGACCCGCGCCAGCGCCCGAGCTGCCGTGCCACGCGCTCGAACTCGCGCGCGCCGTCGCGCGTGAGCGGGCGCTCCGCGTCGTCGGGCCACGCCTCGGGGTCGCGTTCCTCGGCCTTGGCATGGCGGATGACGAAGATCTCCATGCGTTCATGGTAGTGTCGAGGCATGGCCGAGGGCCCGATCGCCATCGAGAACGCGCGCATCGTCACGTGCGAGCCTCCCGCCGACGGCGGCGCGCGCCGCGGCGGCGCGATGCGCGAGCTGCGTACGCTCGCGCGCGGGCACGTGATCGTGGAGGGCGGCCGCATCGCGGCCGTCGGCGACGGCCCCGCCGTGTCGCGCGCCGCGGCCATGCGGCTCGATGCCCGGGGCCGCGTGCTGATGCCTGCCGCGGTCGACTGCCACACGCACGCCTGCTGGGCGGGCGAGCGCTGGGGCGAATGGGAACTGAAGCGCGCGGGCGCCTCGTACCTCGAGATCCTGAAGGCGGGCGGCGGCATCCTGAGCACCGTGGCCGCGGTGCGCGCCGCGCCGCGCGATGCGCTCGCGTCGCGGCTGGCCGAGCGCCTGGCCGAGATGCGCGCCACGGGCACGGGCGCCGTCGAGGTGAAGACCGGCTACGGGCTCGATGCCGCCACCGAGCTCAAGATGCTGGAGGCCATCCTCGCGGTGCGCCGCGTGTGGCCGGCGCCGGTGGTGCCGACGCTCCTCCTCGGGCATGCGCTCGACAAGGACAGTCCCGCGCAGCTCGAGGACATGTGCGCGCTGCTCGAGCGCATCGCCGACCGCGTGCCGGGCATGGCGGTCGACTGCTACTGCGAGGAAGGCGCATGGACCGTCGAGATGTGCAGGACGCTCCTCGCAAAGGGGCGGCGCCTCGGCTTCGACGTGCGGATCCACGCCGACCAGTTCAACGCGCTCGGCGGGCTGGAGCTGGCGCTCGAGCTCGGGGCGCGCAGCGTCGATCACCTGGAGGCGAGCACGCCGCAGGGGATCGCCGCGCTTGCGGCAAGCCGCGCCATCGGCGTGGCGCTCCCGGTGTGCGGGTTCGCGCTCGACGGCCGCTTCGCCGACGGGCGATCGCTCATCGACCAAGGCGGCGCGCTGGCGGTGGCGAGCAACTGGAACCCGGGCAGCGCACCCAGCCCGAGCGCGCAGTTCGCGGCAGCGCTGGCCGGCCGCCACATGCGCCTCACCGCCGCCGAGGCGATCTGCGCCGTCACCTGGAACGCCGCGTGCGTCCTCGGCCTGCAGCACGAGACGGGCGCCATCCTGCCCGGCATGCGCGCGGACCTGCAGCTCCTGCCGCACCGCGACGAGCGCGCCTACGCCCACGAGGTCTCGGGCCCGGGCCCCGACGTCACCGTCCTCGGCGGCGACGTGTCCGTGCGCGTGGCCTGAACCCGTAGCATCCCGCGCCCCGTGATCATCACCGACCCGAAGGACATCGCCCATGCAGAGGCCGCCGCGGAACGCGTGGTGGAGGTGCACCGCCGCCTCGCGGGGTTCCTGCGCACCGGGCTGACGCTCGCGGAGATCGACTCGTTCGTGGGCAGCGCGCTCACGGACCTCGGGTGCGAGAGCTGCTTCCTCGGCTACCAGGTGCGCGGCCACCCGCCCTACCCGAGCCACGCCTGCCTCAGCCCGAACGCGTGCGTCGTCCACGGCACGCACACCATGACGCGCGACCCCGTGCAGGCGGGCGACCTGCTCTCCATCGACATCGGCGTCCGCCACAGGGGCTGGATCGGCGACGCCGCGTGGACCTACTCGTTCGGCGAGCCCGACAAGCTGGTGCGCGCGCTGATGGAGAGCGGCAAGGAGAGCCTCCGCCGCGGCATCGCCGCGATGCAGCCGCGCCGGCCGCTCATCGACTGGGCAAAGGCGGTGCAGCAGCACGTGGAGAAGGAGTGCGGCTTCCACCTGGTGCGCGGGCTCGGCGGGCACGGCATCGGCCGCAGCCTGCACGGCCCGCCGTTCGTCTCCAACGTGGTGCCCACGTATCCCGGCGAATGGGGCGAGGCCTGGAAGCCCTGGCAGCCCGGCATGATCGTGGCGGTGGAGCCCATGATCGCCGTCGGCACCACCGAGACCCGCACCAAGGGCCGCGAGTGGCCCATCTGGACCGCCGACGGATCGCTCGCCGTCCACTACGAGGCCGACGTCCTCGTCACCGAGCGGGGGCCGCGCAACCTGACGGCCGGGCTGTTCGAGATGCCGGACGTGATCGCGGGGTGAGGGGGGCCCCAATCTCGTTGACCGAGGCCCCGCTCGGCCGCTAGCATTCGTGGCCGAAGCAAGGAATTCCGAGATGCCAACCTTCCAATACCGGGCGTACGACTGCACGGGCGTCGAGGTCTGCGATTCCACAGAAGCTGCCTCGATGGCCGAAGTCGAGGAGTGGCTCCAAAGCTACGGACTCGAAGTGCACGAGATCGAAGCGCTCCGTCCGATCCCGAACACGAATCACGCCCCGCCGGACCACCGCGACGCACGGGCCGAGCCGGCTCCATCATTCATGCAGGAGCAGTCGCAGGAGCGACAGTGGGCCCGGTACAGCGACTCGCTCGACAGGTCCATCGACAGGTCCATCGACAAGTCCATCGACCGCGACGTCGACGACCACGATGCGTTCACCGCGGCCTGGTACCTCCGGACTTCCGGTCTGGCCGAGGTCCGCCGCGGGACCCGAAGCGGCGATCGTGCGCTCACCATGCTCGAGACGCTGCTCTCGAGACGGATCAGCTTCCAGGCAGCGGTGAACGACCTCGCGGCCTCGGGTTTCAGGCGATCGGTCGGCCATGCGTTTGCGTGCCTCGCGATCGATGTGAACGGTGGCACCTCGATGCTTGACGCCATACGGCGTCATCGACGGCTGTTTGGCGACATGTCGATCGAGTACATCAGGCTCGGCGAGCCGAATTTCGGCGTCTCGGAGGCGCTGAGGCAGTACCTCCTGATGCGCCAGGCCCAGCAGTCCGTGGCTGGGCTCCGTCCCAGCGCAGCCTTCAGGGGAACCACCCGCAGGTTTGCGCTTGCGTTTGCCGGGGCCCAGGCGCTGAGCGGCGACGTCCTCGGCAGCCTTCGTTGCGCCGCCATCGAGCTCCGCCGCCCGCTTCGCACTCGCGTCGCGAAGTCGCTGCGGGCGCTTCAAGAGGGGCAATTCCTCGCGGACGCGCTTCCGGCCCGATCGCTGTTCCGGGCCGGGTTCGAGCCCGCCTTCATCGGGCTCGTGCGCGCCGGACAGTCGAACTCGGCGCTCACCGAGGTGCTCCGGCTCGCGGCCCGGGCCTGATTGCCTCCCGGACTTGGCGTACCTTGGGCGCATGCTGATCACCGCAACACTCGCCGCAACGTTCGCCATCCCGCCGCAAACCAAGGCCGCGCCCGTCACCGACGACTACGCCGGCACCAAGGTCACCGACGACTACCGCTGGCTGGAGCCGCTCGAGAAGGACTCGCCCGAGGTGAAGGCGTGGACCGACGCGCAGCTGGCGCACCTGCGCGGCACCCTCGACCCGCTGCGCTGCCGCGAGGAGCTGCGCGCCAAGCTGACGCCGCTGATGCAGATCACCAGCTGGGGCGTGCCCACCATCCGCGGGCCGTACTACTTCTATTCGATGCGCGAGGGCAAGATGAACCAGCCCGCGGTGTACGCGCGCAACGGCGGCGCCAACGTCGGTGCGGAGATGGTGATCGACCCCAACATCCTGGACACCACCGGCCTCACGTCGATGGACTGGTGGTCGCCCTCGTGGCAGGGGTCGAAGTTCGCCTACGGCACCAGCAAGGCCGGCAGCGAGATGAGCGTGCTCAAGGTGATGCACACCGACACCAAGGAGCACTTCAAGGACGAGATTTCCGGCAAGGTCACCTTCGGCGGCTGGAACCAGTGGGGCGATGCGTTCATCTACTCGAAGCTCACCGACCCCAAGGATCCCTACAGCCGCGTCGTGTGCTTCCACAAGCTCGGCGAGCCGGTCGAGAAGGACCCGGTGCTCCTGAAGCAGGAGAAGCCGTCCGAGGTTCCCTTCGGCGCGCTGACGAGCGAGGACCGGTGGGTGATGCTGGGCATGACCCGCGGATGGACGGAGAACGACCTGTGGGCCGTGAAGCTCGAGGACGCCCGCAACGGCCGCGACGCCCGCGTGGCCGTGGCCGTCGGGCGCGGCGCGCAGTTCACGCCCGTTGAGGTGGTGGGCGACACGCTCTACATGACCACCACCCTCGGCGCGCCGAACACGCGCCTGGTGTCGGTCGACCTGGGGAACCCCGCCGAGGCCAACTGGAAGGACGTGATCGCCGAGCGCAAGGACGCCGTGATGGCGCAGGTCGAGTTCGGCAAGGACGAGATCGTGGTGGTCTGGCAGAAGGACGCGCACGACCTGGTGAGCACCTACAAGTACGACGGCAAGCCCGCGGGCGACGTGCCGCTTCCGGGCCTCGGCAGCGCGAGCGTGCAGTGCGACCGCAAGCACACCGAGATGTTCCTGAGCTTCGCGAGCTACAACAGCCCACGCACCGTGTACCGCTGCGACCTGTTCTGGAAGCCCTACAAGCCCGAGGTCTGGACGAAGCCCGAGGTGCCGGCGAAGCTCGACGACATCGAGGTGACCCAGGTGCGCGCCACCAGCAAGGACGGCACGCAGGTACCCGCGTTCGTGGTGATGAAGCGCGGCACCAAGATGGACGGCAGCAACCCGTGCGTGCTCTACGGCTACGGCGGGTTCGACGTGAGCCTCAAGCCCGAGTTCCTCCCGACCATCGTGCCGTTCCTCGAGCGGGGCGGCATCTACGTGGTGGTCAACCTGCGCGGCGGCGGCGAGTACGGCGATGCCTGGCACAAGGCCGGCATGCTGCAGAACAAGCAGAACGTGTTCGACGACCTGTACGCGATGGCCGAGAAGCTGTGCGCCGAAAAGTACACGTCTGCCGCGCACCTGGCGGTGATGGGCGGCTCCAACGGCGGCCTGCTGACGGCCGTGGCGGTCACGCAGCGGCCGGAGCTCTGGAGCGCGGCGATCAGCGCGGTGCCGCTCTGCGACATGCTTCGCTACCAGGACTTCCTGCTCGCGCGCTACTGGGTGCCGGAATACGGCTCGAGCGAGGACGCCGCGGCCTTCAAGTGGCTCAGCGCGTATTCCCCCTACCACAACGCCAAGAAGGGCACCAAGTACCCCGCGGTGCTCTTCACGGCCGGGGAGAACGATTCGCGCGTCCACCCGCTGCACGCCCGCAAGATGGCCGCCGTGCTGCAGGCGACCTCCGCGAGCGACCCGTCGGCGGAGCCCATCCTGCTGTGGGTCGACCGCGAAGCGGGCCACGGTGCCGGCAAGCCGCTCGAGAAGCGGGTGGCGGACGCCGTCGACCAGTGGTCGTTTCTCATGTGGCAGACGGGTGCGTGCAACTGACGCGCCTCGTGCGCATCGGCGCGCTCGCCTCGCGCGGCGGGCGGACGGTCGAGAACGTCGCCCGCGCCTGCGAGCGCGGCGAGGTGCCGGCGACGGTCGCGGTCTGCGTGGTGATGCGCGCCGATGCGCCGGCAGCGGAGCGCTGCCGAGCGGCGGGCGTGCACGTCGAGGTGGTGGCACCGGAGCCGGCGGCGACGTTCGATGACCGTGTCGATGCGGCACTGCGGGCGCACGGCACGGAGCTCGTCTGCCTCTGCGGCTACCTGCGCCGCTTCCGCGTCGATGCGTGGCGGGGGCGCGCCCTCAACATCCACCCCGCCCTGCTCCCGGAGTTCGGGGGAGCGGGGATGTTCGGGGACCGGGTGCACGAGGCGGTGCTGGCGGCCGGGCGCCGCGAGAGCGGCTGCACGGTCCACTGGGTGGACGACCAGTACGACCACGGCGAGACGGTCCTGCGACGGACCTGCCCGGTCCATCCCGACGACACGGCCAACACCTTGGCAGACCGGGTCTTCCGCGAGGAGTGCCTGGCCTACCCCGAGGCGCTGCGCACGGTCCTGGCGACCTGGGCGCCCGGGCACGGCGCTGGGACGGCGGAAAAATCGGCAACACCGCGCTGATTTCCGCAAACGTTCGCCCGGGTCAGTCGTAGCCTCGGCAAGCGACCGATGCGTCCCTGGATTGCCGCCATCGCGGTCCTGACGCTCGCCGGAGCATCCTCCGGTCGGTCGTCCCCCAGTTGGTCGTCGGTCTCCGACGACACTGCCCCGGGAATCCGCGATCGCCCCGCGTCCGCGCCGCCATCGGGCCCGGGCCGCAAGGGGTCCGCGCCGGCGGTGCCAGCGTCGCCCGCCGCGGCACCGGGCGGCGGCAGCCTCCTCCCCGGCGAGACCGCGCCGCGCCACCGCGCCGACCGTCGCGCGCGCGAGCAGCAGGACGCCTGGCGCACGGCGCACCCCGGCAGCGCGTACCGCTACGGCGTCGACGAGGTCCACCGGATCGCCTACGCCACGTGCCTCGACGAGCAGAGCCACGCCGACATGCTCCGCATGCTTGCTGCGCAGGCGGACCAGCAGGCGGCCACCCTCTTCGACGCGCTGCCCGACGTGGATCTCTTCGTGGCCGTGGCCACGCCCGCCGACGTGCGCCGGATCTTCGCCGACAACCCCGCCAACGCGGGCATGTACGAGCACCCGCTGCGGCGGATCGTCACCGCCGACATCGGCACCGTGCTGCGCCACGAGTGGACGCACGCGATGCACTTCGGGCACATGGAGCGCCTCGGGCAGCCGCACGCCATGTGGGTGCAGGAAGGACTGGCCGCGCTGTACGAGTCGTACGAGCTGACGCCCGAGGGCGGCATCCGCTTCCTGCCCACGGACCGCCACAACCAGGCGCGCAGGCTGGCCGGCAACCGGCGTGCGCTTCCCGTCTCGCAGCTGGTCTCCATGAGCCCCGACGAGTTCATGGGGCGCAGCCAGGCGTGCTACCCGGTGGCACGGAGCGTGTTCGAGTTCATGGCCGACCAAGGCAAGCTGCGCGCCTGGTACCGCCGCTACGTGGAGACCTTCGCGCAGGACCGCACGGGCCGGCGCGCCATCGAGGACGCGTTCGCGATGACCGTGGACGACTTCGACCGCGCGTGGCGCGCGTGGGCGCTGGCGAGGGCCGCCGTCGACGTGGCGGCGGGGCGCGGCGACCGGCAGGTCGGCGTCGAAGTGCGGGCAGCCACCGACGGCGTGGAGGTCACGCAGGTCGAGCGCGGCAGCGCCGCCGACCGCGCGGGCATCCGCAGGGGCGACGTCATCCTCGAGATCGACGGCGTGCCGGTGCGCTCGCCGCGCGAGTGGGCACAGGCCACGGGCGCGATCCGCGTCCCCGAGGCGCCGGTCACGTTCCGCCGCGGCGCGGACCGCCGCGCAGCCACGCTCGAATTCGACCGCCAGGCGAAGGCCGGCGGAATGCAGGCAACCCCCGCGGGCCTCCCGGGCCCGGGAATCCGCGGGTCATTTCCTCGCAGGGGCCCCTTCGCATCGGAGGCTTGACGCGTCATGCACGTCACCATCAGCGCAAAGCACATGGACCTCACGCAGCCAATACGCGACTACGTGGAGCGGAAGATGGCGAAGCTCCCGCACTTCTTCAACCGGCTGCAGGAGATCCGGGTCATCATCGAGCGGATCCCCAACGGCTACCACGTGGAGGTGGTCAGCGACGTCGAGCACCACCGCGACTTCGTGGCCAACAGCAACGACCGCGACCTCTACGCGTGCATCGACCTGGTGACCGACCGCGCCGTGCGGCAGCTGCACGAGTGGAAGGAGCGCGTCCGCGGCGCCAGAAAGCACCTCCGGCAGGGGCGCAGGCGCGGCTGACGCCGCCCGCCGGCGCACCCGCCATCCTGTAACCTCACGCGTCGTCGGCTGCAGCCGGCGGCCGTCAGCGCTATCGCCCCAATCGGATCCAGAGAACATGAAGCTCCGCGACATCGTCGTCGAGAAGGCCATCATCGCCCCGCTGAAGTCGACCAAGCGCGACGAGGCCATCCGCGAGCTCGTGGAGGGCCTGGCCGCCCACGGCGCGGTCAAGCCGGCGCTGGCGGACGAGCTGGCGAAGGCGGTGGTGAAGCGCGAGAAGCGCGGGTCGACGGGTTTCGGCCACGGCGTGGCGGCCCCGCACGTGAAGACCCCCGACGTGCAGCGGGTGTTCGCCGCCGTGGGAATCGCGCCGGGCGGCATCGAGTTCCATGCGCTCGACAAGCAGCCCGTGCACGTGGTGTTCCTGCTGCTCTCGCCGGAGGACCGGCCGGAGGAGCACATCGACGCCATGGAGTGCGTGTTCGGCGTGCTCACCCAGGACAAGTTCCGGCGCTTCCTGCGCCAGGCGAAGACCCCGGCCGAGGTGTGGGGCCTCCTCGAGGAGGCGGACTCCGCCTCGCAGCCCCGCTGACCGGTGCCGAGCGCGAGAACCACCATCCTGAACTCGCTCGGGCTGCACGCGCGGCCGGCGATGGCGTTCGTGGACGCGGCCGGCGCGTTCGCAGCCGACGTGCGGGTGCGGCGCGCCGACGGCGACGAGGTGGTGGACGGCAAGAGCATCATGCAGATGCTGCTGCTGGCGGCCACGCAGGGAACGGAGCTGGAGATCACCTGCGAAGGCGAGGGCGCGGACGTCGCGCTGGCCACGCTGGTGGGCCTGGTGCAGCGCAAGTTCGACGAGGAGTGACCTTCCCATGGCGGAGCAGGCGCAGGAACGCGTGACCATCGTCGGCGACGGCCAGATGGGCGTCGTGATGGCGGCCATGCTCGCCGAGCGCGGCGTGCCCGCCACCGTGTGGGGCCCGTTTCCCGAGGCCATCCGTGCGCTGGCGGCATCGCGCCGCTCGCCGAGGCTGCCGGGGCTTGCGCTGCCGGCCGCGATCCGGTTCGAGCCGGACGCGCGCACCGCGCTCGCGGACGCGACGCTCGCGGTCAACGCGGTGCCCACGCAGTTCGTGCGCGCCGCATGGAAGGACGCCGCCGCGCACCTCGCGGCCGGCGTGCCGGTGGTGAGCGTGACAAAGGGCATCGAGGACGGCACGCTGCTCAGGCCGAGCGAGGTGATCGCGCAGGCCGTGCCGCAGGCTGGCGGCGCGCGGCGGGTGGCGGTGCTGAGCGGGCCGACCATCGCGGCCGAGCTTGCCGCGCGGCTCCCGGCCACGATGGTGAGCGCGAGCGCCGACGCCGAACTCGCCGAGCGCGTCCAGCGCACCTTCTCGCTGCCGTGGCTTCGCATCTACACCAACCACGACGTGGTGGGCGTGGAGATCGCCGGCGCCGCCAAGAACGTGGTGGCGCTGGCGGCGGGCATGGTGGACGGGCTCGGCCTGGGCTCGAACGCCAAGAGCGCGCTGCTTGCGCGCGGGCTGGCCGAGATCGTGCGCCTCGGCACCGCGCTCGGGGCGCGGCCGGAGACCTTCTTCGGGATCGCCGGCGTCGGCGACCTCGCCACCACCTGCTTCAGCCCCGAGGGGCGCAACCGCTCGTGCGGCGAGGCCATCGGCCGCGGCGAGTCGCTCGCGTCCTACCTTGCACGCACCGACAGCGTGGTGGAGGGCGTGGCCACGTCGCATGCCCTGCTTGCGCTGGCGTCGCGCCACGGCGTGGACATGCCGATCGTGCGCGCGGTGGAGTCCATCCTCTTCCACGGCAAGACCCCGGCCGAGGCCATCCGCGACCTCATGGGCCGCGAGGCGCGCGCGGAGCGCGTGGGGTAGCGGCGCCCGCGCGCTGCCCGGCCGCCACCCGCGGCGTACCATTCCCGGCCATGAGCACCGCCCCCGTCGCCGGGATGGATCCCGCCGAACCGTCGTCACGACCCGCGTCCGCCGCCGAGGCACTTGCCTCGGGCGGGAGCCAGCTCGAGCGCCGCCTCGTGGTGGCCCTGTCGGGGGGCATGCTGCTCCTGGTGTCGTGGCTCGCATCGGCACTGTTCGGGTTCGCGGAGAACGTCACCCAGGTCCCCGCGGCGATCGGCGCGATCGTGGTGGCCACGCCCCTCTTCGCGGGCGCGGTGCGCGAGCTGCGCGAGGGCCGGCCCGGCGGCAACGCGCTGGCGAGCCTCGCGGTGCTCGCCGCGATGGCCAACAACTTCTTCCTGCAGGCCGGGTTCCTCGCGTTCTTCCTCTGGCTTGCCGAGCTGGTGCTCAGCCGCACGGCGTGGGGTGCGCAGCGCGCCATCCGCGAGCTGGTGGAGCTGACCCCCGACGAGGCCCGCCTGGTCGGCGAGGACGGCGCGGAGCGGCAGGTGCCGCTCGCGCAGGTCCGCACGGGCATGACCGTGCGCGTCCGTCCCGGCGAGAACCTGCCGGTCGACGGCACGGTGACCGCGGGCGCAAGCTCCATCAACCAGGCGTCGCTCACGGGCGAGAGCGTTCCCGTGGAGGCGCAGGCGGGCACGCAGGTCTACGCGGGCACGGCGAACATCACCGGCCAGCTCGACATCCTCGTGACCGCGGTCGCGGGGCAGACCACCATCGGCAAGGTCGAGAACCTGATCCGCGAGGCGGAGAGGTCGAAGACCGCGCGGCAGGAACTCATCGAGAAGCTGTCCAACTACTACGTGCCGGTGGTGCTGATGGTGGCTGGCCTCGTGTGGTTCTTCACGTCGAAGAGCTCGGACCCCGCCGTGCGCGACGCCGCCGCGGTGCGCGCCATCACGGTGCTCGTGGTCACCACGCCCGGCGCGCTCCTGATCGCCTACCCCACCGCGATGGTGGCCGCGTTCGCCGCGGCCGCGCGCCTCGGCATCATGGTCAAGCAGACAAGCACGCTCGAGGCGGCCGGGGCGGTCGACACCGTGGTGATGGACAAGACCGGGACCCTCACGACCGGCAAGTTCGCCGTCAGCCGCCTGGTGCCCGCGGAGGGCGTCGACGGCGCGGCGCTGCTGCAGGCCGCCGCGGATGCCGAGCAGAGCTCGAACCACCCGCTCGCCACCAGCATCATGGAGACGGCGGCCCGCGCGCGGCTCGCGCCCGCGACCGTCAGCGCGTACCGCGAGGTGCCGGGCCGCGGCGTGCAGGCGACCGTCGCGTCGGGCACCGTGTTCGCCGGGCGCGGCATGTGGATCGCGGAGCTCAACCCCGCGGCCGCCGCGCAGGTGAAGGCCGTCGAGGAGAAGCTCGAGGGCATGAGCGGCGTGCACGTCATGATCGGCGACCGCTACCTCGGCGCCGTGGGCCTCGAGGACAAGCTGCGCCGCAACGCGGCCGAGACCGTGGCTGAGCTGCGCCAGCTCGGCGTGCGGCGCGTGGTGATCTTCACGGGCGACCGCCTCGGCGTGGCCAAGCGCGTCGGCGAGGCGGTGGGCGTCGACGCCATCGAGGCCGAGTGCCTGCCCGAGGAGAAGCACGAGGAGCTGAAGTACCTGATCCGCAAGGGAAGCCGCACGCTGGTGGTCGGCGACGGCATCAACGACGGCCCCATCCTCGCGAGCGCCGACGTCGGCGTGGCCATGGGACTCTCCGGCAGCGACATCGCCACCAACAGCGCGGGCGTCGCGCTGATGAACGACGACCTGCGCAGCATCCCGTTCCTCCTGGAGCTCGCGCGCAAGGCGAAGGGCATCGTGGCCGTGAACATCGGCGCCAGCCTGCTGCTTGCGCTCGTGGGCCTGGCGCTTGCGGCCACGGGCAAGATCGACATCTGGATCACGCCCTTCTACCAGGCCGCGGCGTACGTCTTCGTCATCGCCAACAGCCTGCGCCTCGTGCGCTTCGGCGAGGACTTCGCCGCCGCCGAGGAGCTGCGCCGCGCGCAGGAGGCGCTCGCCGTCTCCAAGCCAGTGCGCGCCGCCCAGCGCGCGTGAAATGGTGTCCGGGGTAACCCCGCACTCCTTTATCGGGACTCGAGCCCCGCGGCATCAACGTCCGGAGAAAGAAGTGCGGGGTTACCCCGGACCCATTTTCCCGAGGAGCGGCGTGGCCACGCGGGAGGCGATCGGTGCGGCTGGCATGCGCGGAACATCGCGCGCGCGGCGCTATTCTCGAAACCATGCACCGCTGCCCGCAGTGCGACTACGCCCTCGGCCCGATCGCCGGCGTGCCGGCGGACCGCTTCGGCGCGTTCACCGCCGCGGTGCACTGCCCCGAGTGCGGGTTCGAGATCCCGGAGGGCGCGCGCATCCTCGTGGGCAGCGTGACCGCCGCCGGCGTGCAGCCGCTCACGCGCGGGCGCCGGCTGCGGCAGGTGGCATTGGCCGTGCTGCCCATGTTCTGGTTCCTGCAGTTCGGCGTGCGTGGCCTCTCCGAGGTCATCACGCAGGGACCGCGCAACCTCAGCGCGTGGAGCGTCCTGAAGGCCGCATCCCTCGTCGCGCCGTGCCTGGCGCTCTGGACGGCGTGGCTGTACTGGTCGCCGAAGCGGGGCGACGACGACGCCGGCGCGCTGGCATCGCGTGACATGCGGTGGCTCTGCACCCCGGGCGCGCTGTTCGTCTACCACGGCTCATCGGCGGAAACAGCGGACTCCCCCGGCGTGGACCTCGGGATGGCCGTCGGTGCACGAGGCCAGGTGCAGGTGGTCCGCAACAAGAGCCGCAGGAAGCGGATCGATGCCGACGACGTCGCCAGCATCCGGGTCTATGCCACCGAGGACACGGGCAAGAGGCGGAGGGCCGGCGACCGGATCGCCGCGCGCCTGGTGGCCAACACGTGGGAGCGCGGCCGCGACGGGCGCCGCAAGGACATGCATTCCTGGGAGATCAACATCGACACGGCGGCCGAGCCCGGCCCGCCGGGCACCGACCACGCCGCGGCTGCCATCGAGGCGGGCGATCGCATCGCAAACCTCGTGCGCCAGTCGCTGGGGCTCGCGCGACGCGCGGAGGCCCCGACGGCCGTCGATGCGTTCGGCGCGGACGCGGCCGGCCCGCCGATCGTCATCGAGGGCTCGCGGTACGCACTACCGCCGCTGCACGCGCAGCGGCAAAGCATCCTGATGGCGATGGTGCTGCCGTTCGTGTTCACCGCGGTGTGGCCAGTGCTGCTGGCGGTGAACTTCGTCCACCAAGTGGTCACGGCGAACGGTGCTGGCGGTCCGGTGTCGCCGATCATCGGCGGCGGCCTGCAGGCCGTCGCCTGGGTGGGGACGATGCTCTGCGTGGCCGTGATCGTCGGCTGTTGGATGCTGATGCGCCGGGCCCGGCGCCGGGATTCCACGCGCTGCCGCTGGGACGTGGCCGCCGGCGGCATCCGCGTCACCGAGACCGAGCGCGACCGCCGCGGCGATCCCCGGCGCGGGACGGTCTTGGACGTGCCCGCGTGGCAGGTCGCCGCCGTGGGCGCGGTCACCTCGAAGCGCCGCATCCGCCTCGTGGCCTCCGACAGCGTCCGCAAGGAACTGGCCTCTGTCACGCTCGACGAGATTCCCGAGGGCGGTGCCGAGGCGCTTGCAGCGCGGGTGCTTGCGCGGCTTCGGGCAGGCCAGCCCGGCTGACCTGCCTCACTTCCCGAGCGCGGCGTTCAGCGCGGCGATCACCGCGTCCTCCTCCACCTCGGCGGGCAGCGGCACGTGAAGGAAGCGCTCGCCCACGAGCCCCAGTCCCCTGGCAGTGCCGCGCACGGAGAGCACCTCGGTCACAACGGGGATGGAGCTGTCGGGCGCGAACTGCTGGCCGAACGTGACGCGCGAGATGCCGCGGACCGGCACGACGGTCTCGGGCGCGTCTCGCTTCCCGCGCCCGATGATCCGCAGGCGGCCTGGCTCCGCCACCCAGGTCTCGGTGCTGCGCTGGAACCGCGCGCGCGGGCGCGCGACGGGTCGCATCATCAGGCGCGTGCCGAAGACGATGGTCAGCGGCAGCCCCGCTATCGCGATCACCTGCACGACCACCGCGAGCACGGTCGACACGCGCGTCGCGAGAAGGCCGATCGAGGCCACGAGAAGCGCTGCGCTGACGATGATCCCGGCGATCAGCACCACGGTCCCCTTGCCGCCACGGTATTGCGCGCCCGATGCGTTGCGGAACCCGCTCACCACCACGGCTCCGGCAGGCACGGCCAAGCCGCACTGTGGACAGCGCACGTCGCGCGGGAGCGGCTCCCACCACGAGCCCTCGGGCACCATGCCGAGCGGGTGGCTGCAGCGCGGGCACGTCGCGGGTTCCGCGGGCGTGCCGCGGGTGATCGGCGCCGGCACTGCCAGTCGGTTGGGGTTGCCGTCGACGAGGGGCGTCAGCACCGCAGCGCCCATCTTCGACTCCACCTCGACCGGCACGGCAACGGGCGCGCGCCGGATCGTCTTCTCGAGCGCCCGGGCAAGCGCCTCGGGCCGCTGACCGCCCGGCATCAGCAGCCACATGGTGCCCGCGTGCCGCCCGTCGTTCGCCATGTTGCCCGTGTTGTTCGTGTAGTTGGCCGCCCAGAGCGTAAACGGCGTCACGAAGTCGATCGCGCCCGCCTCGCCGGCGCCCTTGCGGCGAAAGAGCGGGATGTGCCGGCGCCCGCGCACGTCGCGGATGTCGCCGCCGGCGATGCTGCGTGGCTTGGCATCGGACGCCGGCTCGCCGGACCAGAGGTGCACCGCGCCCGGCACCACCATCGCACGGCGCATGCGGGCGCCGGCGCGTTCGCCGGAGGACCCGTCGGCGCGCCGCCAGCGCCGCCACGCGAAGTACCCGACGACCCCAAGTCCGATGAGCGCGGGAAGCGCGCCGATTGCCCATCCCTGCGTCACGCTCATCGGGATGCCGCGGCGCAGCGTCGAGCCCTGGACCGTGCTGAGGACGAACATCGCGCCGAGGATCGCGAGCCACGGCCCGCCGATGAGCGTGGCCGCCCCGAGCACGATGGCGAGCACGCTGCGCGAACCGCTCGGGTCGACGACCTCGGCATTGGTCCCGCCCACGAGGCAGTGGGCGCCCGCGGGGATCTCGAGCGCGCACTCGGGGCAGCATGCCGTCTCCGAGAAAGCGCCAGAGGCGTCGGCGGGCGCGCCCGGCAATCCCGTCAGCGCATATGCGCAGCGCGGGCAGCGGCAGCGCGCCACCGGCCCGACCGCGCCCGGGGCGGGCGCCGCATCCGGGCCGGCCGCCGCGGCCGCGCGCACGGCGTCAGGCAATCGTCACCTTCGGGTCGAGGTACACGTCCTGGATCGCGTTCAGGACCTTCACGCCGTCGGCCATCGGGCGCTGGAAGGCCTTGCGACCGGAGATGAGGCCCTGCCCGCCCGCGCGCTTGTTGATGACCGCGGTCTTCACGGCGTCGAACAGGTCGTTCTCGCCGCTCGCGCCGCCCGAGTTGATCAGGCCGATGCGACCGGAGTAGCAGTTCAGCACCTGGTAGCGGCACAGGTCGATCGGGTGGTCGCTGGCAAGGTCGCTGTAGATGCGCTTGTCGAACTTGCCGTAGCTCGAGCCGCCCGTGCCCATCGCCACATAGCCGCCGTTGAGTTCCGGCAGCTTCTGCTTGATGACGTCCGCCTTGATGGTGACGCCGAGGTGGTTCGCCTGGCCCGTGAGGTCGGCGCTCAGGTGGTGGTCCTTGCCGTCCTTCTTGAACGCGTCGTTGCGCAGGTAGCACCACAGGAAGGTGCACATGCCCAGCGAATGCGCCTGCTCGAAGGCCTCGGCCACGTAGACGATCTCGCGCGTCGCGTTGGGGCTGCCGAAGTAGATGGTGGCGCCGATGGCGCACGCACCGAGGTTCCACGCCTCGCGCACCGTGCCGAAGGGCACCTGGGAGGCCGCGTTCGGGTAGGTGAGCAGCTCGTTGTGGTTGTACTTCACCATGAACGGGATGCGGTGCGCGTACCGGCGGCTGACGCTCGCGAGCACCCCGAAGGTGCTGGCCACGGCGTTGCAGCCGCCCTCGACCGCGAGCTTCACGATGTTCTCGCCGTCGAAGTAGGCGGGGTTCTTCGCGAAGCTCGCGCCCGCGGCATGCTCGATGCCCTGGTCGACCGGCAGGATGCTCATGTACCCCGTGCCGCCGAGGCGGCCGTGGCCGTAGATCCGCTGCAGGCTCGCGAGCACCTGCGGGCTGCGGTCGCTCGGCGCGAAGCAGCGGTCGACGAAGTCGGGGCCGGGCAGGTGGAGGAGCGACCGCGACACCTTGGCCGCATGCGAGAGAAGGCCGTCGGCCTCGGGGCCCAGGGTCTTCGCGACGTCGATGGTGAGGTTCGGCATGGAGGGGGGATGATAAATGGAAAGTGGTCCCGTTCCGCCCGGACCAATTTCGCTCAGCGGATCCAGCCGCCGCAGAGCACGCGGTCGGCGTCGAAGCACACCACGGCCTGGCCCGGGGCGACCGCCGGCTGCGGCTCGGCGAAGCGCACCTCGAGGTCGGGCTGCGGGCCCGCGCCGGGGACCGCGCGCACCTGCGCCGGCACGGGGTCCGCGTTGTAGCGGATCTTGGCATGGCACTCGCGCCAGGCCTCGGCCGCGTCCACCAGCCAGTTGCAGTCGCCTGCCGTGCAGCCCGCGGCAAGCAGCGCCCCGCGCGGGCCCACGGTCACGGTGTTGGTGGCCGCGTCCTTGCCCACCACGTACACCGGCTCGCCCATCGCCACGCGCACGCCGCGCCGCTGGCCGACCGTGAAGTGCTGGTGCCCCGGGTGCTCGCCGAGGATGCGGCCGGAGAGATCGACGATCGCGCCCGGCCGCACGGCATCCGGGGTGCGGCGCGCCACCAGGCCCGCGTAGTCGTTGTCGGGGACGAAGCAGATCTCCTGCGAGTCGGGCTTGTCGAACACCGGGAGCGCAAGCTCACGGGCGAGCGCGCGCACGTCGGCCTTGCGCATGCCGCCCACGGGCAGCATCATCCGCGCGAGCCGCTCGCGCGGCGCACCGAAGAGCACGTAGCTCTGGTCCTTGTCCTGGTCCGCGCCCCGGCGCAGCGCGAAGCCGCCAGGGCCGTCCGGCTCGACGCGCGCGTAGTGGCCGCTCGCCACGAACTCCGCGTCGATCTGCCGGGCGTAGTCGTGCAGCTTGCCGAACTTCAGCCAGTCGTTGCAGCGCACGCAGGGGTTCGGCGTGCGGCCGGCGTTGTACTCGCCGACGAAGTAGTCGATGATGCGTCCGAAGTCCTTCTTGAAGTTCACCACGTAGAACGGGATGCCGAGCCTCGCCGCCACCAGGCGCGCGTCGGCCGCGTCGTTGATCGAGCAGCAGCCCTGGTGGCCGATCCTCAGCTCGACCGCGGCACCAGGGCGCGCGGCCGGGCAGGCGTCGGCGCGCTCGAGCTCGTCGAAGGACTCCCCCGGGCTCCCGAGGCGCATGAACACGCCCACCACGTCGTGCCCGGCGCGCTGCAGCAGCGCCGCCGCGACGGAGCTGTCGACGCCGCCCGACATGGCGAGGAGGACGCGAGCCATGGCCGCAACACCATACGCGCGTGCGCTACCCTTGCGCCCATGCCGCTGCTGTACGCAGGCATCGACGAAGCCGGATACGGCCCGCTCCTCGGCCCGCTCTGCGTGGGCTGTGCGGCGTTCGTGCTGCCGGACGCCCCGGGCGAGGCGGGCAAACCGCCGTGCCTCTGGCGCCTGCTCTCCGCCGCGGTGTGCCGCGGCACCAACGACAGGCGCCGGCGCATCGCGGTGGAGGACAGCAAGAAGCTCAAGGGCGCGAAGGACGCCGCCGGGCACCCGCTCCGCCACCTCGAGCGGGGCGTCGCCGCGTTCTCGTCGGCCGTCCCCGGCGCGCCGGCCGAGTGGGCCGAGGACGATGCGCTGCTTGCCGCGCTGGGCGCGCGGCCCGAAGGCCCGGGCGCGGCCGCCCCGCCCTGGCACGCCGAGCGGCACCCCCTTCCCGTGGGGAACGACGCCGCGACGCTCCGAATCGCCGGCGCCATGCTGCGCGCCGCGCTTGCCAAGGCGAAGCTCGAGTGCGCGGCCCTCCGCGTGCGCGCGATCGACGCCGCCGAGTTCAACGCGCAGGCCGGGGCCGTCGGCAACAAGGCCACCATCAACTTCATGGCGGCGATGCTGCACGTCGATGCCGTGCGCCGCATGGCCGCCGCCCGCGGTCTCGACGCCTGGATCGCGCTCGACCGCCAGGGCGGCCGCACCGAGTACCGCGCGCCGCTGCAGTCGAGCTTCCCCGACGCGCGCATCCGCATCCTCGAGGAGTCCGAGGGCCAGCAGCGGTACCGGCTCGATTTTGCGCCGGCCGCGGGCACCCCGGCCCATGCCGTCACCGTCGGCTTCGAGCTCGGCGGCGAGGAACGGCACCTGCCGATCGCGCTCGCCTCGATGGCGGCGAAGTTCGCCCGCGAGCTCCACATGCGCCGGCTGAACGCGTTCTTCGCACGCCACGTCCCGGACCTGCGCCCCACCGCCGGCTACGTGCAGGACGGGCGCCGATGGCTCGGGGACATCGGTTCCTCCGCACGGGACCTCGGAATCGCGGAGTCGGCGCTGGTTCGCTCGGTCTGAGCCAATAACCAATCGCTGACTTTGCGCTTGTGGCACCCCCCGGGCCGCGATATCCTTTCCGATCTACCCATTTTTCGCCCCGCTTCACGGACCCAACACCATGGCCATTGACCTCAGCAAGGTTCGCAACATCGGCATCTGCGCCCACATCGACGCCGGCAAGACCACCGTCACCGAGCGCATCCTCTTCTACACCGGCAAGATCCACAAGGTCGGCGAGGTGCACGAGGGCACGGCCACCATGGACAGCCTGCAGGAAGAGCAGGAGCGCGGCATCACCATCCAGTCGGCCGCGACCACCTGCCCGTGGGAGTTCGCGGGCACCGAGTACAAGGTGAACCTGATCGACACCCCGGGCCACGTGGACTTCACCATCGAGGTGGAGCGCTCGCTGCGCGTCCTCGACGGCGCCGTGGCCGTGTTCGACGGCAAGGAAGGCGTGGAGGCGCAGTCCGAGACGGTGTGGCGCCAGGCCGACCGCTACGGCGTGCCCCGCCTCTGCCTCATCAACAAGATGGACAAGCTCGGCGCCGACTTCGACTACAGCTTCAAGTCGATCCGCGCGCGCCTCGGCGCCAACGCCGTGGCCATCCAGATCCCGATCGGCTTCGGCAACGACTTCAAGGGCATCATCGACCTGATGGACATGAAGGCCCTCTACTGGACCGCCGAGGACCAGGGCCAGAACATCCGCGAGGAGGAGATCCCCGCCGACCTCAAGGACACCGCCGAGATCTGGCGCGCCGAGATGGTCGAGAAGATCGCCGAGCTCGATGACTCGCTGATGGAGAAGTTCCTCACCGACCCGGCCACCATCACGGTGCCGGAGCTCAAGGCGTCGCTGCGCAAGAGCGTCTGCGCGCTGAAGGTGTTCCCGGTGCTCTGCGGCTCCGCGCTCAAGTACGTCGGCATCCAGCGCGTCCTCGACAGCGTCGTCCAGTACCTGCCCAACCCGACCGAGTGCCCGGACGTGGAGGGCGTCGACCCGCGCGACACCTCCATCAAGATGTCCCGGCCGCACACCGAGACGGCGCCGTTCAGCGCGCTGGTCTTCAAGGTGGTGGCCGACGTCGCCGGCACGCTCACCTACATCCGCGTCTACTCGGGCAAGCTCGAGAAGGGCATGCGCGTCCTCAACCCCGGCAACGGCAAGCGCGAGAACGTGTCCCGCCTCTACGAGATGCACGCGCAGAACCGCTCGGCGCTCGACTCGACCGGCCCCGGCCAGATCGTGACCGTCGTCGGCCTCAAGGACTCGTTCACCGGCGACACGCTGTGCGACCCGGAGAACCCGATCATCCTCGAGCGCATGACCTTCCCCGAGCCCGTGATCAGCATGTCGATCGAGCCGCAGACGGCCGACGACAAGAAGAAGCTCGGCGAGGCGCTCACCACCATCCGCCGCGAGGACCCGTCGTTCCGCTCCAACTACAACGACGAGACCGGCGAGACGATCATCAGCGGCATGGGCGAGCTGCACCTGGAGATCATCAAGAACAAGCTCGTGCGCGACATGAAGATCGGCGTCAACGTCGGCAAGCCGCGCGTCAGCTACCGCGAGACGATCACCGGCAGCGCCAAGGACGTCCGCGGCCTGTTCAAGAAGCAGTCCGGTGGCCGCGGCCAGTACGGCGATGCCGTCGTCACCATCATGCCCATCACCCCCGAGGAGGCCGCCGCCGAGGAGCTGGAGATGGAGAACGGCATCGTCTTCGAGGACAAGGTCCAGGGCGGCTCCATCCCGCGCGAGTTCATCCCGAGCGTCGAGTACGGCATCCGCCAGGCGGCCGCGAGCGGCGTCATCGGCGGCTACCCGGTCATCAACTGCCGCGTGCAGCTGGTGTTCGGCTCGTACCACGACGTCGACTCCAACCAGATCGCCTTCGAGCAGGCCGGCGCGCTGGCCTTCCGCGAGGCGTTCACCAAGGCGGGCCCGGCGCTGCTGGAGCCCATCATGAAGGTGGTCATCACCACGCCGGACGAGTTCTTCGGCAACGTGTCGGGCGACGTGGCCAGCCGCCGCGGGCAGATCATCGACAGCGAGATGCGCGGCAACACCCGCCAGATCACCGCCGAGGTGCCCCTGAGCGAGCTGTTCGGCTACACGACCTCGCTGCGCTCGATGACGCAGGGCCGCGCGGCCGCCAGCATGGAGCCGCTCACCTACCGCCAGATGCCGGAGCGCCTGAAGCAGGAAGTGCTGGCCAAGCAGTGACCGCGGGCCCGCGACGGGCCCCGCGTCCAGCCCATCCGTGAACCTCCCGAAGGTCCCGCCGAAGCGCGGGACCTTCGTGCTTTCGCGCGCGTCACCCGCCGCGATGCCCGCATGCGCACCGCACGTGCCGCCCCGCACCGGCAGCCGGGCGCGCGCCGCGCCGCCATCGGCGCACGCGTCCCGTCAAGTACCCTGCGTGCATGGTCGAGGCCACGGACGGGACCCTCTTCAAGGCCGAGTACGAGCGGGAGCTGGAGACCTGGCTCCGGCGGCGCTTCGGGTGGCTGCTCGGCGCGATCCTCGGGTGGGAAGTGCTGTCGCTCCTCCTCGCCGTGGCGATGGCGCTCCTCTACCGGGTGTCGGCGAGGGCCGATCTCTCCGAGGTCGCCGAGGAGGACCCGGAGGCCGCGGCACAGCTCGACACGCTCCGCGAGGCGGGCCCCGAGTACCTCACGCTGACGATGCTCGGCACGATCCTGGCGCTGGCGATCGCCGCGCGCGCGTTCGTGTCGGTGCGGCGCCGCCTGGAGACGCGCGAGCAGACGCTGCAGGCCACCAACTGGCTGATCCTCCAGATCGGCGCCGTCACCTTCGGCACCGACCTCGCCATGCGCCTCCTCTGGCCCGTGCGCGCGAACGAGCTCGGCACCGCCGGCCTGCCCACGATCCTCTTCCTGCACCTCGTGCCGAGCCTGATCCTGCCGTGGACGCCGCGCGAGAGCATGCGTCCGATGTACCCGCTCGCCTCGATGCTGATGCTCGAGCTCGTGGTCCTCAAGATCACGGGGATGGTGGGGTCGGCGGACATCGTGCGCACCCTGCTCCTGGCGCCGATCGCGCTGGCGCCGGGCCTTGCCGTCAGCTGGTACCGCATGCGCGTGCACCGCCGCCGCTTCGACCGGCAGATGGTGACCAAGGGCTTCTTCGCCATGCGCCGCGAGCTGTCGCAGGCCAAGGCGGTGCAGATGGCGCTCTTCCCCAGGCCGGTGCGCGAGGGCGGCCACGACTTCGACTTCGCGTACTCGCCGGCCAACGAGGTGGGCGGCGACTTCATCCACGCAAGCCTCGACGAGAAGGGCCGGCTCGACGTGGTGCTGATGGACGTCACCGGCCACGGCCTGGCGAGCGCGCTCACCGTGGCGCGGCTCTCCGGCGAGGTGGAGCGGCTGCTCGCCGAGGACCCGGACATGACCCCGGGCACCGTGCTGCGCTCCCTGAACCGCTACGTGGCGCTCACCCTCTCCAAGCACAGCGTGTACCTGACCGCCATCTCCGTGCAGGTGGACCCGGTGCACGGCACCGTGCGCTACGTCAATGCGGGCCACCCGCCCGCATGGGTGCGCCGCGGCGACGGGCGCGTGGAGCGCTTCGACTCGACCACGTTCCTGCTCGGCGCGGTGCCCGACGCGGACTTCGACGCCGACGAGACGGAGATCGTCCTCGGCCCCGACGACGTGCTGGTGCTCGTGACCGACGGCGTCCACGAGGCACCCGACCGCACGGGACGGCAGTTCGGCATCGAGCGCATCGCGGAGTTCCTGGCGCGCCCGCTCCCGCGGGACGGCGTCTCGCGCGCGCTCACCCATGCCGTCGAGCAGTGGCGCGGCAAGGTGGGCGACGACGACGTCCTGGTGGCGACCATCCGCACGCCCGCGGCCACGCCGCCGCTGCCGCGCACCGCAAGCCACGCCGAGGACATCGAGCGCGGCATCTCGATGGGCCTGGCCGCGACCCCGCCGGAGGAGCCGGCACCCGCCGCCGGCGCGCCCGCGTGACCGACCAGAGCGCCGAGGCCCTGCTCCCGTGGATGCGCCGCGCCGCGCGCATCGCCTGGCGCGGGCACGGCGGTGCCGAACCCAACCCGATGGTGGGATGCGTCGTGCTCGATGCGCAGGGTTCGTTCGTCTCCGAGGGCTACCACCGCCGGTGCGGCGGGCCGCACGCCGAGGTCGAGGCGCTCGCACGCGCGGGCGCGCGGGCGCGCGGCGGGACCGCGCTCGTCACGCTCGAGCCCTGCAACCACCACGGGCGCACCGGTCCATGCAGCCAGGCGCTGCTTCGGGCGGGCGTTGCGCGCGTGGCCTATGCCTGCGGCGATCCCAACCCGGCGGCCGCGGGCGGCGCGGCGGCGCTGCGCGCGGCGGGCGTCGACGTGATCCAACTGCCCTGTCCCGAGGCCCACGACGTCACCGAGCCGTTCCTGCGCCGCGTGCGGACGGGCCGCCCGTGGACCATCGTGAAGTATGCGCAGTCGTCGGACCTGCGGATCGCGGGGCGACCCGGCGACCCGCGCTGGATCAGCTCCCCCGCAAGCCGCGCCATGGTCCACCGCGAACGCGGGCGCGTCGACGCGGTGCTCACCGGCATGGGCACGGTGCTCGCGGACGATCCGCTGCTCACGGTCCGCGGCGTGGGTGCGAGGCGGCAGCCGATGCGCGCTGTGTGGGACCCGGACCTCTCGATCGACGACGACCGGGCGCTGGTGCGCACCGCGAGCGAGCACCGCACGGTGGTCGGCTGCACGCCGGCCGCGTGCGCCGCGAACCCCGGACGCGCGGACGCGCTGCGCGCCCGCGGCGTGCGCGTGGCGCCGTGCGACGGCGTGGCTGCGTTCCTGCGCGCCCTCGCCGGGCTCGGGTGCTCGACCGTGCTCGTGGAAGCGGGCCCCCGCCTCATGCGGCGGCTTGACGACGAGCGCCTGATCGACGACCTCTGGGTCTTCACCGCACCCCACGCGATCGGCGATGCCGGCCCCCGGACCCTGGCGCCGTTCGATGCAGCGCGGCTCGCGGGGCTCCGGCGCCTGTGGACCGGCCACCGGGGCGGCGACCGAGCGGACATCTACCGCATGCCGGTGTAGGCCGCCGCGTCGGTCGCCACGTCGAACCCCGCGGGGAACACCCGCAGCACGCCCTCGCCGCCGTCGAGGGCCCACTGCCCGCCGGGCTCGTGCGCCACGCGGACGCGCGCGAGCGTGCTGCCGTCGGCAGCGAGCAGCGCGTACTCCCCCAGCACAAGCGCCTCCGGCATGCGCTGGAACGCCACCGCCGGGGCGCGGGCCTCGCAGAGCTGCGCGAGGAGGCGACGCACGCGCTCGCCGTCGGCCGCCACGCGCGCGCCGCCCGCGTCGGCGGTCCATGCATCGAGCGAGCGCTCCAGCGCGAACGCCCCGGCGCTGCCCGGGCCCTCGGCCGGTGTCCAGCGGATCCCGCGCACGTCGGCCGGAACCGCGTCGCTGCCGCGCGGATCGACGAAGAACGCAGGCGGCGGGAACATCGCGGCGAGCGCCTTGGGCCCAAGCTGCACCACCACCGGGCGGCCGCCCACGCGCGCGAAGCGCTCCGGCGCACCCTCGGCGACCGGGATGCCGACGTCCACGAGGCCGGCCGGTGCATCGCCCGGGGCCGCGCCAGCGCGCCCGAGCACGACGCCGCGCTCCGGCTGCGAAAGCCCGAACGCCGCCAGGTCGTCGGGGCGATCGGCCGCGAAGGCGTCGGCCTCGGCGCGCGCGAGCGCCTCGAGGTACCCGCGCACCGCGTCCGCGTCGGCCCGGGACGCGACCGGCTCCAGGAGCGACCACTTCCCCGCCGCGCGCTGCAGCACGAGCCGCTGCCCGGGTGCCGCGCCGTAGCGCACCTCGATTCGCGCGATGTCGGCGCCGCCCGGCTCGTGCACGCGCCGCAGCCGCCACTGGCGCGGGTCGCCCTCCGCCGCCAGCGCATGGAGCGACGCATCGACGCTCGCGGCCTCGGCGCGCCCGGAAACGCGTGCCCATGCGCGCCCGGCCACGGTCCGGCGCCCGAGCTCGATGGACCGCTCGCCGCCGGGCCACGCAAGCCGCAGCACGCACGCCGGAGGGTCGAGCCCGAGCGCGGTGCGTGCGGCCGGGTCGATCGACGCAGGGTCCACCGCACGCGAAGACGTGAGCGCGGCGGCGACGTCGATCACCTCGCGCACGGAGGCAGGATCCGCCGGATGCGCGAAGGGCTCGACCTGCTCCCAGCCCGAGGCGGTGCGCACGAAGACTGTCTCGGTCGCGTCGCGCGGGCGGACCTCCACGCGATCCACGCGCTCGAGGGGGATCTCGTCGACGGCGAAGAGCGGCGCCGTGGTGCGCGCTCCGCCTCGCGAGGAGGAGGGCGAACGCAGGGCAAGCCACGCACCGACCGTGACGGCGCACAGCAGCCCGAGGATGATGAGCGTGCGGTTGGTCACGTCCGCAGCCTCCTCCGCCCCACGACCACCGCGCCGGCCGCCGCCACGAGCGCAGGAACCAGCACGGCCTCGGCGATGCCGACGGAAAGCACCGCGCCGCGCGCAAGCCGCGGAAGCCGCGCCACCTCGCGCCCAGCGCCGCCGCCGGCAAGGTCCTCGCGGCCCGCGAGCCACGCCGCGGCGGCCACCAGCAGCTCGCGATTGCCCGGGTTGCGCAGCGCGACGCGCCCGCCGCCGAGCGGATCGGCGGCGTCCGCCACGGAGGTCGACATCCAGCCGGATGACCCCACCATCACCGTGCGCGCCGGGCGCCCGCCGTCCGAGGCCGACGTCTCCGACGAAAGCACCACCGGCACCGGCACGGCCACGCGCTTCGACGCGGGCGCCGAGAGCCGCGCACGAACATCTCGCCGCCAGTCGTCCTCCACCCATCGGTCGGCCGACGGCTCCACCACGGCCACCGCCTCGGTGCCGCCGGCGGTCGATGCAAGCGGCACCGGTCGGTCGAGCAGCACGCGCTGGCCATCGATGGCGCGACCGATCGCCGTCGACGCCTCTCCGCCGAGGAGCACCTGCGCGGTGCGGGTCTCCGCGCGCTCGGGGCCGACGGGAACCACCTCGAGGATGGTCCGCCCCGTCTCGGCACGCAGCCCGCGCGAGGAGAGCACTTCCGCCCACGGGTCCTGCTGCCCGAGGAGCGGGAGGAGGCTTGGCCCCACGGAGAGGAGCACCGGCTGCCCCTGCGCCACCAGCCGGCGCGCCGCCGACAGGAGCTCGCGCTCGCGGGGCGATTCGTCGGTCACGTCGCGGTCGGCAGGCGGGACCACGATCCACACCGTCGCGCGCCCGCCGGCAGCCGCCGGCTGCGCACCGTCGCCCGGCACCCACTCGCGCACCTCGAAGCGCGCGCTGCGCAGCGCGTCGGCCGCGGCCGCCAGGTCGCGGCGATCGGGAGAGGGGCGGAGCAACCCCGGCGGGCCGGAGTGCACGAACACGGCAAGCGGCGGAACGCCCGACACGAGCGCGCGCATCGCCGAGGCGATGGCCTGCTCGCCGCGGAACCGGCGGTCGAAGGCAATGGCGCCGCCGGCGCTTCCGGACACGAGCTGCCACCCCGGCACCGTGGCCACGCCAGGTGGCCCGATGACGACGGCGCAGTCCCCTGCCGCGAGCGCCGCACCCACCTCGGCGCCGTGCAGCCTCGGGAGGCGGTCGAGCGCATCCTGCGCGCGGCGGAGGTCCTGGGCCAGCGCAGCCATCTCGGCAGGCGCGGATGAAAGCCACGCCCTGAGCGCGCCGCCGGCATCGCCCCGCGCGGCGCGCTCGGAGAGCGTTCGCGATGCCGCCAGCAGTTCCTCGCCCCAGTGCTTGAGGTTGGCGGAGACCGCCGCGGCGGCCCGGGCCTCGGCGGGGAAGGGGCGCGCATCGCTGGCGGCGCGCAGCTCGGCAATGGAACGGTCGAAGGCCGGCTTCTGCGCGGCAAGCTGCAGGAATGCCGCGCGCAGCGCATCGAGGTCCTGCCTGCTCGGGTCGTCGGCCGGGAGCGCGGCCACCAGGTCCGCGAGGCTCGGCGCCTGCACGGAACCGAAGCGGGCCACGCGCGCGAAGGCCTCCAGCCCGCCGCGCAGCGCCGCGCCGTGCGCCGCGAGCGCGGCGGCATCGCGCGACTGCACCGCGTCGAGCACCGCCTCGTAGCGCGCGGCATCGGCGGGATCGGCGGGGTCGACGCGCATCGCGCCGATGCGCGCGCCGGCCGGCGCCGATTCGGCGAGCCGCGCGAGCACCTCGTCCACCTGCCGCGCGACGCCCGCGTCCGGCGATGCCAGCACCAGCGCAACGGTCCACTCGCCCGAGAGCCCGCCCACCAGCGCGCGCGTCGGCTCGGCAAGCGTGTAGGCGCGCGTCTTGGTCATGTCGGCGGAACGCCGCAGGCGCGGCAGGTCGGCGAGCGCCACGAACGCCGCGGCCGCGGCGGCCGCCAGCGCAAGCCCCGCCCCCACGCGCCGTCGCGACGCGATGCGGCCCGGCAGCGAGGGCCGCGCCGCGGCCACGGTGGCAGAGAGCAGGAACCACCCGCAGGTGGCGGCGAAGAACGCCGCGTTGCCGCTGTCGAGGAGCCCGAGCAGGAAGTCATCGAGCCGGCGCAGCGGATCGACCGCGAACGCCACGAACGCCATCGATCCCGGCAGCACGCCGGGCGCGCTGCGCGCGAGCGCGATCCACGTGAGCCAGACGAACACGGTCACCAGGTAGGCCGCCACCTGGTTGCCCACGAGCGCCGAGAAGAGGATGCCGGACGCCAGGTACGCGCCGCCCGCAAGCACCAGGCCCAGCACCCCGGTGGCCGCCTCGAGGTAGTCGGGGCGCGCGAACCACTCGAGCGCGGCGAGCTGCGCGGCCACCGGGAGGGCGACCGTCACGGCAAGGAGCGCAAGCAGCGCCGCGAACTTGCCGAGGACGATGGCCGCGGTGCCTGCGGGCGACGCCGCGAGCGATGCCCACGTGCCGCTGCGCAGCTCCTCGACGATCGACCGCATCGAGAGCGCGGGCGCCACCAGCATCACCGCCCACCCGAGCGCGATGAACGTGCCCCGAAGCGTGGCCGGCGCCCCGCTGCGGAAGACGGCCACCGCGAACACCGTGCCGGCGAGCGCCGCGAACGCGGCCATCACGCTCCAGCCGAGCGCCGAGCCCAGCTGGATGCGCCACTCGCGGCGCGCGACGGCCAGCGCGCCCGCCATCATGGTGCCACCCCGCGCCGCGCGCGGACGATGCTCAGGAACGCGCCCTCGAGCGACGGTTCCTCGATGCGCACGCTGCGCGCGGGCGTGCCCGCGGCCACCAGCGCGCGCCCGGCCTCGGCGGCCGCCGCCGAGGCGTCGGCGCCGGGCGACAGCGAGAGCGCGCACTGCGTCCAGATGCCGTCGCGGCCCGAGTTGGATGCAAGGGCGACGCCGGGGATGCGCGCGAGCACCGCGGCCGGGTCGCCGGGGGCCTCCACCACCACGCGATGCACGCCGGCACCCAGTGCCCGCAGCTCCGCCATCGTGCCGTCGGCCACCACCCGGCCGCGGTCGATCAGCACGGCCCGGTCGCAGCTTGCCTCCACCTCGGCAAGCACGTGGCTCGAGAGAAGCACGGTGCACTCGCCGCCGAGGTCTCGGACCAGCGCGCGGAACTCCATCACCTGCTCGGGGTCGAGGCCCGAGGTGGGTTCGTCGAGCACCAGCACGCGCGGCGCGTGCACGATCGCCGCGGCCATCCCCGCGCGCTGCCGGTAGCCCTTGGAGAGCTGGCCGCACAGCCGGCGGCGCACGTCGAGCACCTGGCAGCGCGCAAGCGCGCGATCGACGGCCCCGGCGCGGGCGCGGCGCGGCACGCCGTAGAGCTCTGCCCGGAAGCGGACGAACTCCTCCACGGTGAGGTCCGGCTGCACGGGGCTCTCCTCGGGGAGGTAGCCCACCGCGCGCCGCGCGTCGGCGGCATCGGCCTCCATCCGCATCCCGGCCACCGCCACGGCCCCCTCGTCGGGCGCCATCGCACCCACCACGATCCGGATGGTCGTGCTCTTGCCCGCGCCGTTGGGACCGAGGAAGCCGCACACGCTCCCGGCGGGCACGGCGAACGACACGCGATCGACGGCGACGACGCGCCCGAACCGCTTGACGATGCCATCGGTCTCGATCATGCGGGAAGGTCCGTGCGGCGCGGGGAAACCGCCGCCTTGCGGATTGCGAATCCTACCCGTGGCGCGGCTACACTCTTGCCGACGCACGGAACGCGCGATGTCCCCGCAGACCCGAAACGACCTGCACGGCGGCGACCCGGCCCTCCTCCTCGAGGAGATCGGCGACGGCATCGGGGTGGTGGACTCGGCGGGCGAGATCCTGTGGATGAACCATCGCCTCGAGGCGCTCAGCCCCGAGACCATGCGCCGCTTCTGCGACTGCTGCCGCGACCTGCTGGCCGAGCTCGCGCGCGACGGCATCGACCGCCGCACGCACCTGCGCACCTTCCGCGCCGGTGATAGGAGCTGGGAGGTGGCCATCACCCCGCTCGCCGACGCAGGGTCGCGCGACGCGCCCGCCTCGCGGGCGGTCGGGGTGCTGCACGACGTGACCGGCCGGCAGCGGGTGCTCGACCGGGTCGATGCCGTCGATGCGGCCGGCGCCGACCTGCTGGCGCTCGATGCGAAGATCGTCAACCCGCTCAACGTCGGCGACCGACTCAAGCTCGTCGAGGGCAAGATCGTGGGCGCGCTCGAGCGGCTGTTCGGCGCGCAGGAGTTCGAGGTGCGGCTCCTCGACAAGGTCACGCAGCGGCTGGAGCTGGTGACGAGCCGCGGCATCGCGCCGCTGCCGCCCGGGCGCTTCCTGCACGCGAGCCACGACGGCAACGGCATCTCCGGGCGCGTGGCGCTCGAGGGGGAGCCGTACCTCTGCATCGACGCTGCGGCCGATCCGCTCTACGTCGCCGGCCTCGAGGGCGCGCGCAGCAGCATGACGGCACCGCTCCTACTCAACGACCGCGTGGTGGGCGTGCTGAACGTCGAGAGCCGCCACGAGGCGCGCTTCGACGAGGAGGACCTCCTCTGCCTCGAGCTCTTCGGCCGCTACGTGGCCATGGCGCTCAACATCCTCGACATGCTGGTGGTGGAGCGCTACACCACCAACCAGCGCGTGAGCGGCGCGCTGCGCGACGAGATCGCCGCGCCCATCAACGCCATCCGCGAGGCCGTGGAGGCGCTCAGGCGCGACCCGGACGTGGAGGCGCAGGCCGTCGCCGAGCTCGAGCGGGCCATCGCATCGGTGGAGAACCGCGTGCGCGGCGCAACCGGCGGCCCGCAGACGGTGCTCGGCGTCGACCGCATCGACCGGTCCAAGGGCCCCGACCCCGACTTCGTCGGGCGCCGCGTCGCGGTGCTCGACGACGAGGCACCGGTGCGCGACGTGGTGGCCAACGTGCTCGCGGAGGTCGGCGCGTCGGTCGATCGCTTCACCTCCAGTTCGGAGGGCTGCGACCGCATCGAGCGCCTGGCCGCCGAGGGGCGCCCGTACGACGTGGTGATCAGCGACGTCCGCATGCCCGAGCGCAACGGCTACGAGGTGTTCCGCGTGGCCAAGCAGGCGTGCCCCCGCACCCAGGTCATCCTGATGACCGGCTTCGGCTACGACCCGAACCACAGCATCGTCCGCAGCACCCAGGAAGGCCTGCACTGCTTCCTGTTCAAGCCCTTCCAGGCGCAGCAGCTCGTGGACGAGGTGCGCAAGGCCATCGCCGAGTGGAAGGGCGAGCGGCCACTCTCCGAGCGCTGACCGGCACGGTCACGCCCGGCGCGCCACCAGCAGCCGCCAGAATCCCTCGAAGTCCTTGCGGACCTCGATGGCCCGCAGCTCGCGATTCGCATTCGCCGCCTCGAGCACGTCATCGTGCTGGCGGTGGCCGATCTCGCAGAGGAGCGTGCCGCCGGGAGCCAGCCACTCGTGCGCGCCGGAAATGAGCGGCGCCAGCACGTCCATGCCGCGCGGGCCGCCTGCGAGCGCGCTGCGGGGCTCGTGGTCGCGGACGTTCGGGGCCATCTCCTCCCACTCGTCGTCGCGCACGTACGGCGGGTTGGAGGCGAGCACGTGGAAGCCGCCGCGCTCGTCCGCATGCAGCGGCGCGTAGAGGTCGCCGGCGCGGAACTCCATGAAGCCAGCCACGCCATGCGCCTCGGCGTTGGCACGGGCAAGGTCAAGCACGGCGGGCACGAGGTCCGTGGCCACGATGCGCACGTCGACGGGCGGCGGGGCCGCGCCGGGCTCGCCGCCTCGACGCTGCCCGCGCAGCGCGGCCGCGACGCACGACGCGATGCAGCCGGTCCCCGTCCCGACCTCGAGCATCCGGACGGGCGAAGCACCGGTGGCGGCGGTGGCGCGAAGCGCGGCAACGGCCTCCTCGACGAGGTGCTCGGTGGCCGGGCGCGGGATCAGCGTGGACGGGCCGACCGCGAACCGCTTCGACCAGAACCACGCCTCGCCCACGAGGTACTGCACGGGCTCGTGCTTCGCCGCGCGCGCCACCAGCGCGCGCAGGCGTTCCAGCTCGCCGGCCGCGGCGGGACGGTCGGCCTCCATGTAGAGCTGCATCCGGTCGGCACCGAGCACGTGGCCCACGAGCATCTCCGCGCAGACGCGCGGGCTGTCGACGCCGCGCGCGGACAGGTGGCCATCGATCCAGCGCACCAGGCGGCGCGTGGTCCACGATTCGGCTCCCTTTCCCGCGGAATCGTGCTCGGCGGCGGCTCGCATCGGACGAGTATCCTATTGCGCCCAAACAGGCAGGATTCCCCCAATGTCCGATGCACTCCAGATCCTCCGACAGGCCGCCTCCGATTCCGGGCGGTTCGCCGCCGCCGAGCTCGCCGCCGGTGCGCTCCGCTGCCGCGCCAGCGGGAGCGCCGCCGAGGCGTGGTACGTGGTGTCGCCCGAGGGCGATGGGTGGGCCGTGAGCCTGGAGACGCCCGACCGGTGGCTGAGCGAGTCCATCGAGGGCGACATGCTCGAGGGGCGTGACAGCGCCGAGGAACTGGTGGACGACGAGCTGGTGGAGGTTGGCTTCCCCAACCGCTGCGAGAAGGTGAAGCACTACCGCGACGACGCCAGGGTCTACGTGTTCCGCACGCGCGTGCCGCTCGACGGCGTGCCGGACGCGGCGCGCGGGCTGGCCACGTACCTGCTTGCGTTCGAGGCGGCGTTCTCGCAGCTCGGCGACATGCAGGGAAGCGACGGCGAATGACCTCCCGCCCTCCCAGGGTGGTGATGCTCGGGTGGGAGTTCCCGCCCTTCATCACGGGCGGACTCGGCACCGCCTGCCACGGCCTGACCAAGGCGATGGCGGCCCGGGGCTGCGACGTGACCTTCGTCCTTCCCAAGGGCGTGCGCGGCGAGAGCGCCTCGCACGTGGACCTGGTGGTGCCGGGTGCGGGTGCGGATGCCCCGAACGTTGCCACGCGCTCCGGATCGTCCCTGCCGGCGGGCGTCGCGGTGGACCGGCGCAGCGCCGACCGCGGCATCGCGGCTCGCCGCGCCCCGAGCCCGCCCTCGTCACCCGCGGTCGCCGCGGCCGCGGCCGCGATGGCCGTGCAGCGGCCCGGGGACGGCGTGGCAGCCGGCGCACAGGCCGCGGCCAAGGCCCCGGGGGCGCCCGAGCGAACCGCGTCCCGGGCGGTGCGGATGCTTGCGGCGCCCTTCATGGCAAGCGGCGCGTACTCGTCGCCCGCGGCCCGCACCGTGCTCGAGCGCCTCGCCAACGCAAGTGCCGCGCCGCAGCGCTTCCTCCGCCAGGGCGCGCTCGCCGGCGAGGCGATGGAGCAGCTCGGGTCCGACCTCCTCTCCGGGCTCGACGACCACGAGCGGCACGAGGCCGCGCTCCTCCTCGAGGCCTGGGAGCGGTACGGCACCGACGATCCGATGGCCGTCGCCGAGATGGTGGAGATGGCTCGCGCCGTGCGCGCAGCGGTGCCGGAGTCGAACGGCCGCGGCGCAGGCATCGCGCTCGCGCGCGGAAGCGGCACGCCCGACTACGCGGGCGACCTCCTCGCGCAGAGCGAGGCCTATGCGCGCTTCGTCGTGGAGAGCTGCCGTGACCGCGACTTCGACGTCATCCATGCGCACGACTGGCTGACCTACCCCGCCGGCATCGCGCTCGCCCGCGTGACCGGCAAGCCGCTCGTGGTGCACGTGCACAGCACCGAGTTCGACCGCTCGGGCGAGCACGTCAACCAGCCCGTCTACAACATCGAGCGGCGCGGAATGCATGCCGCGGTGAAGGTGGTGACCGTGAGCATGCTCACGCGCAACATCTGCGCCAACCGCTACGCCGTGCCCCTCTCCAAGTGCGAGGTGGTCTACAACGGCGTCGACCTCGACCCGAAGTCCGCGGGCGTGACCACCATCGGCGGGCGCGACCGCATCGTGCTCTACTTCGGCCGCATCACCATGCAGAAGGGCCCCGAGTACTTCGTGCACGCGGCCAAGCGCGTGCTGGAGAAGTTCGAGGACGTGAAGTTCGTGGTGGCGGGAAGCGGCGACCAGGCGCAGGGCATGATCTCGCTGGCGGCGCAGCTGGGGATCGGGCACAAGGTGCTCTTCACGGGGTTCCTGCGCGGCAAGGACATCCCGCGGGTCTTCAGCATGGCCGACCTCTACGTGATGCCGAGCGTCAGCGAGCCCTTCGGCATCGCGCCGCTCGAGGCGCTGGGCCACCGGGTGCCGGTCCTCATCAGCCGCCAGTCGGGCGTGAGCGAGGTGCTGCAGCACGCTCTCAAGGTGGACTTCTGGGATGTCGACGACATGGCCAACAAGATCGTGGCCGTGCTCCGCCACCCGCCGCTTCAGCGCACGCTCACCGAGCGCGGGTTCGACGAGGTGCGCGGCCTGACGTGGGAAGGCGCCGCCGAGCGCTGCATCGACGTCTACGGGCAGGCGCTGCGGGCCGTGGGCGCGCGCACGCACTGAACCGGGCCCGGGGGCCGCGGGCGCCGCGCACCTATACTTCCCCGATGGCGTTTTTCACGCGAAAGAAGCCCGCTCCCGCCCGCACCGCAACGCAGGCGCCGCAGACCTCCGGCCGCGCGGCGCAGCGCGACCCGGCGCTCGAGCGCCGCGTCGAGGAGATCGGCGCGGAGTTCCTCGCCAAGGCGCGCGCCGCCGACGCCGGCGCGTTCGCGGGAAGCCTCTCGGTCTTCAAGGACAAGCTGATGGACTGGGCCATGCGGGACGAGGCGTTCCGCGTGCAGCTCTTCCGGTTCGTCGACTGCTTCCCAATGCTTCGCACCAACGAGGCGATCTTCGACCACCTTTCCGACTACCTCTCGCAGCCGGGCGTCAAGGCGCCGCCGGGGTTCGAGCTCGGCATGGCGGCCGGTGGCCTCGCCAAGGGCCTCATGGCGAAGACCATGGCGGGCCAGATCGAGGGCATGGCCTCGAAGTTCATCGCCGGCACCGACGCGGCCAGCGCCCTGCCCTCCCTCGAGCGCATGTGGAAGCACGGCATGTGCTTCAGCGTCGACCTCCTCGGCGAGGCCTGCGTGAGCGACGAGGAGGCCCGGCTCTACCGGGGGAAGTACCTCGACCTGGTGGAGAACCTGCCGAGGCGCGTGGCCGCCTGGCCCGCGAAGCCGGACCTCGAGAGCGACCACCTCGGCCCGGTGGCGCGCACGAACGTCAGCATCAAGATCAGCTCGCTCAGCGCCCGCGTGGACCCGATCGACACCGAGGGGTCCATCCGCTCGCTGATGGCCGAGATCCGGCCCATCCTCGAGGCGGCGAGGCGCAACGGCGTGCTCGTCAACTTCGACATGGAGCAGTTCGCGCTCAAGGACCTCACCATCGAGCTCTTCAAGCGCTGCTGCGAGGCCGTGGACTTCGAGGCGGGCCTTGCCATGCAGGCATACCTGCGCAGCGCGCCGGACGACGCGCGCAGCGTGGTCGAGTGGGCCAAGCGCACGGGCCGCGTGGTGACGGTGCGCCTGGTGAAGGGCGCGTACTGGGACTACGAGACCATCCATGCCGAGCAGCAGGGCTGGCCCGTCCCGGTGTGGAGCCGCAAGTGCGACACCGACGCGTGCTTCGAGCGCGTGGCGCAGTACCTGATCGAGAACACCCCGCGCAAGCGCGGCGAGGGCGGCGTGAAGCTCGCGCTCGGGTCGCACAACGCGCGCTCCATCGCCGCCGCGCTGGCGACGCTCGAGAAGTGCGGCCTGCCGAAGTCCGCGCTCGAGCTGCAGATGCTGCACGGCATGGGCGACCAGCTGAAGGTGGCCGCCATGGGCATGGGCCTGCGCGTGCGCGAGTACGTGCCCGTCGGCGAGATGATCCCGGGCATGGCGTACCTGGTGCGCCGCCTCCTCGAGAACACCTCCAACGAGAGCTGGCTGAAGGCGGGCTTCCTCGACAACGCCGACCCCGCGGCGCTGGTGGCAAGCCCCTTCCGCGAGCACGACTCCGACCCCGGCGTCGAGCGCATCCGGATGGCGCCCGAGCGCCATGCGCTGTCCGTGGCGCCGGCCGGCGTGGGCGACGGGCGCCCGTTCTTCACGGAGCCGATGCGCAACTTCGCGCTCGCCCCCGTGCGCGAGGCGTTCGGTGCCGCCGTGGCCGCGGCACGCGTGCCGGCGGTGGCAAACGACGGCACGGCCGACGACGCGGGCCGCGCCGTCGGCACGGCGCAGCGCGCCTTCCCCGCGTGGCGCGACCGCGACCCGGCCGAGCGCGCCGCGATGCTCGTGCGCGCGGCCGAGCTCATGCGCGCGCGGCGCGACGAGCTGTCGGGGATCGTGATCCGCGAGAGCGGCAAGACCTGGCGCGAGGCCGACGCGGACACGTGCGAGGCGATCGACTTCTGCGAGTACTACGCCCGGGAGAGCATGCGCCTCTTCGCACGCGAGCGCCTCGGGCGGTTCGTCGGCGAGCTCGACGAGCAGTGGTACCAGCCGCGCGGCGTGGCGGCGGTGATCAGCCCGTGGAACTTCCCGCTCGCCATCTGCTGCGGCATGGCGGCGGCCGCGCTCGTCACCGGCAACACGGCGGTCGTCAAGCCTGCCGAGCAGACCCCGGGCATCGCCAAGGTGCTCTGCGACATCCTGTGGCAGGCAGGCATCCCCCGCGAGGTGCTGCACTTCCTGCCCGGCCCCGGCGAGACGGTCGGAGCGGCGCTGGTGCGCGACCCGCGCGTGGCGGTCATCGCCTTCACGGGCAGCAAGGCGGTGGGCCTCGACATCATCAAGGCCGCGGGCAACACGCCCGACGGCCAGGAGTTCGTCAAGAAGGTCGTCTGCGAGATGGGCGGCAAGAACGCCATCATCATCGACGAGAGCGCCGACCTCGACGAGGCCGTGCTCGGCGTGCGCCAGAGCGCCTTCGGCTTCCAGGGCCAGAAGTGCTCGGCGTGCAGCCGCGTGATCGTGCTGGAGTCGGCGCACGACCATTTCCTGCACCGCCTGGTGGAAGCGACGCGCGCGCTGGTGGTCGGCGACCCCGCCGCGCCCGGCACCGACGTGGGCCCGGTGATCGACGGCGAGGCAGCCGCCAAGATCCGCGGCTACGTCGAGATCGGCCGGGGCGAGGGCAGGCTCGAGCTCTCGCTCCCGGTGCCGGAGGGACTCGAGTCGAAGGTCGGCAAGCCCTTCGTGGGTCCGACCATCGTGAGCGGCGTGCGCGCGGATTCGCGGGTCGCCACCGAGGAGATCTTCGGGCCCGTGCTCGCGGTCATCAAGGCGCGCGACTTCGACGAGGCGCTGCGCATCGCCAACGCCCCGCAGTACAAGCTCACCGGCGGCATCTACAGCCGCAAGCCCGCAAACCTCGAGCGCGCCAAGCGCGAGTTCCGCGTCGGCAACCTGTACGTCAACCGCGGCATCACCGGCGCGCTGGTCGGGCGCCAGCCGTTCGGCGGCTTCGGCATGTCGGGGGTGGGAAGCAAGGCGGGCGGTCGCGACTACCTGCTGCAGTTCGTGGAGCCCCGCGCCTGCTGCGAGAACACGATGCGCCGCGGGTTTGCGCCTGGCCTGTGAGCCGATGCACCGCGCTGCGCGCACGCAAGCCCGGCCGACCGCCCCGGCGCTCGGCGGGCTTGGCAATCAGCGGATTGGCAGTCAGCGGATTGGCAGTCAGCGGATTGGCAGTCAGCGGATTGGCAGTCAGCGGCTTGGCAGTCAGCGGCGCTTGTGCATGGCACGGTCCATGTCGCGCTTCATCTCGCGCGCGGCGATGGCCTGGCGCTTGTCGGCGGCCTTGCGGCCGGTGCCAAGGCCCACCAGCAGCTTGGCGCGACCGTTCTTGAAATAGACCTTGAGCGGCACGATGGTGAAGCCCCCGCGCTTCACCTGCTCGGCGAGCTTCACGATCTCCTTGCGGTGCGCGAGGAGCTTGCGGACGCGGACCGGCTCGTGCTGGACGGCCTTGCCGGCGGGCGGGTACTCGGCGATGTGCACCGAGTGCAGCATGAGGGCCGGCGGGTCGGCGCGCGCGCTGACGTAACCCTCGGCCAGGCTGATCTTTCCGGCCCGGACGCTCTTCACCTCCGTGCCCAGGAGTTCCATCCCGCACTCCAGCGTCTCCCCGATGCTGTAGTCGTGGCGCGCCTGGCGATTTTCGATCGTCGGCTCGTTCGGAAGGTGCTCTCGGGAACTTCCTGCCACGGGGCGAGTATAGGAATCAACTGACCCAGCTGATGAGTTATCAGTCGCGCAATCCCCGCAGTCCCCGGAACCGCGGCATTGCCTTGTCACCGATCGGGGGAATGATGGAAGTGACATCGATGGCTCGCCGGGCACCCACGTGCGGTGCCCGGCTGTGTTTCGTCGGTGGCTGCGTCACCCCACGGCGCGTCTGCCCGTTGCCAGCAACCCAAAGACCCCGATCCTGAACGCATGTTCCGCACCACGCTCAATGCCTCGATCGCCTCGCTGCTCCTCGCCACCGCCCTGCCGTCGCATGCGCAGGTGGCGCCCGGCGCCGGCACCGCCACCCCGACCGTGACCGAAGGCGTGAACACGCTCGTCCTCAAGGACCAGGTCGCGCGCGCCTACGGCCGCCTCGCCACGGGCGCAACGCCCGCCGACAGCGCCAAGGCGTTCATCGACGCCAACGCCACCAAGCTCTGGGGCGTCGACCCCGCCGACCTCCTCCCCTACGGTCCCTTCGAGACCGGGGAGCACATCGTCCCCGTCATGCCCGACC
>Ga0194118_10000418_pt1 | contig 72569 bp, 62 predicted proteins | sample TA2MahsurfametaG_2_FD_148662 | JGI IMG/M metagenome (GOLD analysis project Ga0194118, IMG submission 148662) | Freshwater microbial communities from Lake Tanganyika, Tanzania - TA2015013 Mahale N5 surface | ecosystem: Environmental > Aquatic > Freshwater > Lake | place: Tanzania: Lake...
TCATTTTTTCATTAAATCAACCAATCAACCAACATGCCCGACCTAACCACCAAATCCGACATAGAAATTATCGTTCGCGAGCAGTATAAAAAATTGTTGGAAGATGAATACACCGTGCCGGTATTTTTGCATTTGAATTTGGAGGAGCATTTGCCCCGTATTTTCATGTTTTGGTGCTTTGTGCTGGATATAGATGCTGCCAACAATCCCTACCGTGGAAGTGCTTTTGAGCCGCATACCAGGCTCGGATTAACCGCTAAGCATTTTGAAATATGGCTTAATTATTTGCACCATGCAATCAATGAAAAATATGAAGGCCCCAACGCTGAAAAATGGATTAATAAAAGCAATGAACTGGGTGTGATGTTTCAATACAAAATGGGTTTAATTGATGATGATTCTCATCTCATAAAAAATACCAGAAAAAATTAAAATATTCTGCCGCTTCTGACTCCGGAGGAGTCAACTGTCGGTAACGTCGGGTGGGCACAGCCCACAAACCACCGACCCTCGTGGGGCGCACCTACGAAAAGCCCTGTATACCGCTTACTGTAGTGTATTTCAGCACTACATTTTTATTCGGATAAATCCGCTTAAACGCACTCTGTACCATCAGCGTGGCCTCGTGAAAACCGCACAAAATCAGTTTTAATTTACCCGGATAAGTGTTGATGTCTCCAACCGCATAAATACCCGGAATCTGGGTACTATAGTCTTCCGTATTAACTTCAATTGCGTTTTTATTGATCTGCAAACCCCAGTCGGCAATGGGGCCCAACTTGGGCGACAAACCAAACAAAGGCAAATAATGGTCTGCAGCAATTATGGCATCTTCCGCACCTTCCTGCATCACCACCACCGAATCCAAATCGGGCTTGCCTTTCAGACCGGTTACTTCGCTGTTGGTCATCAGATGAATTTTACCGCTTGCAGCCAGATCCAGCACTTTCTGCACACTGTCTGGATGCCCCCTAAACTCGGTTCTGCGGTGAATGAGTGTAACATTTGAAGCCACATCAGCCAGAAAGATGCTCCAGTCAAGCGCGCTGTCGCCACCACCCGCAATCACCAGCTTTTTGCCCCGGTATTTTTCCGGATCTTTTACGATGTAATCCACGCCATTATCTTCATAATGCTCCAGGTTAGGAATTGGTGGTTTTCGGGGCTCGAAACAGCCTAAACCGCCCGCTATGGCTATGTTGGGTGCCCTATGCACGGTACCTTTGTGTGTGGTAACTTCAAAATGTCCGTTTTCCAGCTGCGCTATTTTTTCAGCCCTTTCACCCAGCGTAAATTCGGGTTTGAAAGGTGCAATCTGCTCCATCAGTTTATCTATTAAATCTCCTGCCAGTACTGACGGGAATCCCGGTATATCATAGATGGGTTTCTTGGGGTAAATTTCGATGAGTTGCCCACCGGGTTGGGGCAATGAGTCAATAAGATGACAACGCAATTTCAGCAATCCCGCTTCAAAAACGGTAAACAACCCCACCGGTCCGGCACCGATAATAATGATATCCGTTTCTATGGCTGCTGACATGACTGCAAATTTAATACACAGCACTACCCTTACTATACTTTTTTTTGCGTTAATTGCAGTTGCTATGCAACACCGCGAGCAGATAATTGAGAAAAGTTTCCCTAGTTTTACCTGGATTCATATCATCAATCCGGATTTGCAAAACATGGAGCGTTTTGCTGAAAAGTACAGCCTCAATGATTATCAGCTTACAGACAGTTTGCAACCCGGGCACCTTCCCAAATTTGAGCATCAGGAAAAATATCAGTTTTTAATTCTGCGTGCCTTACTTGCTAAGATTCCGGAGCGAAACAATATGGTTGGTCAGGTTTCCGGTAAGGTTTCATTTTTCTACAATGAAGATAAAGTTATTACCATTTGCCGTCATCATTTTGCTTTTATGGAAAAGCCCTTTTCCGAAGAGATAAACAGCACCGAGGCGTTTGTAATTGAGGTAATGAGCCGCATTTTTCATACCTATGAGGGTATATTAAAACATCTTTCAGATAAAGTTGATAATATAGAAAAAGTTATTTTTCTCCGCAATATGTCACGCATTTCTTTAGAAGATTTATATTTTCATAAAAGTAAGACGCGGGTAATAAAAAAATTGCTGCAGATTTCTCAGGGTGTTATCAATCAGTTTAAATTTAAAGATGAGCACCAGACAGCGTTTCAGGATGTGAATGACAAGTTGTTTGGTTTGATTTTGGGTTATGAGGAAACCATATAAAATTCGATTAATTTAATGAATACATATTTGTCTATTAATTCCCGAAAAACCAATGACGTAATGAAATTATTAACGATTTTTTCTGCATTTTTTCTGCCACTTACATTTATAGTTGGTGTATATGGAATGAACTTTAAATACATGCCGGAATTACTATGGGAAAATGGATATTACTATGCATTATTAGTGATGGCCATTGTTTGCATTGCCATTTTTATTTGGTTCAGAAAAAGAAGAATAATGTAATTATGATTTCTGAATAATATAATTCAGATATTCCATAACATGCCCTGTGGCGCCGGCTTTGGAAACTATGTATTGTTTCGCTTTTTTGCCTGCATATTCCCTGAATTCCGGATTTCCCAAACCACTTTTCAGTTTTTTTTCAAACGAATTATAATCTGCACATTCATAGCCAAAACCAGCCTCTATACTTTCCTGTGCCTCGGGGAATTTCTGGTGTTTAGGGCCAAATAAAATAGGAATACCTCTTGATGCAGCTTCCAGCATGTTATGAAGTCCTTTGCCAAAAGCACCGCCAATGATGGCCATATCAGCATAGGCATAAATGCCGTTTAGTTTGCCGATACAATCCACAATTAGTATTTTGGCTTTGGACATATCTGCGCCATTTTGCCAGTCACTATAGGTTATGCAGGGATATTCTGAAAATCTTTTTTGTATTTCCTGAATGTGTTTTTTGCTGATATCATGTGGCACCAGCGCGAATTTGCGGTTAACGGGCATGCCGTTACTTTCAAAAAACTGCTGCAATAATTTTTCCTCCGGAGGCCAGCAACTGCCCGCAACGCATAGGATATTTTCTCCCTTGAACAATTCGATTTCGGGCATTGGCGCTGTCTCACGGATTACATCCAAAACCCTGTCAAATCGGGTATCTCCGCTAATGCTGAGGTTTCGTAAACCTTCTGCACGGGCTTTTTCAGCACTTTGTTCATTTTGTATAAATACGCGGTCAAAATCCTGCAGACATCGTTTCCAGGGTTTTGCCCAGGGCTCAAAAACAAATTGTTCCTCACGGAATAAGCAGCCTACAGCAAGCATTTTACAGCCGTATTTAAGTCCTTGCTGCATGTATCGCAGCCAGAATTCATATTTAACAAAAACCGTTATGTCGGGCTGCACGTAGCGGTACCACAATTTTGCATTGCGTTCAAAATCCAGGGGCAGGTAAAAAACGCCGTCACAGGGATAATCCTTTCGCTGTTCGTAGCCCGATGGTGAAAAAAAACTGATAACCACACCGGTTTCCGGTTGTTCTTTTTTCAGGGTGTCGAGCAAAGGTCTGATCATTTCGAATTCACCCAGCGAAGCACAGTGAAACCAGATGCGCTTTCTGGTTTTTTTGGGCAATGCACGACGCATTCTTTTGCGCCATTGCCAGCGCCCTTTCAGCATTTTCCGTGCTTTTGGATGAAATGGAGCAGCGATAATTAATCCCAGTAAGTAAAAGGTAATTAACAGCGGATACAGCATCAGTCAAAATACTTTGGGTTGTCCTGAGCCTGAGCTTTTAAACTCAAAGGAATAATTATTCCGGCGGAAATTCCACTGTAAAAATCAAAATGCCGGCTGTTGTCAGGCCCGCCATCTGCATAATTCCAGCTCCTGCGGTTTTTGGTGAAGCCCTGAGAAACATCAATACCTGCAAACAAGCTGATGGTTTCAGGGTTTAAATAGTGCCAGCGAAAATGTTGTACCAGCTGCAATCCATTGGTGAGGCGGTCATAACCCTTTGCGTAAGCGCCTTCCAGCTGGGGTGTTCTGCCGGCATCAAACTGCATTTTAACATAGTGCTGCATAAATCCTGCACCCAATGCTATCTCAAATTGTCCAGGTTTTCCGGGTCTGCCGCCTAATAATTTTCCTGCGGTGAACGTAGTGGAATTTCCCCGCATGTAGTAGCGAATAATGGTAGGAAATCCGTTTTGGTCAAGGATTTCTCCGCTCGGACCAAGCACGTCTCCAAAAAGGTTGCTGTAGCTTACTTTATTGCCCCAGAAAGGCGTGTAATTAACACCCAGCGTAATGTTTTTTGCCGATTTGTAATATAGTCCTGTGGGAAGGCTGGCAAATTGCGGAAAACCCTTGGCCAGGTCAGCACCGGTGGGGTAAAAACCTCCGCCTACGCGCAACAGCAGAAACGAGCCACCTCCCGGCGCGGGCGCCGGCCCCTGAACGGGTTGTGCATGCAGTGTGGCAGAAACGAGCAACAATAATATGAAAAACAGCTTCCGCATTTGCTTTGCGAATCTACGCGTTTTATACCTGTGAATGTGCAACAATAAAGTCAGATATGGTGGATATAAATTCAGCCGGATTATCAGCATGTACCCAGTGTCCCGCAGCCGGTATGGTTTTTAGTTCTGCATTGGGGAAGAAATTGAGTATGTTGTTCATATCTGAATCTTTGATGTAGCCGCTTTTTTCTCCGCGGATGAACAGGGCAGGTCCTGCATAGCCCCTTGAAAGGTGCAAATCACCAATGATATCGGGATAGTGTTTTTCCAACGCGTCAATATTGATTTTCAGCTGGTATCCTCCTCCCGTTATGGGTTCAAGATTTTTGAGCAAGAACTGCCGCACCGATGCATCGGGAGCGTAGGGCTCAAAAAGGGTTTCCGCTTCTTTTCGGCTTTGCACTGTTTCGAAATCAATTTCACGGAATGCCTTGAAATAATCTCCGTGCCCTGCGGGATAAGCCTTGGGTGCAATATCTACCACAATAAGGCCCTTCGCTATTTCCGGATATCGTTCGGCAAATAACATGGCAGTCTTACCTCCCATGCTGTGGCCAATAACGATGGCACTGTCGTCGCCCAGGTGTTGCATCAGGTGCCGCAAATCCTCGCTCATAGCTTCAAACGAGGCACCGTCATCATGAAAACTGCGTCCGTGGTTGCGCGCATCGAAAGTTATTACCCTGCAGGTTTTACTTAATATACCGGCGGCATAATGCCAGTTGTCCAGCATGCCGAAAATGCCATGAAGTATGTAAACAGCCGGGCCGGAATCGCCGTAAATGCGGTAGTTGGGGAGTGATGACATTACAGTGCAAAATTAGTAAGTATGTTGCTAATGGATAAAAAAAATGGCGACCTTTTGGGACGCCATTTGTTAATTATTTTACGTGAGAATTAATTCAATACCGATTCAACCGGGGTGTATTCCAGGTTGAAGGCTTCTGCCACGCCTTTGTAAACAACCTTGCCATTCACCACGTTCAGACCCAGACAAAGCTCCTGGTTCTTGCTGCAGGCAGTTTTCCAGCCCTGATTGGCCAGTTGGATAGCATAAGGAAGGGTTGCGTTTGTAAGCGCCAGCGTGCTGGTGTAGGGAACTGCACCGGGCATATTGGCCACGCAGTAGTGAATTACGTTGTCAACCTCATAAATAGGCTCAGCATGGGTTGTGGGTTTGCTGGTTTCGAAGCAACCGCCCTGGTCTATGGCTACATCCACAATCACAGCGCCTTTGCGCATGGTGGAGAGCATGTCGCGGGTAATAAGTTTTGGCGCTTTGGTACCGGGAATCAACACACCACCAATAACCAGATCTGCTGTTTTTACCGCCTGGCGAATATTGTAGCTGCTGCTGTACTGAGTATCCACATTAGCAGGCATGATGTCATCCAGCTGACGCAAACGTGGCAGGCTAATATCCATGATGGTTACGTGAGCGCCCATACCGGCAGCCATTTTGGCCGCCTGGGTTCCAACGATACCGCCACCAAGTACCACCACTTCAGCGGGCTTAACACCGGGAACACCACCCAGCAGAATGCCGCGGCCACCCATGGGTTTTTCCAGATATTTGGCGCCTTCCTGCACGCTCATGCGACCCGCTACTTCGCTCATAGGCACAAGCAAAGGCAAACTGCGGTCGGCTTTTTCTACGGTTTCGTAGGCCAAACAAACCGCATTGCTCTTAATCATAGCATGGGTTAGAGGCTCGTAGCTGGCAAAGTGGAAATAGGTAAAAAGCAGCTGATTGGGCTTAATCAGGTTGTATTCGCTTTCAATAGGCTCTTTTACCTTGATAATCATTTCGGCAATGCCGTAAACATCTTCAATGGTGGGCAACAGTTTTACACCGGCTTCTGTGTATTCGGCATCATCAAAACCACTTCCGTAACCGGCACTGGCCTGAACGTATACAGTGTGGCCGTGTTTTACAAGTTCGCTTGCGCCCGCAGGTGTCAAAGCCACCCGGTTTTCGTTGTTCTTTATTTCTTTTGGTACTCCGATTATCATAAGAAAAAGTGGCGCAAAGATACTCACCTTTGAGTTTCTATGACAAACCAAACAGACCTTCCGTAAAATATTGCCTATTTTTGCCCTGTGAATATGAACTGGCTTCAGAAATATGCCTTAAACCTCGGTTGGTTTTTATTGCTGCTGGGTGGCATCTCGCTCCTTGATCGCGGGGTTTGGTCCTATGTTGGAATAATGATGGTGCTTGGTGGCATGCTCAATATGCTGAATACCATTCGGTTGGTTTATTTTGGGAAAAGCCCTTTCCTTGTCAACCCCGGAATTATGCATATCATGAATATGTCAGGTGTAATTCTGCTGTCAGCAGGTCATATTTTTACCAACAAAAAAGAAATTTCATGGGAGTTGCTGGGTTTTATGGCACTCAGCCTGATTGTTATGTTTATCGCGAAGTCCGGTTCGAATAGTATACAGCCAACCGGGTCCAAAAAGGCCTCAACCGGTCGTTAAATCCTGCAACAGCGCCGCTGTACTTCGGTTCAAAATCTGAAAAACTTCTTCAAATCCCTCCTGTCCGCCATACCAGGGATCGGGAACATTTTCATCCGTGCCATGCATATCCCATTTGCGCATCAGGTGCACTTTTTTATGCAATTCACCATCCTCACTCAGTGATTTTACATTTTTTTCATTGCTGCGGTCCATCACCACAATCATATCAAATTCTTCAAAATGACCGAGCGTAAATTGCTTGGCTATATTGGTAAAAACCAGTCCGTTGTTTTTTGCACTCAATAGGGTTCGTCTGTCGGCTCCTTCACCCGCATGGTTGCTGCTGGTTCCTGCACTGTCGATAAAAAACCGGTTTTGTAATCCGTTTTCATGCACATGCTTTTCAAATAAGGCCTTCGCCAACGGTGATCGGCAGATATTGCCCAGGCAGACAAACACTACCTTGAATTGCATGGGTGCAATATTAAGGCTGCATGCCTACATCCAGCCCATTTCCGTGCGGATTTTGTGTTTGGTGTTGCATTTGCTGCGCCTTGAACCACAAGCACTCAGGGTTATTATAAGCAATAATATGCCGATTATTCCGGGAATTAAACGATGTGTATTCATATCTGCATAACGCCGAATTAACCCGCGTAATTGTGCAGAGAACGTAAATTTCCCTAAACCGTGTTTATTCCAGTTCTAATTCTTCTCTTGTTTTTTTGTCAATACCCTGCCTGTGAAGCATGATGGATATGGTTTTTAGCCTGAAATAGGACTCACTTACATACAAATAGCCGCCACAATGATTTCCGGTTCCCCAGCTGTTTTTTACCTTGAAATATCGTATTCCGTTTTGGTCAGTGAGCATACCTGTAATATGCATGCCATGGTCATCGGTGGTAAGCTGTCTGTCGAATTCATCCTGTCGGAGTTCTGCGGTAATCTGCTTTTCCGGGTAGGGTTGGTCAAAAGCTGAACCGCTGCGCATGGCGCCGGCATCGTTGAAAAACCGTGAATCATCGCCTTTTTTCTTTACCAATGTATCGCTCGCAGGTAAAATACCCAGTCCGTCACGGAATGAGAATCCTTTTTCACTCACATCCGCAGCCCAGGCCACACTGTAGCCGTTTTTGAGTGCAGTTACCGTTGCCTCAGTAAGCTCATCAAGCGTGAGGTTGTAGGCCTGCTGCATGCTCCAGTTGTCGGGCACCTCAATGGTGAATGGCTTATGGTATGGGTGGTGCGTAAAACTGGTCAGTGCAATATAATCATCCATATTAAGCCCCAACTCTTTGGCGAAGGTTAAGGGGGTGTATTCTTTACCACGATAGTTGAACTTTTCCGGGATTTTACCCAAATACGCATCCAGCACACCCTCAACGGCTTTAATCCAAACCTTACTGTAAGATCCACCAGGATTGGTTTTTAGCTTTTCCATCATGCCCTGCAGCAGCGCCAGCATTTCATCGTGGTTGTGTCGGCTTTGTCCGTATTCCAGGCCTTTGTAAACTTCTTCCGGTACAATGCCGTATTTACCCACGATGTAGGGAATGTCATGCCCTTCGCCACCTTGCTCAAAATTGCACTTTCCATTCATGCGAATATAATTGATAGCTTTCTCCACATAACCCCAGCGCACTACATACATTTCGCTTAGATCGTGATTGCCTTTTCCGGTGCGAAGCAATTCGCTTTCCAGCATGCTCAGGGTGCTGAAGCTCCAGCAGGTAGCTGTTTTGCATTGATCGCGTACTTCTCCCGCAGGCAATTCATAAACGGTTTTGAAATTGTATTTACTTCCGGTTTTGTTGGTGATGGTTTGCTGTGCATATGCAACTGAAACCGAAACAAGGAGCAAAGTCAATGCAATAGTTCTCATAACGGCAAATGTAAGAAAACAAGGCTTATTTGAAATCAGTTTTCCCTAAATGGTTGGCGCACTATAAATACTTTGGGGTTGAAAAAATAACGTTTATAAAATTTTAGTGCATTCTTTAAGAGTATATTTTTGGTATATACCACAAAGCTGTTTTCTATGGGTTCAGCACCCAGCGTGCTTTTTATTTCGGTGGCTGTGCGCCCAAGCTGGATTTTTTTAATTCCGGTGCCCGTAAATTTATCAATCAAATTAAGCATCAGCCACTGATACAGATGCCACGCTCTGGCATGTTCAGGCCGATAGCCCATGTGCATGGCAAAAACCGTATCACCCGATTTAATCGCACTAAGAAAACCCACTATCGCCCCGTTTTCATCATAGCAAAAAACAGTTTTATAATTATCTCCAAATTCTCTGCAGAAACCTTTGATCAGTCCTTTTAAGTTGGGCGGCAATGCCAGGGTTTTATTGGCAAGCGTTGCGGACAGCATATCGGCCATAATACCTATATTTACTTCATTCAGTTCGCTTCCGCTTTTCCACTCAGAGGTGAGATGCTGGCTGCAGCTTAGCGCCTTGTTTACCCGCACCCGGTATTTACTGTGCATGGCCAGTTTATAATCCTCAAAATTTTTCCATGCAGGGTGGATTTTCAACAACATGAAAGGTTCTGCCTGAAATACTATGCCTTCCTTGGTTTGTGGCTTACCCCAGTAGTTGCAAACCAATGTGCGTATGCCTGGTTGATTTATTATAGCCTGAGTTTCATCCTCTTGGTTTTGGTTTAAAACAGACATGCCCGGTGTGCAGGGATTGCCCGCAAAAACAAGGCTGCCTTTTCTCAGCGAGGCATTGATCAGCCTAATGAATAATCTGGAAACATACCTGCCGGTAGGTTTGCTTAATTCAGGAATGTAGATTGAGATATTGCCCGTGTATGTCTCATGGTTCAATAATCTTTGTCCGAATGATGTTTCAATGTTTAGAACATTGCTTCGACACAAAGCAACCGTTGTGAAGCAGAAAACAGACATACTGCAAAGCTAACAAAAGTATTTGGTATTGGTTTTTTCATCGGATTGAAATGGCAATAGGACCGAAATTTAAGGTAATTCAATCCTTCGGCGTGTAATTTGCACGATATTTGAAAGTTATTACAAGATGAAAAAAGGCATTCTTATTGTTACAATCTTCTCCGGCATTTTGGGCGCGTATGCACAGAAAGCCAAACCTGTCAAGGAAACCAGCACTGCTAAAGAAGCTGTTAAAGACTATCCTGTTGCCAAAAGTCTGGCTTCCTACAAGTCTTTGCCGCTAAAAGCAGATATATCAACCCTTACGGATGTTCAAAAGCAAACCCTGCGTCACTTGATAGATGCCGCCAAAGTAGCTGATGAAATTTTCTGGCTGCAGGCTTGGGGTGACAAAAAAACATTGTTGGATAAGGTGAAGGACGATGCCTTGGCAAAATTTATCCTATTAAATTATGGTCCTTGGGATCGCCTCAATAACAACACCCCATTTGTTCAGGGGGTTGGTGAAAAGCCCAAAGGCGCTAATTTTTATCCAAAGGATATCACAGCTCAGGAATTCGAAAAATGGGATAATCCCAATAAAAACAATCCTTACACCATCGTACAAAGGGATGCTGCAAAAAACCTTGTGGCCGTGCCCTACCACACTGCATACGAAGAGAAAATACGGGAGATGGTGAAGCATCTGTCATTGGCAGCCAATGCTGTCAGACAGGAAGACGACCGTTTTGCCAACTTTCTTATTGAACGATGCAATGCATTGATGCAAAGCAACTACAACAACAGCGATATTCACTGGCTGGGATTACTCAACAACTGCCTTGATATCATTATTGGCCCAATTGAAAATTACGAAGATGAATTTCAGGGTTCCAGAACTGCTTTTGAATCTTATGTGATGATAAGGGATATGGCATGGACCCAAAAACTTGAAAAGTATGTTTCATTGTTGCCCTCTTTGCAGCAGAGCTTGCCCGTGGATGCCGCATACAAACCCACACTGGCCATAAATTCAGCACAACCAGCACCATCAAACGGTAGTGCCGATGCACTGCTGGTAGTGGAAGCGCCTCTGCCCGGTGCTCCGGACGGCCCCAAACCCGGAAGTTCCCTCGCTGTATTTGATGTAGTTTACTATGCAGGACATAATAACGCCGGCAGTAAAACCATTGCCGTGAATTTGCCAAACGATGAAACCCTGCAACAGGAATACGGAACCCGCCGTTCCCAGCTAAAAAATGTGATGCAGGCAAAATTTGACAATATGGTAAAACCCATCGCAAACCTCATGCTGGAAGAAACACAGGCAACGAAAGTGAACTTTGATGCATTCTTCAACAACGTAATGTTTCATGAAGTGGCACATGGTCTGGGAGTGAAAAACACCGTAAATGGCAAAGGCACGGTTCGCGAAGCACTGGGCGCCGGATTCTCTCCCATTGAAGAATGCAAAGCCGATGTTTTGGGTTTATACATGATAACCAAACTACTTGAAACCGGAGAACTAATTGGTAATGGTGATGATTTTTACATCACCTTCGTGGCAGGAACCTTCCGCAGTGTGCGTTTTGGTGCCGCCAGTGCCCATGGCAAAGCCAACATGATTATCTTTAATACGTTGCTTTCAAAAGGTGCAATAACCCGGCAGAAAAACGGTAAATACAATGTCAACGTGCCCGAAATGAAAAAGGTAATAAGCAACCTCGCTGCCGAGTTGCTAACCTTGCAGGGAGATGGGAATAAAGAGGGTGTATCCAATATGTTGATCACCCGCGCCGTTATATCTGAAACGCTTAAGACCGATCTGTCAGGTATTGAAAAAGCAGGTATTCCCGTTGATTTGATTTTTGAACAGGGAACCGAAGTTTTGGGCTTAGACAATAAATAATAATCAGTTCAATGAGAATAAAATCCTGGATCTCTTTTTTTACCGTTGGGACGGTACTTACGCTGCTGGTTTTTTGCAGCAACAAAAAATTCACTGCCGGAGATTCTTTGCTGCTAAGGGTTACCGGAATACTTTCCGAGAAGCACTATGCCCCGGTGAAAATCAATGATGAGTTTTCCAAAAAATTGTATGACAACGTGTTGGAAAAACTCGATGATGACAAGCATTTCTTTACCCAGGAAGATTTTAAAAAACTGGAAAAATATCAGTATTCACTCGACGATCAGATAAAAGCAGGCCGCTATGATTTTTTTGACTCAGCCTGGAGCATTCTCATGAATCGCCTAACAGTATTAGAAAAGCATTTTAATACAACCCTGGATAAGCCATTTAATTATGAGGGTAATGCCAGCTATACCGTCCGTGAAAATACAGAGAAATATCAGCCAAACCTTAAGGCCTTGAAGGATGACTGGTCATTGTGGCTGCAGTATCAAACTGTAGATAGGCTGTATCGCAAGCAGGAGGCCGCCCGAAATGCCAAAGATTCTGCCGGTAGCACCGCCAAGCCGTTTGATACGCTTGAAACCAAAGCGCGTCAGGAAACCCGAAAGTTTTGTACAGATTGGTTTAAACGCTGGCGTAAAATGGATAAACGCGATAAAATTTCGTTTTATGTAAATGCAATTTCGGAATTGTATGATCCGCATACCAATTACTACCCCCCCGAGGATAAAGCCAACTTTGATATCAGCATGACGGGTAAACTGGAAGGTATTGGCGCCACATTGTCTGAGCGTGATGGTTACATAAAAGTGGAACGTATTGTGCCCGGAAGTGCCAGCTATCGGCAGGGTGAACTTAAGGCCGGAGACCTCATCATCAAAGTAGCACAAGGTGCTGCAGAACCTGTGGATGTGGTTGACATGAAACTGGATGATGCCATTCAGCTTATTCGTGGTAAAAAGGGAACAGAAGTGCGCTTGACAGTCAAAAAACCCGATGGCAGCATAAAGGTTATTCCCATTATCCGCGAAGTAGTAGTGATAGAAGAAAGCTATGCCCGCAGCGCGATTATTGATTTTGAAGGCAAAAAGATCGGAATCATTCAACTGCCCAGTTTCTATGCCGACTTTAGCGAAAGGGGCAGAGGTCGTCACTCTTCTGAGGATGTTTATATGGAGCTCTTGAAGTTAAAAGAGGCAGGGGTTGAGGGCGTAATGCTCGACTTGCGCAACAACGGCGGAGGTTCATTGGCTGATGCCATTGATATGGGCGGACTATTTATCAAAGATGGCCCCATTGTACAGGTGCGCGAACCACGCGGTGGAGTAGATGCTCCCGGTGATCCCGATCCCAACATCGTGTATGACGGACCACTGCTCATTTTGACAAATGCCTACAGCGCCTCCGCCAGTGAAATTTTGGCCGCTGCCATGCAGGATTATAAGCGCGCCCTGATTGTTGGTTCAAAAAGCACCTTCGGCAAAGGCACCGTTCAAACTTTTATTCCTATTGGAGGTGGCAGCTCTACCGATTTCCCAAAAGGTTACGGTCAGCTGAAGGTTACCATACAAAAATTCTATCGAATTAATGGTGGCACAACCCAGTTAAATGGTGTAACCCCTGACGTAATTATTCCTGATATCTATGACGGTATTCCACAAGGGGAGCAGGAGATGAAACACCACCTTGCGTACGATAAAATTAAACCGGCTGCATATAAACCTTTCAATGCCTCATTTTCAGGCCGTTTTGCACCTGCCATACAAGCCGCAAAAAGCAGAATTTCCGAATCGGAGCATTTTGCTAATGTTCAGAAACGGTCTAAAAGCCTTGCTGCCATGAGAGATAGCTATACATGGAGCCTGAACCTCAAGAAATATGCGGGGCAGCAAAATGCGCTCAAAGAGGAAGAAAAACAATATTCAGACAGCGCCTATAAACCTATGGATAGGAAAATAGAACCACTGGCCGCAGACCTGGCAGAGGTCAAAGGCGATGCTACCCGTGAAGCCCAGCGTAAGGAATGGCTGAAAATGTATGCCAAGGATGCATGGCTGGATCAGTCAATTCTAATGATGAAAGACTTGCTGAAATAAATTTCAATCTCGCCAAAGTGGCGTAAACAAAATGCCTGACAGCACAAGAACCAGGAAATTGAGTGCTGTAAGCAGCAACAAATCTTTGTAAACAGAACTTACCAGCAACGGCTGCAGCGCCTTCTGGCTGGCCTGCATGCCAACCAGAATCATGGGGAGAATGACAGGCAGCGATAAAACAGGTGCAACAACACCCGGCTGATGGGTTTTTCCGGCAATGGCCGAAATCATGGTAAAAATGGTTGAAATTCCAAGGCCCGTTAGGAATAAAGAAGCCATGTAAACGATACCATGCTGCACCGGATAGCCCAGCAGAACGGAGAAAACCAGCAGGTTGAGAAGACTGAAAACCGCCATCAGCAGACCATTGTACGTGATTTTAGAAATTACAATAATGAATGGTGATGCTAGCTGATTAAGGTAGATCCAACGGCTGCGGGAGATTCCGGTGAAACTTCTCGATATGGCTTGAAAAGTGCTGAAAATCAATGAAATCCAAAACAAACTATTCCAGGTTTTTATTTGAAGATTTGGGTTGCCCAAGTAACATAACATCCCTATGGTAAGAAGCTGCAACAATGCGGCTGAAAGAAAAAACGGCTTTCGAAAATCTGAAGCAACCTCATGGATTACCAAAATCCAAAACCTTCTAATACCATTTTGCATACCGAAATTCTGTTTTACATTCGCGAAGATAATTCAATACCTAAATCAATGTTATATTTCATTAAACACCTTACCGCTGATGAACAGCAAATAGTTACCAATTCACCACTTTACGTCAGCTTGCTAATTGCCGGTGCAGATGGAAATTTCGATACAGATGAGAAGAAGCGTATTGTGGAACTTGTGCATATTAAGACCTTTACAGAGAGATTTGAACTCCAGAATCTCTATAAGAACCTTAATAATGATTCAGAGGAGCAAATCAGAAACATGATTTCTTCTCTTCCGGAAAATACCGATGAGCGCAATACGATTTTAAGTGAACTTATAGCCAGGCTCAATGATATTTTTCCAAAGCTGGATGCTAGTTTTTCTGTTCAATTGTATTCAAGCCTCAGACAGTTTGCTGTTTATATTTCTACGGCAGATGGCGGATGGTGGGGTATTTCAGCAGTATCAGATGCTGAAAAAGCCTTCGTTAAGCTACCCATGCTAAATCCACCTGTCCATTAATGAAATGACCTTATTCAATAAAATACTGATTGCCAACCGCGGTGAGATTGCCATTCGGGTAATGCGCACGTGCAGAGAACTCGGAATTCCTACCGTTGCAGTCTATTCGGAGGCGGATAAAAACGCGCTTCATGTCCGCTACGCCGATGAAGCTTATTGTGTCGGAACAGCGGCTTCCTCAGACAGTTATCTGCGTCAGGACCGTATTTTGGAAGTAATTAAAAAAACCAGCGTGGATGCTGTCCATCCCGGTTATGGCTTTCTGAGTGAAAATGCCACATTCGCCCGCCTGCTGAGAGAAAATGGGATAACGCTGATTGGCCCTTCTCCCGAAAGTATGGATATGATGGGCGATAAAATCCGCAGTAAGCAGGCTGTCGAAAAGTACGGAGTGCCGCTGGTTCCGGGTATCAATGATGCCATCACCGATGATACTGCTGCATTGCAAATTGCCAAGCAGGTTGGTTTCCCGGTCCTTGTTAAAGCCAGTGCAGGCGGTGGTGGTAAGGGTATGCGTGTAGTGTATGCCGAAAATGAGTTTGCACAGGCCGTACAAACCGCCCGAAGCGAAGCCAGAAGCGCTTTCGGTGATGACAGCGTTTTCATTGAAAAATACGTGAGCGGCCCGCGCCATATAGAATTCCAAATAATGGCCGATACACACGGCAACATGTGTCACCTTTTTGAACGGGAATGCAGTATTCAGAGACGCCACCAAAAACTGGTGGAAGAGGCGCCCAGTGCAGTGCTTACCCCCGAACTTCGCAACCGTATGGGTGAAGCCGCGGTTAATGTGGCCAAAGCATGCAATTATTCCGGTGCAGGTACGGTAGAGTTTCTGCTTGGCGATGATGGCAATTTCTATTTTCTGGAAATGAATACCCGTCTGCAGGTGGAGCATCCCGTAACAGAATGTATCACCGGACTTGATTTGGTGAAAGAACAAATCAGGGTTGCTGCCGGCCTTCCCTTGAACTTTACGCAGGAAAGCTTGAAAATGAGCGGCCATGCGGTGGAGCTGCGGGTTTGCGCCGAAGATCCGCGGAATAACTTCCTTCCCAGCGTGGGAACCCTCACCGATTATGCCATTCCCAAAGGCCCCGGTGTGCGTGTGGATGATTGCATGGAGCCAGGCATGGAAATACCTATTTTCTATGATAATATGATTTCCAAACTTATTGCCTGGGGAGGAGACCGCGAAACTGCCATTGCAAGGCTCATACGGGCAATTGATGAATACAGCATTACCGGTATTGAAACCACCCTTGAGTTTGGGAAATTTGTACTTAACCACCCCGATTTCAGAGCAGGCAATTTTGATACCCATTTCATAGCCAAGCACTACAACCCAGAGGAACAAACAGGAGAAATGTTTTCTTCAGTAGAGCAAAGTGCTGCCGCCATGGCCGCTGTGGCTTTTTTTCAAGGGGCAAAGTCAACGGTAGATACTACTTCTGTTTCTGAATCCGGCAGTGCCTGGTTTAAAAATCGTAAAAGCTACTACGCTTAACCCCAAGAGGCATGAAACCCAGCAGCCATGCCGTATTGATTGTGGATGATTTTCATCCCTCACTTACAGATTCTCTGGAAGCTGCGGACATTGCTTTTCACTGCGAGCCTCAGGCCAACAGAAATCGTATTATCGAACTGCTTAGTCAAGGTTTTGAAGGACTTATTATTCGCAGCAAAACACCCGTAGATAAGGAATTACTGCGGGCTTCAGCGCATTTGAAATGGGTAGGCCGTGGTGGTTCAGGTACCGATAATATTGATGTAGAAACCGCTGAAAATCTGGGCATAGAAATATTTAATGCGGGCGCTGCCAACGCCGATGCTGTGGCTGAACATGCAGTTGGCATGCTGTTATCACTTTTACATAACCTCGCACGGGCTGATGCAGAAGTTCGAAACCGCATCTGGAAACGTGAAGAAAACCGTGGGACAGAACTGAAAGGGAAAACGGTGGGTGTTATCGGCTACGGAAATACGGGAATTGCTGTTGCTGATAGGCTGCAGGGATTTGGCGTAGATGTGATTGCTTATGATAAATATAAGCAAAATTTTGGAAATAACCAAATAAAAGAGGTGAAATTGGTAGAGTTGCAGCAATCTGCCGATATCATTACGTTGCATGTTCCATTAACCAATGAAACCCGCTACATGGTTAACCATGCGTTTATTGAAAAATGCAAAAAGCCTTTTTATTTGCTAAACCTCAGTAGGGGAGAGGTTGTCAATACGATGGATGTGCTGGCAGCCATGGAAAATAACCATATTGCCGGTTTTGCAGCTGATGTGCTTGAAAACGAGAAATTGCATGCTTTTGCAGAAAGTGAAAACCAATGGTTCACAGCATTGATAAATAGTTCCCGAACAGTATTGGCACCGCATATTGGCGGATGGACTTTCGAAAGCTACCGAAAGATTTCTGAGGTGCTGGCTTTTGAAGTATGCCAACGAATGTAATGATTTCGTAATTCTGCCTCTGCTTTTGTCATAGCAGTGTTGCTTCCAGACTGAAAATCAATCTTTTTGTCAAAAAAAAGCAGGTTTTTGCAACCTTTGATTAAGGGGTTGTTAAATCGTTGATTTTTAGGTAAACTTGCAATCGAAAGTTCGGACGAAAAAGCGGCTTTCATCGATTAAAGAAAAAAGACATATGAACAGAACTATACTTAAGTTTCTTTTTGTAACTATTCTCAGTCTCAGTGCGGCAGCAGGCATGGCACAGACCAGTTTTGCCGACTTCCGTGTAAAGGTAACTTTTAAAGGCGCTCCCGTTTCGGGCGCCGTAATCAAAATGTCAAAAAACGACATATTGGTAAAAACAGACACCACAGACAGTGATGGTTACTGCGTATTCCAAACCCTGGATCCCGGAACCTATGACATGGAAGTGGAAAAAGGAGGTTACAATCCCGTTAAACTTGAAATTCCCCTTTCTGTGGGTCTTAATCCCCAGCAGGATGTTTCTCTGACCCAAGGGATGGGAACGCTGGTTATTACAGGCGTTGCCAAAAAGACGCCCGTGGATCTCATCAAAAACGAACGGTCTGTATCAAACAAACAACTGCTGCAAGGCAGTCAGCGCGGTTTGGGTGCCGTAATTTCTACCAATGCCGCTGTGGTGGCTACCACCCAGGGTGTTTCGGTTAGAGGTACCCGCGCAGATGGCAACGGAACATTTATTGACGGTATGCGTGTTATTGGTTCAGGCGCCCTGCCTACATTGGGTACGGATGCAATCGCAGCCAATATCGGTGGTATCCCTGCCATGTATGGTGACCTTACCGGTGGTGCTTTCAGTTACACATCTCGCGGTGCAACAGCCAAGCTTGTTACTGCCGTTGAAGGCATTACTTCTCAGGGGTTGGATCCTTTTGGTTACAATACGGTGGAAGGCTTTGTTTCAGGTCCGCTTTGGAAGAAAAAATACAAGGATGAAACCGGAACCACCAAAGAATTGGTGAAACTAGGTTTCGTATTAAACGGTAACCTGGGTTATTTTAAAGACCCCGCACCCACCCGCACAGGTGTATATGTGGTAAAAGAAGACAAACTGCGCGAGATGGAAGAAAATCCCCTGATTATAACGCCCAATGGATTTGTGCATCGCGGTGCGTACCTGCGCGAGAGCGATTTTGATCGCTTGAAGGCACGTCCAAATTCACCTCTGTATCAGGGTAACTTCATAGGTAAACTTGAATTCCGACCCAATAACCAGATTACAGTTACCGGTTATGCTTCTTATTTCTATAGCCAGGGTATTGCAGCCAGTAACTCTATCATGAACTACAAAAACAACGGTCGTACTGATAATACTACTTTTAGAAGCTATCTGCAGTTTACGCAAAACTTTAAAGTAGATAAAAACAGCAGCATAAAAAGTGCCTTCTACACAGCCCGCCTCGAATATCAGAATGCATCCGGTATGGGTCGCGATGCCAATCACTTGAACAATATCTTTGATTATGGTTATGTAGGTACATTTCAGTCATATCCAATGCCTGTTTATCAATATGCAAACTATGATCAGCAGCAAAATCCTAATAAAGAACCTCGTACCGTTACCGATCAGTTCGGCAATACCGTTCAGCTGAGAAACTACTGGGAATTGGTTGGCTATGCCGATACCCTGATGACCTTTAACCCAAGTAATCTCAATCCTACAAGAGCACGCTACACGCAAAATGTATATAATTACTATGCAAGCCGCGGTTTCAGTGTTAGAAACTCCTCTCAGGTGTTTCAGAGCCAGGGCTTGATGAATGGTTTTAACCCCAATAACGTATATTCACTGTGGGGAACACCCGGTGGCGTAACCAGCGGCTACAGCAAAAACCAGGCACAGCGTTTCTCGTTGTTTGCCATTGGTCAGATGCAGGTGAAGCCTAAAACGGTTGGTGGACGCGAACGTACACCACACGATCTGCAGGCCGGTGTTTATTACGAACAGCAAATCTCTCGCGGCTATGGTCTGGGAGCTAATGGTCTTTGGATTCTAATGGGTCAGCTGATGAACCGCCACATTTCTGAATTGGATCGCAACAATCCTATTCTTAGTTATGACGCAAATGGCGTATTCACCGATACGGTTCGCTATAACCGCCTTATAAACTACGCCGATCAGAGCAATTTTGACCGCTCTTTCCGCAATAAACTGATTTCTCAGGGAGCCCGTGACGTATACGGTAAACCTGTGGATGATCGCACTTTCGTTGACATCAACAGCTACAAACCCGGTGATTTCTCCATAGATATGTTCACTGCCGACGAACTGCTGAACAACGGTAATGGATACGTAAGTTATTTCGGCTATGACCACATGGGCAACAAGGTATTCAGAAAGCCTGCAATTGAAGAGTTTCTGAACAATCCCACCATGCGTACCATTGGTGCATTCCGCCCCGTTTACATGGCTGCATGGTTGCAGGATCAGTTCCAGTTTAAAGACCTGATTTTCCGTCTTGGACTGCGCATGGAAAGCTACGATGCCAATCAGTATGTGCTGAAAGATCCTTACACATTGTACCCTATCCGCACTGCGGCAGAGGTTAAGAAAATCAATGGAATTGACGTGGCTCACCCTGATAACATAGGCAGCGATTATGCTGTATATGTTAACGATTTGAAATCGCCAACTAAGATTGTCGGCTACCGCAATGATGACCGCTGGTATAACGTGGACGGAAGTGAACAGCGCAATCCTGAATTTTTGGCCAACCAGACTTCCAATGGCCGTATAGCGCCTTATCTTGTAGCTACCAACACCGATAGCCTTGTACTGGGCAAGGATGCACTTCGTGATTTTACACCCGCACTGAACTTCCTTCCCCGTATTTGGTTCAGTTTCCCGCTGGAACCAGGTCGTAAGACTTTCTACGTAAGCTACGATGTGCTTGCGCAAAGACCTAACAACGGTGCTTCTTTCTTAACCATAGACGAACTGTACTACTTGAAGAACCGTCAGGGATCTACCATTTCTAATGGTGATCTTAAAAGCCGTTTAAAAACTGATTATGAAGTAGGTTATAAGCAGCTCTTCGGCCGCAAGAAAAACAAAGGACTTGAGATGGCCGCTTCTTACTCGGAAATCCGCCGTGACTTTGGTCTGTATCAGATAGCTCAAGGTTTCCCCGTAACCTATACTACCTATCGTAACATTGATTTCGCAACCATTACCGGTTTCCGCGGAACTTTTGTTATGGAAGAAATAGGACCACTCAGCCTCCTTGCCAGCTACATGATGCAGTTTGCCGATGGAACCGGATCTAACATCAACTCTCAGGCTGCCCTGATTGCCAGCAATCAACCTAACCTCAGAAATGTAATTCCACTGGGCGAACTGGATATCCGCCACAACGTGAAATTGTCTGCTACATGGGCCTGGGCTGGTGGAAGAGACCTGAAAACCAAGAAAAATTTATATACCGGTCCTGTAGTAGGTGGTAAAGAAATTTTCAAGTTTACCAGCTTTAACATCATTGCAAACGCCTACAGTGGCGCACCCTACACACCAACTACACGTCCCGTGCAGATTGGTGCAGTTGACAGAGCACAGATTAAAGGTGTTCCATACGGTGCACGTCTGCCATGGCAGCAAACCATTGATATTAACATCACCAAAGGCTTTAGCCTGAAGCGTTCCGGTAAAGACAATCCCCTGCAGCTGAATGTTTTTGTTTGGGTGCAAAATGTACTCAATACCAAGAATGTGGTTGGTGTCTTCCCATTCACCGGTCAGCCCATGGATGACGGCTTCCTCAACTCCCAGGCCGGTCAACTTCTGGTGCGCAATCAGATTGATGCCCAAAGCTACACCGATCTGTATAAAATCCTGTTGAACTCTCAAACAGGCAGTTTTGGTGCTCCCAGAAATGCACGTGTAGGTATACGTATGAATTTTAATTAATGTTTTACTTCAATTACAGAAATCCGATGAAATCCAATCAAGTGAAAAGTGTTTTGATTATCACTGCTGCAGCATTGTCTGCAGTTGCAAATGCCAGACCAGTAGTGGGAACCTCCAGGGTTCGCCCCAAACAAAACAATGACCAGCGCCTCACCATGTTGGCCAATACTTGTGAACCGGCCTCAACCAGCGCCGATCTTGATATAAACAACGTAAGGACCAAACTGCTGAATGGCGGTGATATGTGGTGGGATTTGAATAACCCCAAGTATGAAATACCTAAGGTTACCGATCCCAATGCTGTGCGCAAACATTCACTGTTCTCCGGTGCCATCTGGATTGGTGGTAAGGATAACGGTGGCAGCCTTAAACTGGCAGCTATGACTTACCGTCAGCGTGGTTCAGATTTTTGGCCCGGTCCCTTGGATACTACAACTGCCAGTACCGATCCCGTTCGTTGTAAAAATTACAACCGCATGTGGAAAGTTACCCGCGATGACCTGGAGCAGTTTGAAGAAAGTAAATTTATTTCCCAGACCAACGATATACGCGAATGGCCTGCAGGCCGAGACCGCGCCACCAAGACCGGAAATGAAGCGCGCTACCTGGCTCCATTTAAAGACATAGATAACGATGGTGTCTATGAGCCCGATTTGGGTGAGCATCCCGTGCTCGATGAAAGACGCCCTGTAAGTGAGAATGGCGTGGACAGACAGCCCGATATGTTTATCTGGTGGGTTTTCAATGACCGTGGAAATATTCACTCTGAAACACAAGGACAGCCCATTGGTGTTGAATGTCAGACCACCGGTTTTGCATTCGCTACCAATGATGAAGTAAACAATATGACTTTCTACAGCACAAAAATCATTAACCGTGGTTTCACTACCCTCAATGACTGCTACATGGGCCAGTGGGTGGATGCTGATTTAGGAAACTATGCCGATGATTATGTAGGTTGTGATGTAAACAGAAGTCTCGGTTATTGCTACAATGGTGATGATGAAGATGAAGGCGTTCTTGGTTATGGTCTTAACCCTCCCACCGTTGGTGTGGATTACTTTGAAGGGCCAACAGATACTGCTGGCAAACAAATGGGCCTGAGTCATTTCATGTATTATAACAATGACGCGGATCCTATACGCGGTAATCCCGATTTGGCACCAGAGTTCTATAACCTGCTTCAGGGTAAATGGCTTGGTGGACAGACCGTAACCCGCGGTGGAACGGGTTTCGGTGGTAGTCAGCCCGCTAAATACATGTTCCCCGACAATACAGATCCTGACTATCTGGGTAGCAGCTGGACTGAAAAATCCAGTGGCAACAAGCCCGGTGACCGTCGCTTTATACAGAGTACAGGGCCTTTCGAACTAAAAAGAGGTCAGGTACAGCGTATTACCGTGGGTGTTGTATGGGCAAGAACAACCAGCGGCGGTGCTCTTGGTTCATTGAATGTGTTGAAACTTGCTTCAGATAAAGCGCAGACATTGTTCAATAACAATTTCAAAATTTTGGATGGTCCCAATGCCCCTGATGTGGAAATTCAGGAACTTAACCAGGAACTGGTGTTGAAAATGCTCAATACAGGATCTGATAAAGTAGAAGCATACCAGGAAACTTACAAGGATGCCAACAACCAAACCAAAACATACAAGTTTGAGGGTTACATGATTTATCAGTTGAAGGATGGTACCGTAAATACCGGTGATCTTGATAATGTTGACAAGGCCCGTATGCTCTTCCAGTGCGATATCAAAAATAACAGGGCACAAATTATCAATAAAGTGTATGACCCCAAGTTGGCAACCTTGATACCTGTTGAAAAGGTAGATGGTGCTGATAAGGGAGTTCAACATAGTTACAGCATTAAGAAAGATTTGTTTGCTACCGGATCCAATACGGATTTGGTAGATTTCAAACCTTACTATTATATGGTTCTTTCGTATGCGACAATTTCAGATGATCCCCTTCAGGCAGATCCAAACCAGTTCCTTGCAGGTCGCAGAAATATCAAAGTTTACCGCGCAGTTCCCCATAAAACCGAACCTGAGAATTTCGGCACAGCGCTTAACAGCCAATATGGTAGTGGCCCTAAACTGACCCGCATAGAAGGCCGCGGAAATGGTGGTAACGTTTTGGAATTTACCAAAGAAACAATTGACGAAATCATGAAAAACGGTATCAGCAACAACCCTACCTATATGGGTGGTATGGGACCTGTAGCCGTAAAAGTGGTTGATCCATTAAAAGTTCCCAAGGCAAACTTTGAACTATATTTCAAGGAGCGCACCGCTTCAAATGCTACTTTGCTTCGCGATTCCATGACTGCAAACTCTTACTGGGTTCTTGTAAACAAAACAACGGGTGATACCATTGCCGGTGATACTACGTTGGCTACTAAGTTTGAATCGTTGCAAGGTCGAAATAGCGAATATCCTGCCAAAGGAAAGTATAGAGCATTTAACAATGCAAATCCCAATGTGAGTCTTGCTGACTGGGGTTTGAGTATTGAGATTATTCAGGTTAAAAACCCTGGCGAAAATGCCGAGGCCGATCCTTCCAACAGCATGGTTTCGTGGTCTGTGGATTGGGAAGATAACGGAAAACAATGGCTCACTGCCGTTATAGACAATGACGCACAGAGCACTGCCTCAAGTGGCGCCCTGTGGCAAAACTGGATTCGTTCAGGGACCAATGGACGTGGTGGCACTTTTGATGGTCATTTGCATGATTTTTACGACGCAGGTGGCACATCCCTTGACCCCGGTCAAGCTTTTGAAAGAATCTGGAATGGAAGAATAGCACCTTATGCACTTACGGCCCGCACGGCCTTCAATCCCAGCAATGGACGCAATACATATGGCTTTGCATGGACCAGCAATGGCGCCACAGACAATCCATTATCTGAAGTAGCAAGTATAGAATTGGTAATCACTAAAGACAGAAGCAAGTGGACACGCTGTGCTGTACTAGAAATGGCGGATGATGAGGTACGTAATAGTAACGAAGGATCCATTTATAAATTCTCCATGCGCGCTGGTACTTCACGTGATCGCAATCTAAATCCTCAGTCAGGCAGTACCGGATTAAGCTGGTTCCCCGGATACGCTATTAACATGGAAACCGGTGAGCGCCTGAATATTGCGTTCAGTGAAGATAGTTATCTGGGTGGTGAAAATGGCCGTGATATGATCTGGAACCCCACAGATAAAGTATATAACGATAATGGTAATTATCCCGCACTGGGCGGTAAACACTTTATCTATGTGTTCGGTACCGGCCTGACCATGACAAACCGTGCGATTAAAGGCGAGCGTTACTATGGCGAAGATGATGGTAATTTCAATCGTTTCCGTACCGGTTTGGCAAACGTTCCTACAGGTACCCTCGAGAAGCGTCGCTTCCTGAGTCAGGCGATGTGGGTAATTCCAACCTACATGGCAGCCGGCTACGATATGACGAATGGAGTACCGCCAACCGATGTGAAGTTTAAAATCAATATCCAGAAGGCATATACAGCATTCAATACCGGAAGCACAATCAACAATACCCGTCCGATGTATTCATTTGATGCCTCTGACATTGCGCCTACCGTAAGCAAAGAAGTTGGTAAGAAAAACCTGGATCTTGTGAATGTAGTTCCCAACCCTTACAGGGCCTACAGCGAATATGAAAACAGCCCGATTGACAGCAGGGTGAAAATTACCAACCTTCCGCCAACTTGCACCATTACCGTATATGATATGGCTGGCAACTTTATTCGCAAAATCAGCAAGGCTGATGAGAAAACCTATTATGAATGGGATCTTAAAAATGGTAACAATGTGCCAATTTCGAGTGGTCTATACCTAATTCATGTAAAAGCCCCCGGACTCGGTGAGAAAATTGTACGCTGGTATGGTATTATGCATGCAATTGACCTGGATACTTATTAAACCTTTAAAGAAAAACACAGTGAAAACTAAATATATAGCAGCAATTACCATGGGCATGATGGCAGGTGTTTCCGCCTTACATGCAGGAAATCCTGAACGTCAGGGGCAGGCAGGTGCCATGCAACTAACCATAAACGGATGGGCGCGCAGCAGCGGCTGGGGATGGGCAAACGGCGGTGGTATTACCGGTGTGGAAGCCATGTATATGAATGCCGCAGGCCTCGACCGCAGTGCCAGCAAAACAGAACTGGCCTTCAACAGAACACAGTGGCTGGTAGGTTCAGGAATTGCCATTAATAACTTCGGATTTAGTCAGAAAATAGGTGAAGACGGAGATAAAGGCACTTTTGGTGTGAGTGTAATGCAGTTTGGAATCAAACCCATTGAAATAACCACGGAAAGCAATCCTTATGGCGGAATTGGTACCTACAGGGTCAATATGACAAATATTGGACTTGCTTACAGCAAATCATTCAGCAATAACATCTCCGCCGGTATGGTTGTGAGGGCCGTCAATGAAGGTATTCCTGATGCCCGTGCGATGGGCATGAGTCTGGATGCCGGTGTTCAGTATACAACCACATTGCGTCCAACCTCCAATAAAATCAAACAGAACGATGTGAAGTTTGGTGTTTCTATGAAGAACATCGGACCTGATATGCGTCATCAGGGAGATGGACTCAGCTACAAGGCAATCATCTCAAACGGCGATTTTTCAAAGACAATGCAGCCCAAAGTAGATAAGATAAAATTGCCCTCTCTGCTAAATATCAGTGGTTCTTATGATATACGTCTGGATAAAGATGCAGATGCCTACAACAATAAACTTACAGTAGGGTTTGGTTTTACAAATCACGCGTTTACAACCAATCAGACAACCCTTGGATTGGAGTACACATACAAAAATTTCTTATCCGTTAGAACTGCATTTGTATACCAGGAAGGGGCTTTCGACAAAGAAAACCGCACCAGTGCCTTCACCGGGCTTTGCGGAGGTATCAGCTATGATATAAAAACAAAGTCAAATATTGTTTCACTTGACTACAGTTACCGTGCTACCAATCCCTTCGACGGAACCCATTCTTTTGGTTTGAGGATTGGACTGGGCGGCGAAGACGAATAAGAACGTAACAAAATTTATTATTAACTTTGCAGTGTTGCACCGTTGTAAAAACACCGGTGCAACCTTTTTTTAAAAGAAACCGATGAGCGATATTCAATATTTTACCAAAGAAGGACTCGAGAAAATCAAGCAGGAACTGCATTTTCTGAAAACAGAAGAAAGAACCCTTATTACGCAGGCTATAGCAGAGGCTAGGGATAAAGGCGATTTAAGTGAAAATGCCGAATACGATGCTGCTAAAGAAGCTCAGGGACATCTGGAAGACAAGATCAGGCAGATGGAAACCCTGATTGCCAATGCGAGGGTGATAGACAGTTCTCAGCTGGATACCAGCAAAGTTTCTATACTTTGCAAAGTGAAAGTGATGAACCACAATGTGGGTAAAGAGGCTGTATATCAACTTGTAAGTGAGACTGAAGCCAACCTTAAGGAAAATAAAATTAGTGTAAAAAGCGCCATCGGTGCCGGTTTGCTTGGAAAAGCCAAAGGAGAGGTGATTGAAATTTCCGTGCCTGCAGGCACCGTGAAACTCGAAATTCTGGATATAACGCTCTAATAATGGCCAGTATTTTCAGCCGTATTGTTTCGGGTGAAATTCCCTGCCACAAAATTGCGGAAACAGATGATTTTCTGGCTTTTTTGGATGTGATGCCGCTTGCGCAAGGACATGTGTTGGTTATACCTAAAAAGGAAGTAGATTACATTTTTGACATGGAAACCGATGCCTATGCTGGTTTGTGGACGTTCGCCCGGCAAGTGGCAAAAAGCCTGAAAATGGCTATTTCATGCAAACGTATCGGTATCGCTGTGATTGGCCTAGAGGTGCCGCATGCACACATACACCTGGTCCCTATGAACGAAGTGGGTGATATAAATTTCACACGTCCTAAACTCAAGCCTACACAAGAAGAGCTGGCTGAGACAGCAGAAAAGATACGCACATATATCACCGCTTAGGTCTTAGTTTTTTATCTTTGTTTCATGTATCCTGAGATTTTCTCACTTGGACCTTTTACGGTTCAGGGTTATGGCCTGATGATATTCATCGGGGTGATGCTGGCGTACATTTATATGTTGGCAAACCTTAAGAAACACGGCTTGAAATCGGAAGATGTGAGCGAAATGTTTCTCTGGTGTTTTGCTTCGGTTGTTGTTGGGGGTAAGATCTTTTTCTGGCTGGAAGATCCAGGCAGGTATTTTAGCAAACCCTCCCTGCTTTTCGAGTCATTTGGCAATGGCTTTGTGTTTTATGGTTCTTTTTTATTAACCGTTCCGGTTCTCATATTTTGGTTTAAAAAGAAAGGCGTTAATCCCTGGTTAGCATTCGATTATGCCGGAATAGCAGGTGCTATGGTCCATGCTTTTGGTAAGCTGGGGTGCTTGCTGGCAGGTTGTTGCCATGGCAAGGTATCAACCGGATTCTATGCCATTGTTTTTACCAATCCAAACTGTCATGCATCGCCGTTGAATACCCCGTTATATCCAACCCAGTTATGGGACGCCATAATATTATTTATGGCCATCGGTCTGATGTTGTTCATGAAAGTAAGGAAATGGTTTGATGGACAATTGTTTCTTACCTACGGCATTGTGTATGCCATAGGCAGGTTCTTTACCGAAAAATACAGAGGTGATGAGGAGCGTGGGTTTATATTGAATGGTTTGCTCAGCCACAGTCAGGCAATTGCCATAGGTGTATTTAGTGTTTGTGTGTTAATTTTTATCTTAAGATACCGTAAAACCCGCACCCAAAATGCAGTTTAAGCAGATTGCAGGCCAACAACAGCTAAAATCAAAGCTTACAGCCATGGCTGCCAGTGGTCGTGTGCCTCATGCTCAGCTAGTGCTGGGGCAGTCTGGGGCCGGAAATTTGCCCATGGCACTTGCCTTAGCTGCGTATCTTCTTTGTAAAAATCCGCTGCCTGAAGATAGCTGTGGAGAATGTGATGCCTGCCGTAAAATGAAGACTTTCACACACCCCGATTTGCATTTCTCTTTTCCGTTTCCATCCAGTTCCGGCGATACCTGTGTGGATCTCTATCCAGAATGGAGAAAGGCATTGCAGGCAGAACCCTACCTGAGCTATGAATCTTGGATGCGGTTGCTGAGTGCCGAAAATAAGCAGGGAAATATTCCCATTCTGGAATGCCGTGCCATTATCAGGAATCTTTCCATGAAGGCCTATGAAAGCAAATACAAGATTTTGCTGCTTTGGCTACCCGAATTTTTGGGCAAAGAAGGCAACGTATTGCTTAAGTTTTTAGAGGAGCCCCCGCCGGATACCTTATTTCTGCTGGTATGCAGCCAACCAGATAAGTTGCTGAGCACCATTGTTTCACGCACACAATTGTTGCGTGTTCCGCCTATAGAAGAGGCAGATCTGACTTCATACCTGGCTGAAAGACTGGAAATAATACCCGAAGAGGCCGCCCGGTTTTCCATGATGTCGGGAGGTGATTTGCTCAAGGCGTTGGTTCTGGCCTCCAACTCAGAAAGCCCATATATGGAACCCTTTAGGCAGTGGATGCTTTATTGCTATAAAAAGAACTTGCATCAGTCTGCCAAATGGACTGAGGAAATCAGCGGAAAAGGTCGAGAATATATCAAAGGTCTTTTGCTGTATGGGATAGAAATTATGCGTGCCATAGCCGTAATGGATCATTTGGGTGAGCGCAACGGACTGAATGAACACGAAAAAGAATTTGTGACAAAATTAGGTAAGCTGATGTCTACCAAAAAGATAGTTGGGATATTTGAGGTGCTGGACGCCGCCATTTATGAGGTAGAGAGAAATGGTAATGTAAAAATGATATTTACAGACCTATCCTTCAAAATCAGCAGACATTTTTAATTTTTTTTTATTGCAAAGCAACCCTTTGATACCGGAATTCTTCTATAAGGTAATTGGGGTCTATGAAATACCTGCATGGCATCAGTGAATGCGGACATCACAGAGAGCGAATTGGTCAAGGCCTGTCTGGAAGGGAATACCCGCGCCCAGCAAGCCCTGTATCAGAAATATGCACCTGCGATGTATGCCATTTGCCTTCGGTATTGCGGCTCCCCTGATAACGCCAAAGATATGCTACAGGAATCCTTCATCAAGTTGTTTGAGAGTCTGAAGAATTTCAGGTTCCAGGGCTCTTTTGAGGGCTGGACCAAGCGCATAGCTGTTACCACCTGTCTTGATTTTATCAAAAAACTCAAACAGGAGCCATATGCGGATGAATTGGAGAACCACACCGATTTGGGAGTGGAAGCCTCTGTTTTTCCGGCACTGGGCATAAAGGATTTACTAACATTGTTGCAAACCCTGCCCGTAGGTTACAGAACCGTATTTAACCTATATGCCATTGAAGGTTACAATCATGGTCAAATTGCAGAATTGATGGGTATCAGCGAAAATACCAGTAAAACCCAGTTGTTTAAGGCCAGAAAAATATTGCAGGTTAAACTGAACGGAAACGGATAAAAATGTCAAACGAACAAAACTCCATAGATGAATTGTTCCGCAACGGATTGAAAGACGGCGGAATAACGCCCCCTCCGGGTGTGTGGGAGGCTGTTTCTGCCGGTTTGCCAGCTGCATCGCCCGGTTTGGTAACGCTTGTTGTGAAATCTGTTTGGACCTGGGTTGCAGTAGGTGGAATTGCTGTTGGTGCCGTTACTGCGCTAATTCTATCTGAAAAAAATGAGCCTTTGCCTAAAGCTGAGAAATCAGCCATAAATAACGCCCAGAAAGAGGTTTCAACGCCCAACGTGCTGCCCTCAGAAAAAACGGCTCAACCTGCCGTGGTAACCCCACAGAAAACCCAAGTTAAACAAAGCCTGCAGGCTGACAATAAGCCTCAAAATATAGCTAACAGTGATAATGCTGCCACGGTGCCTGCCGTAGAAAATTCTGCAAATAAGAACCAGACAACGCGCGTGCAACAAACACCGGAAAAACAAGTTCCAAAACTTGAAGTTGTGCAACAAAGCACAGCGGAAGATGCGCCTTGCGGAATAAATGTAAAGGTTATAGCCACCAAAAACAATTTAGATAACAGCTGGTCATTTACTGCCGGTGCTTCCTCTGTTGCTTTCCATTCATGGAGTTTTGGAGACGGCGAGACCGGATCGGGTAATCTCGTTCAGCATTTATATCCGGATTTGAATGCCGAATACGAGGTAAGAGTGCTTGTTTTTAGGTATGTGGGTTGCATTGATTCGGGCAGGTGCACGGTGGTTACAAGGCAGCGTCATCCCGGGTTGTCTGTGCCGGATCTGTTCACACCGAATGGTGACGGAATTAATGACGAACTGGAGATTACTACGCCAGATGTTGCTTCGTTTAACCAGGTTGTAACAGATAGAAACGGCAAGCAGGTTTTCAATAGCAACAGTGCTTTGGTGCGCTGGAATGGCAAATGTGCTTCTGTCGAATGCCCTTCAGGAACTTACAGGGTTACCATTACCTACAAAACACAATCGGGAAAGCAGGCCGTAACGTTTACCAAGAATGTGCTATTGAAAAGATAAAACAAATAAAAATAATTCGTTAAATCGAGAAAATATCGAAGATGAGAATGATGAAGCATCAAAGTAACACAAAAAATATCACTAAAAATGTGGTGTTTTCCCTCAAAAACCATATTTTTGAGGCTTCCCAAACTAGGAAAATCAACATTATGAAAGGTTATACAGCCATTTTCAAGAAAATTGTGCCGGTACTGGCCCTGCTTTTTGCAGGCAACTTTGCTGCAGCACAGTGCACCATCCAGTACAGCGGATCGTTGTGTGTGGGATCGCCCTTATCTTTTATAGGTGCCAGCACAGGTACAACCCACGACTGGGATTTTAACGGCGAGAATACAGCTTCAGGACAGAAAAACCTGAACTACGCTTTTAAGACTCCCGGCGTAAAAAACATTCGCTACATTACCACAATCAATGGTAATAAGTGTACTTCCAACATTCAACTCACCATCAAAACCAGCCCTGTTCCTAAGCTGAAGTTACTGAGCCAGCCTGAGCAGTGTTTCAGGGGTAACCTTTTCTGCTTCAGCGACTCAACAAAAAACCCTAACGGGTCTCCCATTCGCTCAGCCAAATATGTGGTGGGTGATGGTCAGTTTTTTCAGAACGGCAGCGTTGTAAATCCATTTTGTTATTCCATTAAGGACGTTCGTGGCGGCTGTTTTGACTTGTATGTTGAATATACCGATGCAAATGGTTGTTCCGCAAGCGATACCATTGTTTGTGCTGCTAAGGTTCGCGAAGCTATCGGTCCGGCGTTTACCAGCAATAAACCTATTGATTGCGACTCAGTAACTGCACTCATCAGGAATATTTCCAGAATCGCCCAGAACAAAGTGAAAAACATCACCTGGTATTGGGGCGACGGAACTACCGGAAACCAGTGGGGTCCCAACATAACCAAGAAATTTTACAAGCCCGGTATTTACGATATCAAAATGATCATTGAAACCATCGACGGATGTATAGATTCATTTGAGATCAAAGCTGCCGCTCAGGTGCTTAAGGGCGAATATCAGATTGTTGCCGATAAGGATTCTACCTGCATATCGGAGCCTGAAATAAAATTTAGCCTCACCCCCCAGCCTGTAGTAGGCATTTCAAGCTTTCTTTGGAATTTTGGTGATCCACCCTCAGGACCTCAGAACGTAAATAACCGTTCCTTGGCACCGCCTCACAGCTTTACAGGTCTTGGCCCTTTCCAAATTAAATTTACCTATGACATTGTCTGCGGTGGTATTACCCGCAAGAAAGTGGCTTATGATACGGTAATTATTATCGGTCCACAATCTACCATTGAGATTCCTTTTAACCGCATAGCGGAATATGAGGTTTTCCAGTGTCCCAAGGATGTTCAGGATACCGTACACTTCAAGAACTTCTCCAAGTTCTACCACAATGATAAGAATATGTGGAATGACGACAGTACGTTCAAGAAATGGGCAGGCAATAATCATCCTGGTCACGTTTTTGACAACAACCAAACTTGGGTAAAGCCCAAAGGTTTTGTGGATCCACTTTTCCGTCAGCGTGTATGTGCAGTGCGCGTATGGGATTTCGGTGATGCATATGCTCCTAGGTGTACCACGGATCGTATGAACAACAAAAACGTCAATGTTAACTGTCAGTTCAGCAACGACTCACTGCCTACCCACTACTACAAGAGCTGGGATCTGGTGATGCTTTCCGATTTCAAAAATGCGCCCATGGAGGATGCTATTTTTATAGAGAGTACTAAATTGTGTAAGAGAATCAATGTTTGGCCTTCGGATACCAACTGGATCATCGAAGATACCCTGTTGGTAATTCCCAAGAGCAAGGCAGACAGCTTGCTGGCCAATCAGTCTAAATATGCGGTCAACAAAACCAAAACCTATTTGTGGGAGAAAGGCATTCGAGGGCCTGCTGAACGCTACATTACAGATAATGTGGATGTGCAGCTGAAGACCGGCGATACTGCCTATGTTGGCCCTCAGGGTGGGCCTTATACCCGCCATATTGGTCCAAAAACACTGAATCTTGCACCAAGACAAGTAATTAAACTTACCAGCAAAACAGACTCGTTCCGATTCCTGTTTACGGTATTCCTGAAGAAGGACACCTTGCCCGCACCCTTGTTGCGAATCCGCACCAAAAAAGGTGAGAATCCCAGAATTATCGGATTTATTAAACGTACTTTCCCGGGTACGGCAGGTCTGGATTATAAGGTAGATTACAAGCGCTGGAGAGATTTGTACTATGCCAATATACCTTCCTGTAACAATGTGAGACTTTGGCATGGCGATACTTGCCATCCCCTGAAGTGTACTTCTGAAAGTATCAAACAGCTTTCCATGCTGCACGCCAATGCAGGTGGTGTAGGTTCCGGTTTGGTCAAGGATGCGATTGAATGTCTTGGCGGTAAAAACCCCCAGTATGGTATTACCTTCCTTCTAAGTGATTTGAAACCCGGTTGTACCTTCTCTTACGTGGGCATAAACTATGACACTTTCTGTAAGCCCACCACGTGGACTACACTGACCAGCGGATTGATACCCGGCAACCGTCCTCCTGGTATGCCTTATATGGGTTATCAGATTGCCTCCAATCCTCCTTCACGATATTCCAAGCAATATAGTGCTTCGGAGGTTTGTAACCCCAATGGATGTATTACCGTTGGTATCATAGTAGGTAATGGTGTAAAAAAAGGTGGTACTGTCGGAGATCCTCCTCTGTGTTCAGATACGCAGTACTATGACAAGTTTGCTTGTTTCCCCATTATTGACCCTACCTTCGAAATGATTACCCCTACACCCAATCCCAACGGTATACGCAAGATTTGTAAGTATGATCCTGTTGTAGTTCGCCCTATAATTGCCAACAAAACCAAAAACGACGATTTGAAAACCCTGCGCTGGGAATTTGCCACCGGCAATGCCAGCCCTGCTTACAGTAAGCAGTGGGGTTATCAGATTCAGGAAGATTACTACCGAGGTGTTTACCTGAAAGATTCAGGAACTAAGAAAATCTACAATTACATGGTTCAGAGCAGGTACGAAGTTCGTCCTGAGCCTGTTCCCTGTTCTACCGACTGGCAGGATGATTCTCGCTCGGATCGCTCTGTAGCCTGGGATGACGGAAAGCACGGTGGCAAACTCGACAAAACCCCTGATACCATCATTACCGCAATCATAAGCAAGTGGGATACTGCTGCTGATGTGTCTGCGGTATGGGATAGGATTAAGGAGCGTCTGGAAGCCCGCGGATTTGATCCCTTTGCCCTGGATCCTGCTCAGATTACCCGTATGATTTGGAATAACAAAGGTATTATTGGCCAGCCACTCACCGGTGCCGAGGGTTGTATTGATACCAATGGTTTTGGTCGCTTCATCAAATTCTACCTGCGTCCCGATCCAAAATCAAAAAAGATTATTCATGAGCGTGATACCAACATCCGCCCCTTGGATTCTGCTATTGTAGGCAATAAAAAATATCGTGCCTATACCTTTAAATCGCCGTGGGCGGGATATCACCTGGCGAGCATCAGTATGACATCTGCCAATGGCAAGTGTGATGAATTTGCTGCATACCCGGTAATTGTAGGCTTTGCGGCCATGATTGAGCTTCCGGATTCGACCATCTGTCAGGATCAGGCAACCAACCTGCAGGCCCGATTGGATTTGCGTTACTTCCACCCCGATCCCTTAAACTTTGGCACATGGGATACATATGATTACTGGAGAGATGCGCAACGACAGGCGGACATATTTGCCGGAGTTAAAAACCGTGAACCATTTACACGCTGGGACTGGAACAAAAGAGACGATGACCCCAATAATCTTACCACCATGTTTGGCGGTGCTCCATATGGTGCTACCGGTGTGGGTTCTCCATGGTTTCAGCTTGGCGGTGGCCCCAACGATCCTAAGACACTCTATTATAAAAATGACTCCGGTGTGTATACTTTCCGTGTAGCCGTGGGTGACTCTACCGGTTGTCGCGATACAATAAGCCGCAGATTGTTCATCAGTAGACTTGATGTAAAATTTGGCCTGAATCTCTCAGTTCCTTCTTGTAACTCCATCATAGAGTTGTATGACAGCACCAAACTGTTTGATCCGTGTAACTGGGCCATAAGAAACTGTAACGGACCTGCTCCCATCGAGTGTGACTTTATTCGTGAATATTTCATAGACTGGGGTGACAGCAAAACAAACTATTTCTCGCGTGGTAAATCATCCGATGAATTGTTGCCTCCGAATATTGCGCATAAATACACCCGCAACGGCTGGTTCCAGATTACCATCTTTGCCAAAACCGACCAGGGTTGTGCGGATACTATCAAGCGTTGGATAAAAATCCCCGGACCACGTCCTAAATTTGAATATGCTGATTATGCAGGCTTTGATATCACCATCTGTGAAGGCGAATCGGTAAGGTTCAAGAACCTCACGGACTCAGCAACCAATGGAGCTGACTGGACATGGTTCTATGGTGATGGTGCTATTACCAATAAAAAAGATACATTTGTAACACACACATACACCAAGCCCGGTAAGTACTTTGTGTTCCTGGAGCAGTATGACACCCTGTTCATCCCACCCAATCTGAAACGTTTCTGTCCCGCCACCTATCCTGATACTGCGGGTGGACAGCGTGCCTTTACCGTAACCGTAATCAAACGTGATACAGTTCGAGGCTTCATCGTGAAACCTTCTATCTGCCCCGGTGATTCCAACGAATTCGTGGACAACTCAGATACGCTCTTCAAATCCTACAAGTGGAGATTTGAAAATCTTAGCACGGGTAAAGTAGATACCGTTACTGTAACCACTAAAAATTACAAACGCGTATTCACAGTTCCGGGACTTTACAGAGTGACACACCTGGCTGATTATGGAAATAACCATCCAAGGCCCTGGTGTCCGACACCACCTGTGATTGATACATTCCTCGTGGACAGTGTTGTTGCCAATTTCGATATTGATTCCAGTGGCAAGCCCGACTTTTTGTTCACCCGCACGGACATTAACGGAACCGAATGGAGATGGGGCTTCGGACATCAGAATGATATCAAGAATACGCTGCCCAAGAACTTCCTTGAAGATTTGAAGTCCAATGACAAACAGGTGAAGTGGTCTTATGACAGCAGCGGTAAATACTGGGTATGTCTGATTGCCAAGAATGCTACCGGATGTTCGGATACTATATGTAAGCAAGTAGTGGTTGATCTGTTCATATACCTTGCCAACGTGTTTACACCCGGAACGGCTGATGGCAAGAACGATACCTATCGTGTGCCTATTCAGGGTCAGGACCTCTTCGAGTTGAAGATTTTCAACAGATGGGGTGAGCGCGTGTTCCAGACCGAGAATTCCAAAGTGGGATGGAACGGTCGCGTAAACAATGACGGACCTGAAGTTCCTGAAGGAACCTACTTCTACCAGCTGACCTACCGATTCAAAGGCAAGCAGCAGAAGTATGTGACCGGTTCGGTAAATCTTATCAGAGCCAATTAATCAATCAAGTATCAATTGAAAGCCCCGGCCATTGGCCGGGGCTTTTTGTTTGTACCTTTGCATAGTTGAAAAACAGGCATGATATCATCGTTGCAAGGGCAACACCTGCCGGTGTTGGCGCCGTGGCTATGGTGCGTGTGAGTGGCAAGGGAGTTTTTGGGCTGGTTGATTGCTTGCTGAAAAAGCCTGTTTCTAACGCAGAGAGCCATACTGCCTATTTCAGGGCATTGTGGGATGAGGAAGGACTTGTGGATGAAGCCTTGCTTACGGTTTTTAAGGCACCGCATGGCTATACGGGAGATGATACGGTAGAAATCAGTACGCATGGTTCTCCGTATATCGTTGACAGGCTCATACAGGCCTTGTGCAGGCAGGGTGCCAGACCCGCAGATGCAGGGGAGTTTACCCTCCGCGCATTTCTAAATGGGAAGCTGGATTTAGCGCAGGCAGAAGCCGTTGCCGATTTGATATCGTCGGAGTCTGCGGCATCACACAAAGCGGCGCTGGGACAGTTGCGCGGTGGGATTTCATCTGAAATTTCGTTGTTGCGCACGCGGCTTATTGATTTTGCTGCGCTCATAGAATTGGAGCTGGATTTCAGTGAGGAAGACGTGGAATTTGCCAAAAGGGATGAACTGATAGCCTCAGTGACAGAAACACTGGATAAAGTAAGCACATTGCTTCAAACCTTTGCCCACGGCAACGCGGTGAAGGAAGGGGTGCAGGTGGTATTTGCCGGTAGGCCCAATGCTGGCAAAAGCACTCTGTTTAATCTGTTGTTGCAGGAAGAAAGGGCCATAGTGTCTGATATAGCCGGCACTACCCGCGATGCGCTGGAAGATGTGCTGATGATAGAAGGTATGCGCTACCGGCTGATTGATACGGCGGGCATCCGCGAAGCCACGGACACCATAGAAAAGCTGGGTATAGAGCGCACCTATAAGTATATGCAGGGCAGCGCTGTGGTGCTCTATGTGGCGGATGTGTCGGGCACCAAACAGCAGGAACTTACCGCTGATTTGCGGGCATTGTCTGATATGGCAACCCAGGTATGGGTGTTGGGCAACAAAACCGATTTGGTTGAGAGTTTTGATGAAACGGCCTGGTCGGAGGCTGCAAAGGCCGGCGGTGCGGGCGGATTTATGGGAATATCCGGTAAAAATGCAGGTGACAGGCAGCGGTTGCGCGATTATTTGCACAGCCATACCGCATTTAAAGCCGTTTTAGGCGACCAAACCCTCATAACCAACCAACGACACTTCCACGCCTTTTTAAAGGCGGAAAATGCCCTTCAGCGCGTTTTGGAGGCTATAGAAACCGGCATATCCAAAGAGATGCTTGCCTTTGATTTGCGCGAGGCCCTGGCCGCGCTGGGAGAGGTTACAGGTGAGATTACCACGGAAGACCTGTTGGGCTCAATTTTTGGAAAATTCTGTATCGGTAAGTAATTGCATAAACTAGCAATTTTAAAATGGTTTAAAAGGATTTCAATGTATGTGTGCTTTCCACTGATTTGATTGTTATTAAGATTTCGTATTAACGCTCCTGATTTTTAGGAATTTTATTTCCCCATCTTTGCAAGGATGATTCAAAGCAGGTTTGATTCACTAACGGGTTTTCGTGCGCTGGCTGCGAGTATGGTTTTTATATACCATAATCGTAAGTACTGGAGAGGACAACTGCATCCGGAAGTATTGAGGTTGTTCAATGAGTTTCATGTTGGCGTAGCCTTGTTTTTTGTACTAAGTGGCTTCTTGCTGGCCTACGGTTATGGAGATAAGCCTGCACACTCATTGACTGAATATAAACGATATATCATTGGAAGAATGGCAAGAATCTTCCCGCTTTACTGGCTGGTTCTAACATTGTATTATTTGGATCCCCTTTTCGGAAAAATGGATTTCTCTGTTCTAACCTACACGCTTACGCACGGATTTTCGAACAAATTAAATTTAGATGGTATATCGCAGGCGTGGAGTTTAAGCGTGGAATTTACCTTTTATATCCTTCTTCCTTTTTTATGCCTGATGGAAAGAAAAAAAATTCTGTATCTGGTTCTTTTTCTTGTGTCAATTACCCTATTAACATGGTTGGGCGGATACCTATGGCTTTGGCTGAATGGGAATCCCAGGCAGTTTTTCTATCCGTTGAAATTTGTGCTTGGCAGTACGTTTTTCGGAAGGTGGACTGAGTTTTTTGCCGGTATCATTCTGGCGAGGTTGCTTAAGCAAAGCCAGGATAAATATGCCTGGTTCTGGCAGTGGAAATACAAAACATATACCGGTATTATCGGGGTGTTTGTGTTGTGCTATGTGGTTGGCTTATTTCAGCCCGATGTATTTCATCACGGAACAGACCATCCTGTGGGGTATCTCATTTTTGCATTGATAATACCGCTATTTGTTATTCTTTGGCTTGCGGGATTGATTTCAGAACCTACCATGGTTCAAAGGTTTTTCAGCAGCAAAATTCTGATATTATTGGGCAAGGCATCATTTGCCTTTTATTTGATTCATATCAGCTATGTCAATATCCGGCTGAAATGGATCTGGCTGGGCCCTGACAGAAATTTCGTGCTTTTGTGGTTGATATCCATCCTGCTATATGTATTATTTGAAAATCCAATCAATTCTTTTATCAAAAATAAGTTTCTCAAAAACCCGGTTAAATAAAAATCCATAGTTTGACCGGGTTTAGATCAATTTGAAAAAAGTAGGTAATCACTAAAAGTGTAGCGTCAGGCTTGTTTCCCCCTCAAAATCTCCTCCACCACGCCCGGATCCAGCAGGGTGGTGGTGTCGCCCAGGTTTTGGGTTTCGCCTTCGGCAATTTTGCGCAGTATACGCCGCATGATTTTGCCGCTGCGGGTTTTGGGTAAGCCGCTCACAAATTGTATGGCGTCGGGCTTGGCAATGGGACCAATAACCTGCGAAACCGTTTGCAAAATATCCTGCCTCATTTCGGTTTCATTTGCCGGCATGGAGCTGCAAATAACGTAGGCATAGATGCCCTGCCCTTTAATGTCGTGGGGGAAACCCACCACGGCGCTCTCCACCACTCCGGCGTGCATGTTGATGGCGTTTTCTACTTCAGCGGTGCCAATGCGGTGCCCTGAAACACTGAGGACGTCATCTACACGCCCTGTAATGCGGTAATGTCCGTCTTCATCGCGCAGGCAGCCATCACCGGTAAAATACAAACCGGGGTAGGTGGAGAAATACGTTTGCCGGCAGCGTTCGTGGTCTCCCCAGGTGCTGCGGATAATGCCCGGCCAGGGTTTTTGGATGCACAGGTTGCCAGAAACGCCGTTGCCGGCTATTTCTTTGCCATTTTCATCCACCAGCACCGGAAATACGCCCGGCAGGGGCAGGGTGGCGAAAGTGGGTTTTGCGGGCGTTACACCGGCCAGGTTGCTGATCATGATGCCCCCGGTTTCGGTTTGCCACCAGGTATCGGCGATGGGCGCGTTGCCTTTTCCCACTTCGCGGTCATACCAGTGCCAGGCCTCAGCATTGATGGGTTCGCCCACGGTGCCCAGCACTTTTAGGGAACTTAGGTCTTTGTTTTGCAGCGGTGCTGTCCCAAAGGTCATGAGGCTGCGAATGGCGGTAGGCGCAGTATAGAGAATATCCACGTTGTGCTTTTGCACAATATCCCAGAATCGCCCTGCATCGGGCCATGTGGGAATGCCCTCAAACATCAGCGTGGTGGCGCCGGCGCTCAATGGGCCATATAGGATGTAGCTGTGGCCGGTAATCCATCCGATATCGGCGGTGCAGAAATGGATTTGTCCGGGTTGGTACTGAAATACGTTTATAAACGTATAGTGTGCCCAAAGCATGTAACCCGCGGTGGTGTGCACCACGCCCTTGGGTTTGCCGGTAGAACCTGATGTGTAAAGTATAAAAAGCGGATCTTCAGCATCCATGCTTTCTGCGTGGCAGTGGGTGTTGCCGGTTGCGCGCATGGCTTCGGTTTCTGAATGCCAGTCGTAATCGCGGCCGTTGTGCATGCTCACGGGCTCGTGGGTGCGGCGCAGTACCCACACGGATTGCACGGTGGGGCAATGCTGCAACGCATCATCCACCACCGATTTCAGTGGAATGGTTTTGGCACCGCGAAATGCACCGTCGCAGGTGATGATGGCTTTGGCACCGGCATCCTGCACACGGTCGGCAATGCTGCTTGCGCTAAAGCCGCCAAAAATTACGGAGTGTATGGCCCCGATGCGGGCGCAGGCCAGCACGGCAATGGCCAGTTCGGGCACCATGCCCATGTAGATGCAAACCCGGTCGCCTTTGCAGATGCCGCGGTGTTTCAGGGCGTTGGCAAACAGCATCACTTCATCCAGCAACTGACGGTATGTGAGGGTACGTGTGCTTTCTGCTGGATTGTTGGGTTCCCACAAAATGGCGGTGGTATCGGGTTGGCTGGCTGCGTAGCGGTCCAGGCAGTTTTCGGTGATATTGAGTTTACCGCCCTCAAACCAACTGTGGGTGGCGGTGTGAAAATCGGAGCGCACCACGGAGTGCCAGGGCTTGTGCCAGGTAAAATGCGAGGCAATACCGGCCCAGAATGCTTCAGGGTCTTTCTGACTTTGGCGGTAGGCATCATGGTAGGCATCGGGGGTTTTTAGCTGATAGGGAAAAGCCATGGGTAATGCGAAATTACGGGAATTTTGGGGATGGTTGGGTAGCGGTATATTTATCAACAAACGAGGAAAGAAGGGGAAATGAAATTTACAATCGCCTACGCTAACTTCGCCCTGTGCGAATTATCGCCGTAATATTAGGTTTTAGCGCTGTGTCCCTGCAGGCACAGGACAGTACCCGTGTTCGCTGGAATCCGGTGGATACAGTACGAACTTACCTGATGCGAACACCGGGTCTGAGGTTGGGTTTTGACAGCCGCAAATCCATTATGGGCGGTGTGCCGGTAGATGTGAACGGGCTTCGCTATGGCCTGGATTTTGGTAAGGTATCGGTGTGGACGGGGTATTACAACAGCCAATTGCTGCAATCGTTAGATAAAGATACATTGAATCAGGGTTTTGCGTATACCAGTTCTACATTTGAATATTATGTGCACCAAAGCTGGCGGTTTGAAGTGGTAACATCCTTTCAGGCCGGAATTGGCAATGGCTGGGAGTATCGTAAAAGCGGAGCAGATATAAAGAAATCCAACATCGGCTGGATTGTGCCACTGGAAGCCGGCATAGGCGGCACGGTGCGCTTTCTGCGGTATTTTGGCTTTTATGCCGGTGTGGGTGTAAGGGTGTCGGCGATGGAAACTACGAATTTTACCGGTCCATATTGGTCATATGGGCTCACCTACTTTACGGGCACCATGTACCGCGATGCCAAAAAGTGGATGAAGAAAAAGTAACCTGAATTATTTTTTCGGTACGGCTTTTTCCGCCTCTACCTTCTCAAAATGGCCGATGAAGTCTTCTATCTTTTCACTATCGATGCGATTGGCAAGAATTTTTTTGTCTTTGTCCAGCACAAAAATGGTAGGATTGGCCACAATATAAAAGGACTGCATGTTATGCGCCATTTCTTCCGATCGCACGATGCCACGTCGGAGGTGAATGAATTCCTTTACTTCCGGATGTTCAGCGATGTACTGCAGCCATTCAGTTTTTTTATCGCTGCTGGCCAGGGCAATCACTTTCCAACCCTTTTTCTTATTGTTTTCATAGACCTTGGCCAGTTTTGGCATCACTTCCTTACAGTGGCCACAGGTTGGGTCCCAAAATATCATAAGGGTGTATGGAGCATTCACGGAAGCGGTATTGATCCAAGTGCTGTCGGGAGTAAGCAATTCAAGCGGAGGGGCAATTCTGCCTACGAGGGTTGAGGATTTGCGCACAGCCGCTTCACACATTTTGTCTACTGTGGTGCTGTCTGTCCACCAGGCCTTGCCGTTGCAGTAATTGTTTACCGCCAGGTTCACAAAAACAGCATCCTGGCCCATGATTTTACTGGTTTCGTATTTGTAGGTGAGGTGGTAAATCACAAAGTGCTCCATGTCTATGGTGTTTTTCACTTTGTCCAGAATCATGTTGCATTCCTTGATGCAGCTGTCGGGGTCGGGACTTACCAGTTTATCAAAATAAAAATTCAGTTTTTGTTTGATAAAGTTTACTGGCATGCGCACCAGGCCGTCTTCTCCCAAATCTACATGATCCCAGTAGTGCGCCTTGTAGTAATTGTAGGGGAAGGAACTGTCTTTGGTGCCATCGGGTTTGGTGGGCAGTTCTTCCGGTACGTCCACGTCCATCATGGCATAGAGAAAGCGTGAAAGCAAGTGGTCCGGATGTGCTGCAATGAAGTCTTTGTCGTAATTTTCCTTTTTCTCATACAGTGTCTTCTGGCTTGTCTCCATTGCCTTTTTAGCCGTTTCGTTGGTTTCTTTTTTGATACTTTCATCCAGTTTGGCAATTTCAATTCCCAGATCCACTCGGCCGTTTTGGTAGGCAGCAAAAGCTGCGTTCTGGTCTGAACCTTCCACTTTCATGGTTTTGTAGTATTCGCGTTTCCAGTATTGTGTGTCGGTACCGATGGTGAAATCTTGGTCGTCATCCACAATAAACTCGAAGAAGTCGGCTTTTTTGGGCATTACAAACAGGTACATGCCGCGCTGCAGTTTTTTGTCGCCGGTGAAATTGATAAGGCCTTTCTTGTCTACGACTGCGGTGTCGCGCAGGTATTTATTGTCGAGGTAATAATCGGCGATGTAGGCGGTGTCACCGGGTTTCAGTCCGCGTATTTTGAAACGTAGGCTATATGTTCCGGGTTCCCTACCATCCCAGTTTTTGGCATTGGTGAGTTTTGGGTAAACCCCTATGTTGTTGATTTTTACCGGTGCAGTGCGCTGATAGGGCATTATTTGTGCTAAAAGACTGGTGCTGCCTGCAAGCAGGGAAATAAGGGTTAAGGTTCTTAGCATTGACATTGGGTTTGCAATTGAACAAATATTTTACAAATTTTGTTCCAAAACTCCAAAACTGCCATGAAAGCTGATAAAAATGATTTTTTTGCGGATGTTTATGCTGTTGTAAGGCTTATTCCATACGGCAGGGTGACGTCTTACGGGGCTATTGCACGATATCTTGGAACAGGACGCAGCAGCCGCATGGTAGGATGGGCTATGAATAGCAGTCATGGTTTGGCGGAACCTGTGCCCGCGCATCGTGTGGTAAACAGGCTTGGGATGCTTACGGGTAAAGCGCATTTTGGCAGTGATGATGCCATGCAGAGGCTACTGGAGGCTGAAGGTATTAAGGTTGAAAACGATTGCGTGGTGGATTTTGAACGATTGTTTTGGGATCCGGCCGGAGAGATAGGCCTTTAGCAGCCTTTCCACCAGGGTTGCTTGGGATAGGGTGCTGTAATCAGAATTTTTTCTAAGGTAACGGGATGGATAAATTCCAGTGAAAAGGCTTGCAGGGCAATGCTTCTGTCGGGTAGGGGCGTACCGGCTCCATATTTAACATCGCCCAGAATGGGCATGCCGGTTTTGGCCAGTTGAGCGCGTATTTGGTGGAAACGTCCTGTTTCGAGTTGGATATTGAGAAGATAGCCGTTGGGTGCGTGTTTTAGCAGCTCGTAGTGTAGGATAGCTTCTTTGGCGCCGGCTTTGGGTTTCAGGTAGGTGAGGGCGCGGTGGGTTTTGCTGTCTTTTCCGAGGTAGTGGGTGAGGGTGTCAGCGTTTTGTGGCGGGAGGACGCTTACCAGGGCGCGGTAGGTTTTTTGGGTGGTTTTGGCGCGGAACTGCTCGTTCATACGGGCCAGGGCTTTGGAGGTGCGGGCCAGCAACACCACGCCGCTAACGGGGCGGTCCAGGCGGTGGATGAGGCCTACAAAGGCTTTACCGGGTTTGTTGTATTTGGTGGCGAGGTAATCCGAAACTACATCCAGCAGGTGGACATCGCCGGTCACATCGCCCTGTACGGCAAGTCCCGCGGGTTTATTAACGGCTATCAGGTGGTTGTCTTCATACAGTATTTCGGGATGCACGGTGCAAAGGTCGGGAAATCTGGATTGATATGCGAACCCTCCGGGTTCGGGGGGGGGGAGTTTCTGCACCGTTATAGGGATGTGAGCCCTCCGGGCTCAGGATGCATCTGACTTGGTGTGCATGTATTCAAATCCTGGTTGGTTTGCGGACCACCTGGGTTCGAGTAGTCTTTCAGGTTAGAATAGGGCGTGTAATACCTACCGCTTATGTTATTTGACGGGAACTTTGTATGATAAGATTGCTTGGTTTTTGTTATGGTATCCCGTAGGGATGCCATGTCACTATTGGCTCGTTAACCCCAAAACCCGACCCCGGCGGGGTCGCACCTCAAGAATCCAAACCTTTATTGAAATATTTTTCCTGATATTCAATATCGAATTTTCTCAGAAAATCCCTGTATTCTTCTTCAAAAGTGGTTTTCCGGTGATGTTCCTTTTGGTTTTGTATATAGTTTATAACATTTTTAATTGCCGATTGACTGTAAGAAAATGCACCATATCCTTCCTGCCAGCGAAACTGTTTTTTAATAAATTGCTTATCGTTGATAAAACCTCCTGAAGAGAACTTAACTTCTTTCACCAAATCAGACAAACGACATGATGGCTTCATACCTATCAAAATGTGGATATGATCCTCTACCCCGTTAATAGCAATAAGCTTCTGCCCTTTGGCGGTTATAATTCCGGATATGTATTTAAAAAGCTCCTCTTCCCAAGCTTCCCGGATCAGTTTTTCACGCCCACGAACAACAAAAACAAGCTGAATGTAAATCTGAGAAAATGAATCCGCCACAAAACAAATATACATAAAAATCTACATAAAAACAATAAAAATAGATAAATCGGGACGCAAATCCCGCTTTTGGCTTACATGCTCCTATTTTTGTAGTTCTTGAAACGCTTTCTTTCTCCCCACCGCCCAACGGTTATTCAGACTTTCACCCTTGCCATGCCCATCATCATGGGACAGCTGGGTATCGTGCTTATGGGTGTTGCAGATACACTGATGGTGGGGCGTTTGGGAAAAGATGTGCTGGCAGCAGCCAACCAGGCCAACAGCATTTTCTTTATGGTTTCCAGCGTCACTTTTGGGGTGATGTTTGCCATCAGTTCCCGTGTGAGTATCCAGTATGGCGAGGGTATGCGGCAGGAAACCTTTGCCACCTATAGGGCCGGGCAGGTCGCCGCCATGTTTTTATTTCTCTGTCAGTTTGTTCTTTTGGAAATTATCATCCGCAATTTTGAATGGCTGGGACAGGCAGAAAGCATTAATAGGTTAACCCCTGATTTTCTGCGCATCATCAACTATTCGGCGTTGCCTATGCTTTTGTCCACCGCATCGCGTCAATACACGGATGGTTTGGGTCATACCAAAGTGGCGATGTCCATAACCTTTGGCGGTCTTGCATTAAATGTGTTATTAAACTACGGCCTCATCTATGGCAACATGGGTTTGCCTGCCATGGGAATGCAGGGCGCAGCCTGGGCCACCCTAATAGCCCGTGTGGGAATGGCGTTATCAGGTATTTGGTATATCCGGTATTCGGGTTTTCTGGCGGCCTATCGCCCTGGCATTGTACCATCCTGGAGCGAAATAAAAGTTCAGATGTCAGCCCTATGGAAACTGGGATTGCCTGTCGGGCTTCAAACCTTCGCCGAATGGGCCTGTTTTAGCATTTCGGGTTTGATGGTGGGATGGCTGGGAACTGCACAGGTGGCGGCACATGCTGTGGCACTTAACGTTGCATCGGTGGCGTACATGGTGGTTAGCGGACTGGCTGTGGCCGGCAGTATACTTGTAGGTAACGCATTTGGCGAAAAGAATAGAGAGGCTATACGAAAAGTGGCACATGCCACGTTTTTTATAGTTGTATTGTTTCAAATGTTTACCGCCGGAATTTTTATATTTTTCAGCGAACGGATTGCGGGCTGGTATGGAGTTGAGGCCGAAGTAATGCCTGTCATTTTACCATTATTTTTATTGGCCGCGCTTTTTCAGCTGGCCGATGGAATACAAGCCGGAGCCATGAACCTATTGCGTGGTATTACCGATGTGAAATGGTCATCGCTGATTTCGGTAATATCATACTGGGTAATTTCGTTGCCGGCTTCCTATGTACTTGGAATTATGCTGGATGGAAAAGTTTTTGGTATCTGGACCGGCTTTACTCTTGGGCTTTTCATGGCCGCTGCCTTCGGTGTGTGGCGCTTTTATCATAGATTAAACAGATTATCATGGGAATAAAACATATTTTTCTGGGATGTGGTATGCTATTGTCTCTGTTAGGCAATGTAAGTGCACAGCGCAACAAAGACGAGCAAAATCTGCATGTGTATGTGGCTCCCAATCTTGGTTTTAGGCTGATGACCGGCTATAAGGTCCCGGATAGATATTACGCATCCAATGCATTTTTCCGCGATTCACTTAACAAGGAAGACCGCCCGGGCCAAAACATTAATATTGGCTTGGCTTATACCCGAAAAAAGAATGCACTGGAAGCTGTTTCGCTGGGTTTGGGATATACAACCGTGGGTTTCAGGCGCTCCATTACAGAGGTTCGGCTTGGCGATACAATCCACCCTAAAATAGGTATTGTAGCCGGTCTTGTTGGTTCCGGTCATTTGCAAATCAATCAGGATTTTCGGTATCATTACCTTGAATTTTCTTACCTAAAAACCAAAAGCGCTGAGGGGTACAGCCGCAATCTCAAAGAATTTGATTTGTGGTGGGCCTATGGATTGTCAGCCGGGGTGCTGGTTCGCGATCGTGTAATGGTAGAGACGCTTGGGTTTTCCCACAGCAATGGAGAAAGCAGAATTGCCGTGAAAGATGACGCCTTGCGTGGTTTTCCGGCCAATATGTGGCTGAATGTGGGCTATAAAGCCGATTACATAATGTTTAAAAAGACCAATGCCTTTGTGCATGGCCGTTTGCGTTTGCCTTTGTTGCCTTCGGCAACTGGCGCCCAAACCATATTTTTGCCTCTGCTGGGAATTGAAGCCGGCCTGATTTTTAAGCTAAACGAAGAGAAATAAGGATTACATCCTTTCTACCATGGAAATGCCCAGCAATCTGGAGGCGTTTTCCAGCGTATTGGCTGTGAATGCGGCAATCTGCAGCCGCGCTGCCCGTCTGGCAGCATCTGTTTCTTTAAGGAAGGATAATTCATTGTACAACCGGTTGAATGCTTTTGCCAGTTCCAGGCTGTAATGTGCGATGATGGCGGGGTTAAAGTCACGACATGCGTTGTGAACGGCTTGAGGAAATCCATAAAGGCATTCCAGCGTTTCTTTTTCAGTGGGGTGCCATGCTATTTCGCTTACAGCATTCTGCCATTCCGTTCCTGCCTGCTTCAGCATGCTTTGTATGCGCGCATAGGTATAAAGCACAAAGGGTCCGGTATCGCCCTGAAAGTCGATGCTTTCCTGGGGATTGAACAGCATGCGTTTTTTGGGGTCAACTTTAAGTATGAAAAACTTCAATGCCGCCAGTCCCAGTTTTTCGCATAAAGTGTCGAGTTCAGATTCCTCCATGCCCTCAGTTTTACCCAGTTCCAGGGTTTTGGCTTTGGCTGTTTCGTGCATTTCCTCCAGCAGGTCATCAGCATCTACCACGGTTCCTTCACGGCTTTTCATTTTACCACTGGGCAAATCCACCATGCCATAACTAAGATGATACATGCCGGGTGCATAACTGCGACCCAGTTTTTGCATGATGAGAAACAGCACTTTAAAGTGGTAGTCTTGTTCATTTCCTACCACGTATATGCTCTTTTCGGCCCCGAATTCCCTGAATTTTTCATCGGCGGTGCCGATATCCTGGGTTATATATACGGATGTACCGTCTTTGCGCAGCACCAGTTTCTGGTCGAGTCCTTCTGCCGTCAGATCAATCCAAACCGAGCCATCGTCCTTACGGTAGAAGACGCCTTTTTCGAGTCCTTCGGCAACAATATCCTTGCCCAGGGTGTAGGTGTTGCTTTCGTAATAGAATTTATCAAAATCAACACCCAACCGCTTGTAGGTGTGCTCAAAACCTTTGTAAACCCAGCCATTCATGGTTTCCCAGAGCTTGATGACCTCCGGATTTCCGGCCTCCCACTGCCTAAGCAATTCCTGTGTTTGCTGCATTATGGGGGCTGATTTTTCAGCCCCTTCCTTATCCATGCCGCCGGCAACCAGCCCGTCTATTTCCGCCTTATATGCCTTGTCAAAAGCGACGTAATACTTTCCTACCAGGTGATCGCCTTTCATGCCGCTGCTTTCAGGCGTTTCGCCGTTGCCGAAAAGCTGCCATGCCAGCATGCTTTTGCAAATGTGTATACCGCGGTCATTGATGAGGTTTGCTTTGATAACATCATGCCCACTGGCTTTCATGATTTCAGCGATGCTGTATCCAAGCAGGTTGTTGCGAATATGCCCAAGGTGCAGCGGCTTATTGGTGTTGGGAGAAGAATATTCTACCATCACACGGCCTTCTGTTTTATTCTTCAGGCCAAATGATGTATTGTTCCAGTTTTGCTTCAGTAAATCGCACCAAACTCGGTCGCTGATGCTCAGGTTGAGAAAGCCTTTAATGACGTTATAAGCCGCAACGGGAAAGCCATTTTGGAGCAGTTTTTCTCCGATTTCGGTGGCGGTGTCCTGCGGATTCTTTTTGCTGATTCTTAGCAAAGGAAAAACCACGAATGTGTAGCTTCCCTCAAAATCTTTATTGGTTTTTTCCAGTTTTACCGCTACCGGATTTTCTCCGTACAATTCGGTGATGGCCTGACCAATCTGCAGCGATAATTCCTGTTCAATATTCATTTTACCGCGAAAATACGCAAAATCTCAGGCATGGTGGTAAGCACTTCCTTTTTGAATGCTCATGGCGCGGTACAATTGCTCGCAGAGCAGCAGGCGGGCGAGGTGGTGGGTAAGGGTCATGTCGGATAAGCGGATGCAGGTGTGCACTTTCATAAATTCCGGGGTGAAGCCGTATGAACCTCCAATTCCGATAATAAGCCGTCCGCGCAGGGTGTCCAGTTTGCTTTGAATAAGGCCTGAAAATGCTGTACTTGTGAGGGTTTTACCGTTTTCGTCGCACAACAGCACCACATCGTCGGGTTTGATGATTTTCTGTAATGTTTCGGTTTCTACCAGTTTTTGCTTCTCAGGTTCCTTGATGCGGGCAGCCGGGAGGCGCAGCAGGGTGGTTTTCCAGGGTCCGTTTAGCCGTTGCAGGTATTTTTCGCACAGCTCATCTATACCGGAATCTTTGTGGTTTTCGATGGCGGCTATGAGGATGCTCAAGGCAATCAGTTGTTGTTCAGGATTTCGAAAATCTTATCCAGCTTGGGTGTGAGGATGATTTCGGTACGGCGGTTTTTTGCCCTGCCTTCTGCCGAACCATTATCTGAAACAGGATTTGTTTCACCACGGCCGCTGGCGGTTATCCGAGATGGGTTCATTTTTCCGTCTTCACTCATAATGCGCACGATGCTGGTGGCGCGCAACACACTCAAATCCCAGTTGTCTTTGATTTTCTCGCTGTTCATGGGTTTGTTGTCGGTATGTCCTTCCACGGTCACGGTCACATCGGGTTTTTTATTCAGTGCTCCGGCCAGTTTCAGCAGCGCTTCCTGACCTTTGGGATCTACACTAATGCTACCGCTTTTGAACAAAAGTTTTTCTGCCATGCTCACATATACTTTTCCGTTGCGGTATTCAACCTTTATGTCCAGCTCGTCGAAGCCGGCCAGGGCTTTGGCAATCTCATCCTTAAGGGCCCTTACAGCACTGTCTTTGCGGTTAAGTTCGCTTTCGAGCATGCGCACACGTGCGACGGTTTTTTCCAGTTCTTTGCGCAGCTTTTCCAGTTTAATGCGCTCTTCTTCTGCTTTTGCCAGGGCGTTATTCAGTTCAAGTTCTTTGGTTTGCAGGATTTTATTTTTTGTATCGAGTTCAGCCGCCAGACGTTTTTTCTGTTCATCCAGTCTGTCGCCCAGGCCACGAATGTAGTCCTGGTTTTCAGCCAGTTTTACCCTGCAGTTGCCGAGTGAATCATGCAGAAAACCAATTCTTTTATCAAGTGCAGCTATATTACCGTCCAGTTCACTGATTTTGCCCAGGTATTCAGCGCTTTGGTTTTCGCAATCGCTTACTTTTTTATTGAGTTTCTGCTCAAGTTCCTTTTTGGAATTTTCCAGTTCCTGGTATTTTTTCTTGGTTACACAGGCGGTCAAAAACAGACCTGCCATTAACAGCCACGCATATTTCATCAGCACAAAGGTAGCAGGCATGCACACCCGCGTACTTTTGGCTTGTTAACACGTTCAATAGAGTGGACAGGCCTACTGATTCACAAATACCTGCAGGTTGCCTTTAGTGAGCGAGCGCACCAGCAAGGCCTCCGGCTGAATAACGTAGTCTTTGATGTCGAGATCTTGAAGACTGCCCTGCAGGCGCACGCCATAGTCCATTTTTTGGTTTAGTGAGGCGTTGATGGATTCGCGGGTAAGTTTCACCAGGTCTGATACATCAAATACCATTTGTTCTTCGAGTTTTTTACGGATAGTTTCATCCAGCAGCCATTTGGCAGATTTTATAAGCACGTTCTTGGTAGAAATATCATACTCTACCTGTTTAAGGCTCAATTTTGAAGTTTTGGCGTTGAATTCCGGAACACTTAGCAGATAGAAAACTCCTTTGTTACTGCCGGTGAAACCCACCTCAACACCCAGTTTTTCCTTGGCAGGGAATAATTTAATGTAGGTAACTTTAATTTTCTTACTCCCCATTTCAAAAATCTGATCTTTAATGGTGCTGTATACCTGCGCTGATAAGGTGTCGTAGTTCAGATACAAGTCGGTATACACTTCAAAACCTGAACTTTTTTTGTATGGCGATAAATTGGGCAGATCTGCAGGCAGGGCAGAGGTGGGGTTGGGTGCTATAACAGGAGCTGCTTTGAGGCCTACTGAAAAACTCAGTTGAGATCCGTTCATGCTGATTTCGCCCAGACTTATTTCCTTGGGCTGAAAACGCATATAGCCTGCCATATCAATTTTGATTTCCTCCTGCAGCGCATCCCAAATCGGCTTAATGTAGGGTTTTAGGTTTTGTTTGGCCACCTCTGCATCAATCATGCCTGCAAACTGTATTAGGTAGGGTTTTAGCTGGCTTTGAAGAATGCTGTTAATGTTAATATTGGCAAACGTTACTTCGCAGGGGTCAATGGTTTTAATATCGGTAAATCTGGAGGAAGATTTTACCTGGTAATTGGGCAGAATATCGATATCGGAAGAAAGTTTTACGTTCACACGTCTAAGTTTTTCATTCCATCCGCAAGAGAAAGGAATGGGAGGGTTTACGCAGGTCTCAAAAAGACATGCTGCGCAGTATTCGCCCTTAAAACCATAGGCCATATCCAGGTTAAGATTGACGGTTTTTCCTGTTCCTGAAATCTGTATGGGTTCTCTTTTTACTTTGTAATCATAGCGGAGTCCGGAGCATGGTTTATCACTGCCTTTAAATTCTTTGTCAAATGCGTCATCCGCCAATTTGAACAGGGGTTTCATTTCCACTTTGATGGGAATATGAATGGTGGATACAATTGGTGGTAATTGTTTGGGTGCCAGTGTCTGATTGGCATTGGCGGGTTGCTTGGGTTTGATGCTGCTGCAAGCCTGAATAATCAAGACGGTCAAAAGGAATGTCAGCTTTGAGAAATGTTTTCTAAACATAGGAAGCGTCATTTTAAGAAAAGTTACAAATTTACAATTCGGATTCTTTTTTGAATGCAGGATCAAGTTTCATTAAGGCCCATGCAACCAAAAAAGTGATAACAAATGAGTAGAGGGCATAAACCAGGGCAGGTTTTTCCATGGCGGCTATATTTAGTTTATCGCCGGCTATAAGCAATGCCAGTGCGGTATTATGTAGTCCAACCTCCACGGCTATTGTGATTCTGTTTTTGAATGATAATTTGCCCAATGCAGCGGCCAGGTAGCCGGTTATCATGCTGCCAATGTTTAGAGCAATCATCCAAAAGGAAAGATCCTTAATGTCGCTGAATGTCATGGCTGTACCTCCTTTATCGCTTCCCGCAACAAATTTGTACGCAAAAACCAAAAGCAATAGTACCGGTAAAATTATATTCAGATTCTTCTCCATTCGTAAAGCCTGATCGACATATTGACGGCGTACCAGCATGCCAATAAGCGCAGGAATGACGGTGACCACAAAAATATCAAACATGGTTTGCCAGAATGGCAGTTCAATGATTCGTCCGGAATTCATAAAATGCTGTAAAAACAAGTTAACAAGGACCGGAATTGTGAAAAGAGAAAGCAGGGCATTGCAAACAGTAAGGCTGATGGCCAGAGCAACATTGCCTTTTACGTAATAGCTTACCAGGTTGCTGGTAATTCCCCCCGGACAAACAGAAAGAATCATAATGCCAACCTGCATTTCAGCACCCAGGTTACTTTGCTTTGCAATAATCCATGCCAGCAATGGCAGCAATAGCATTTGCGAAGCCAGTCCGATGCTTAAAGCCCGCGGCTGATCAAACAAGTGTTTAAAATCTTCTTTGGTCAGCGAAAGCCCAAGCCCAAACATGATCATGCCCAGCACCACATTCAGCAATATGTTGATGTTAATAAGCAAGTTTTAAATATGGAATTAACAGCGAAATAAAATGGTAGAAAAAGTAAATGCTGATTAAAATAAGTATAAGTCCAAAATATTTATTAATATAATAATAAACACGCCGACTTAATTTTCTACCTAAAAAATCACTTAAAAAAACTTTACCCAAATCCATTAAAAAGAGGGTAAAAAGGATTGATATAAGATTAATTAGTATAGATGACTCATAGTGCGGGTCTGTTTTATCGTAATATACCGATACGATTGCGAGCAATCCAATCCATAGAAATAAAACAAACGGATTGATAAGGTTTAATATAAATCCTTTTAGAAATGATTTGCTTTTGGCAGCCGGATTTTCTATACTGCGTATAAATTGCTGATATTTTTTATAAAAACCCCTGAATCCCAGATAAGAAATGGCTGTGGCTGCGAACAAGGAAAAAATGATTTGGAACTCGGGTAAAATAAAAAATTGGGATAATCCGAAAAAGCAAATCAGTGCCATGATAAGTTCACTGAGGAAAATACCCAGTGCCACACGCATCCCTTCTGCTTTTCCACCTTTTATTCCCGAATTGACCAGGGTAAAAAACGACGGACCAAAACTGAGTATGCTAATCAGAAAGCCCTGACCTATGCCTTTCAGTATGGGTGTAATCCAAAACAATTCGATTGCAAATTAGCAATGAAAAACTGCTATCCCAAATATGACAGTGTCAAGGGTTGTAATTCTTCATAAACGACGGGGTTTGCAGCCACAATTTGTTTTCCGAACAGATGGTTTTGAATTTGGTGAAAATCGCTGACCACGCCACCTGCTTCCGCTACCAAAAGAGCTCCCGCGGCCACATCCCATGCATTCAATCCGGTTTCATAAAAACCGTCGAATCTGCCGCAAGCCGTGTAAGCAAGATCAATGGCCGCTGAACCGAGCCTTCTTAGTCCATGGGTGCTTTTCATTAATTCGCCCAAAAGATCAAGATAGGCGCGCGTTTGCTGAAATTCGTAATACGGAAAGCCGGTGGCAATAAGCGATTCTCGCAGGCAGGATGTATCGCTAATTCGGATGGCATTGTTGTTGAGATATGCTCCCCTGTTTTTTTCTGCGCAAAACATTTCCTTCATAGCCGGTGCGTATACTACTCCGGCTGTTACAATGCTGTTTTCCATAAGCGCAATACTGATTGAGAAAACCTGCAATCCATGCAGGAAGTTTGTAGTGCCGTCAAGCGGATCTATAATCCAAACGGCGTGGCTTTCGGAATCATTGGGAGCAGTGTTTTCTTCGGTGATGAAACCTGCATCGGGACGTAGTTTTTTCAGGGATACTACCAGCATTTTTTCGCTTTCTACGTCCACAAAACTCACCAGTTGGTTGAGTCCTTTGTCAGAGACGGAATCTGCTGTAACCGACCTGAAATGCTCAAGTTGAAAATCACCGGCCTTTTCGCAGGCTTCTATCATGCCTGATAGCAATGCTGAATGCATCAGCGTGTAATCATCAGATAGCCTTTTTCTACGTGCCTGTAGCCTTCTGTATCTATGGTTTCAATAATCAGCGGATAAATGCCATTCATAGCCTCTTTGCCATCAGGGGTTTTGCCATTCCAGCCTTTACCGATTTTATCGGTTTCAAACATCTTGGCTCCCCAGCGGTTGTAAATCTTCATATTGAAGAAAACGCAGCCGCGTGCATAAGGGGCATAAATTTCATTGAGATTGTTGTCGTCCGGGGTGAATGCAGTGGGAATGTATAGATAATACACATCCTTAATTCTCACCCAAGCTTCGGCTGTATCGGCACAGCCCGGTGGCTTGCTCACAATAAGTTGTACTTTATAACGACCTGTATCGCTGTAGGTGTGAGAGGTGCTGCCCACCACAATGTCTGTATTTCCGTCACCAAACATCCATAAATACTGGGTTCCCCCTTTGCTGTTATCGTTAAACTGAATTACAGGAAGTTCTATGGATGCCAATGTTGGCGTTGGGGTTAAAGATGCTACCGGATAAGCAGTTACGCGCACACTGTCAGCGATTTTAAACAGCTTTTGGCAACCATTTGAAGTGGTAACCCTGAGTGTGGCAAAATAGGAGCCTGCATTTTTGAAAATTCGCGTATACGGTCCAGTCAATGCATTTACGGAATCCTTGGGTCCAAATATCCAGAATGCTTTGGCAGCATCAGCGCTTACGAAGGAGAACTGCACCCTGCCGCCGGCGCAAATGTCATTGATATCTGTGGTGAGAACGGCATTGGGTTTGGGATGGACAACCACATTGGAAGATGCATTGAAAGGCGCTGAACATCCGTCTGTAAGCGTATATGAGTAGGATCTCGTAAATCCGGGATCTGTGCGTAGTTTGGTCCAGGTAACGGGTACGCCATCTATGGTCCACTGGTACTTGGCTGTTTTACCGCCTGTTTGCGATAGTGTGAGTGTAAGTGAATCCCCCTGACAAACAGCGTTGGGTGTGGCGGTTATACTGCCGCCCAGTGGCAACAGGCGTGTGATATTGAATGAAGTAGAGTCGTTTAGTACTGTGCAACCGTCTGATAAAACAGCGGTGATACGCGTGGTACCTGCACCTACTGGGTTCAAGGTTACATTCAGTCCTGTTTGTCCACCCGGATTCCATGAAACATTATGGCTGCTTGTTTTGCCACCGGTGGCAGTCAGTTTCACCGCCACTGTTTGACCGTCGCAAAGCGTGGTGTCAGTAAACTTGCTAAGGCTCAATGCTGCTAGTCTGTCCACCCTTAAACTGTCTTTTACAGTTGGAGAGCAGTTGTCTGAACCTGTTACCGTATACCACTGACCGGTGGCAGGTGTTTCTGTAATTGTACTCGTGGTTTTGCCATGAGCCCAGTTATAGGTATAGCCTGAACCTTTGCCTCCACTGAGTGAAGCAGATAGTACAACCTGACTTCCGCGACAGATTGTGGTATCATTGGATAGGTTGAGTTTAATGGCAGGATAGGTGTATAGTTTAACCGTATCTCTTGATGGTATTATGGTACAGGCATCCGTAAGGGTGACGATAACTATTTGTGTGTCAGTGAGTGTAATGTTTTTATTGGCACCTGTGCCCAATCCCAAATTCCAGCTGTAGGTGTACTTTGATGTGTCGCCGCCTGAGCCTGAGGCCGAAAGAGAAACGCTTTTACCTATACAAACAGGTGTGCTGCCTGCAGTAATTTTTACCTGTAGAGCCGGTTTTACCCAGACAGTTTGATAGGCAGTATCAGGGCTGTCTGTGCAGCCATCATTTAAAACCACCATGTATTTGGTGGTGGCAGCAGGCGAAACAGTATGCGCAGTGCCATTGGGTAGTCCGTTGTTCCATGTATACTGATATGCGGCAGTTACACCACCGGTTCCTGTGGCTGTGAGTTTTACACTTCTGCCTTTGCAAATTACGGTGTCTTTGCCCAGCGTAACTTTCAGTGGTGGCCGAACATCAACTGTAATGGAATCGAAAGCTGTTTTGCCGGTGCAGATATCGGTTAATGTAAGGTAATATTTGGTTTTTACGGTAGGTTTCACCACCGCTTTGGCACGGCTGTCACCATGTTTCCAGTAGTATCGGTAATCGGGAATAAAGCCACCGGATGCAGTGGGATTTAGGATTAAGCTGTCTCCGTAGCAAATAATGGTGTCTTTTCCGGCATCAACGGTTAACGGCTTGCGGATACCGATAAATTCCAATTTAAAACCTTTGCCTTCCAACAGTGGGTCGGAATATTGCCGAAACCAGAGAGCGTCTGCTTTCACAGTTTGCCAGGCTCCGGCGAAGGGTAGGGTTGTGCCTGTGTATCGCCCGATTTTATTGGGCCATGTGACGCTGTTTTTAAAGAGCACCACCGAGTCATAACCATTTTCGTAATCAAGTACCCTGAAACGGAGTCTTATAGAATCTGCTCCGGGTATCTTGAGCTTGAAGTTAACTACTTTAAGCGCTCCGTAGTTGTCTTCACCACCATCATCATACACAAAACCTTTGCAGCGAATGGCACTGTCCGTGCCGGTTTTAGGAAGCAGCACGGCATTGCAGATATCGTAGGTGCTGTCCACCTTCACATACTGCAATTTGGTAATGCTGTCTTTTTTGTTTTTAAAGCAGCTGGTTACCACGAGTTTTACGTTGAATTTGCCATAACTGCCATAAGCATTGGATGGATTGGTGAGGGTTGAAGAGTTGCCATCACCAAAATACCATTGACTGGATTTGTAATTGTCGCTAAGGTTCAGGAAATTGATGGTTTTGCCGGTGCGGCAGGCAAGGGTATCACCGGTGAAATTGGCTTTCACATAGCCGCTGTCATATTTATTTCCCACACCACATACCCACCATGCATTGGTTACGGCAATCACCTCCTTGCTGCATTGACCGTATAGGTCGGCCGCAGACATGACGCTGAATGTACGGGCATCGGCATATTGTGAATTTTTGGTAAGGTAAACGGATAAGTTTCGGTATGCAATTTTCCCGGCTTTTGCAATGCCCAGAGAATCTATCTGAAACGCCCATCCTTTTTCATTCGTCCCCTTGCTACCATTGGCAATGAGGTAGTACCAGTGGTTTTGAACACCACTGTTGTAATGTACACCACCATTGTCTCCGGCTCCGGCATACCAGCTCACCCCTTTATAAAACTTAGGATGGTTAAAAATGTTGGGGTTGGTCATGCTTCTTATCCCGTTTTTGCTAGGTGTCATGTCCTCTCCGATTCTCCAGCTCCATTTGGAAGGTCTAGCCCATATTTCTATGGTATTGCCAAAAATGTCACTAAAACTTTCATTGAGAGCGCCGCTTTCATAGCTGTATATCAGTCCTGCTGTGTAGGTGGTAACAGCGTGGGCAATTTCATGTCCGCAAACATCCAGTGCCGTTAACGGCGTAAAAAGACTGCCGTTTCCGTCTCCGTAGGTCATGTAAGAGCCGTTCCAGAAGGCATTGTTGTAGTTATTTCCATAATGCACATAACTGATAATTTTGGCCCCATTGCCATCAAAACTGTTGCGGCTGTGTTCTTTATCGAAATAATCATAAGTCATTTCAGCACCCCAGTGTGCATCGGTGGCTACCTCATCCTTGTTGGCATTCACATTGTTCCAGTAGTTGTCGGCATCCAGAAAATCTACGGCAGCACCATACGATGTGCCTTTTCGCATGTTGTAAGTTTCAATGCCTTTACCGCGGTTAAACTCGCGAAGTCTGAAACTAGTGGGTGCGGTGCTGTCCACCTGCATTTTTTGCGTTCCACTGTAGGCAGTTACTGCAGTTCCTTTAACTTCGGTATGGAGAATAAGATCCTGAGAAGCCAATATTTCCCCGGTTTCAGCATCCACATAAATGCTTTTTCCACCCAGGGGTTCCATGCTATAAACATCAAATTTCCAGGCCAGTTTGTGTTTATTTTCCAGTCTGAAATCTTTTGGGCAATAAACGGGTGTTCCGGTGGGAAAATAAGTTGTATCCGGCTTGCCTGATAGTTGTTTTAAGATGGCATTTTGGCCTTCATCCTGCCAGTAATAGCGGGTTGCAGGCATGTTTAGAAGGGCTTTTTCACGGCACTGATCTCGGGTTAGAATAGACTTGCTTTCCAAAAAACTTTCCGGCACCAGATCTCCGTTGATGCTGAGCAGTTTCCCGTCTTTTTCGTGCAAAATCAGGGTTGATAATTCAGATGGAATGCCATTAAACCAATGTTGTGCACGGTAATGGGTTTGCCCCAGTTCGTCTTTTAGAATGGAATAAATTTTCCATTGGGTTGATGGGCTGTAACTGCCCATTTTTGCAACCACGGCAGGCCATTGCTCAAATGCAGGTTTTTGGTTTTCGGGAAAAACCAGCAGGGATTGGGTGGGTAGGTAGCTGTGTTTTAGGTTTGTAGGGAATGAAACTTGCCCGAAAACGGGTACAGCCCAAAGTACAGAAAGAATGATTAGTTTGTCAAAGCGCACACGCATAGTGGTCGTTCTGTCAAAAATAGTTATAAATTTTTACAATATCAACAAAATGCCTCGTAGGCACCTGACAAATTGTCGGCAACCATATCGGCAGTCCTGCCTTCAATCATGTGGCGTTCCACCATGTGCACAATCTGTCCGTCTTTAAACAGTGCAACAGCAGGGGATGATGGTGGAAAAGGAACCATGAATTCACGGGCTTTTTGTGTGGCATCCAGGTCCTGCCCGGCGAAAACAGTAAATAGTTTTACCGGTTTCTTAGTCCCTTGTAGACTTTTTAGTATTCCGGGGCGGGCGCTGCCGGCAGCACATCCGCAAACAGAGTTAACCACCACCAGTGTGGTTCCCTCATTGTTAGAAAGGGCCTGTTCTACTTCTTCAGCAGTGCGAAGTTCGGTGAAACCGTTGTTGGAGAGTTCGGCGCGCATGGGCGCTAAAAGCATTTCCGGGTATGGCATATTGATGGTGTTTTTCTATTTGTGCCGCAAATTTAAGGCCAATCAGGGCGAAATAGGGTTAATATCAATATGTCAATCATTTGGTATGATTATTTCTTAGGTAAAGTACAATCTTTTAAACCTATGAAAAAATTAACAATTTTATTGATGGCAGCGTTTTCAATGGGTGCCTGTACCATAATTCGTCCCGGCGAGACAGGTGTCAAAAGGAAGTTGGGTAAACTTGGACATACTGCATTTGATCCCGGTATTCGTTTTTATAATCCTTTTATCTCCACGGTATTGCTCGTACCTGTTAGAACAGTGAATTTGGAAGTGAAACTTCCATTACCAAGCAGAGAAGGTTTGACCATTCAGTCGGAGATTTCCATATTGTACAGGATAGAGAAAAAATCAGCCCCTGATGTTATCAAAAACATTGGCATGAACTACGAAGAGGTTGTAATACTGCCTGTTTTTCGTTCAGCGGCAGCCGATGTCACCTCCAAGTTTTATGCAAAAGATATGCATAGTGGAGAGAGGGCTTTAATTGAGAGAAATATTCGGGATACCATGATGGAGATATTGGGAGACAAAGGGTTTATCGTGGAAAATGTATTGCTGAAGTCAATATCGCTGCCTTCGGGCTTGTCTGCAGCCATTGAGGAGAAACTGAGGGCCGAACAGGAAGCCCAGCGTATGGAATTTACCAAGCAGCGTGAAAAATTGGAAGCAGAGCGCAAAGCCATTGCTGCTGAAGGCGACAAGCAGGCCTCCATCATTGGCGCACAGGCACAGGCTGAAGTTGCAAAAATAAAGGCGGAAGGACAGGCGAGTGCGATAAAAATAGAAGCCGAAGCAAGAGCCAAGGGCAATGAAATGCTTTCCAAAAGCCTTACTGGTGATATTTTGAAAAACAATCAGATAGAAGCTTTCAAGGCCCTTTCTCAGAGCGGCAATTCAAAGGTTATCATCACCGACGGAAAAACACCATTGCTGGGAATTCCTGAAGGGGGTAAGTAATCAGGCCTGATTTGCAGACAGGTAAACCGTTTTGGCATGGTTTACTCCGAAAAAATAGGGTACCGATTGAATGGCATTGTGGGTTTCTGTGATCCAAAAATCTGCTTGTTTGCCCGCGGCAATGCTGCCGATGCTTTTCTCCAGTCTTAGGCTGCGCGCAGCATTCAGCGTGATGGCGTTAAAAGCCTCTGTAGGTAGCATTTTCATGCGGCTGCAACCCAGGCTCCACACCATTTGCAGGTTGCAAACAGGGCTGCTCCCTGGATTAAAGTCCGAAGCGAGTGCGAACGGCAATCCCGCATCGATAATGGTTCTTGCGGGTGCATACGGAATATCCAGGAAGTAGCTGGTGCCGGGCAATCCCACGGGCATAACCTCTGAATTTCTGAGGCATTCTATTTCTTCATTACCAATATGCTCAAGGTGATCGGCACTCCAGGCACCGGCTTTGGCGGCCACCTGCACGCCGCCGGTAATGCCCAGTTCGTTGGCGTGTATTTTGGCGGGTAACCCATATTTGGCTGCAGCTTCCAGTAACAAGAGCGTTTGTTCCGGGGTGAAAAATCCGCGGTCGCAGAAAACATCCATGTGGTCAGCGAGCCCCTCTGCGCAAACCGCGGGCAGCATGTCATTGATGATGTGTGCCACATAGTCATCCTGCCTGCCTTTAAATTCAGGTGGTACTGCATGTGCGCCTAAAAACGTGGTTTTGATGGTGGCCTTTACATTTTTTTCGATACGCCGACCTATGCGCAGCATTTTAAGCTCACTTTCAATGCTGAGGCCATAACCACTTTTGATTTCAATGGTGGTTGAACCATGCTCTATCATACGTTTTACCCGCCATAAACTTTGCTCATAAAGCCATTCTTCATCCATGATGCGCAGTTTGTAGGCAGAGTTGAGTATTCCGCCGCCTGCTGCCGCGATTTCTTCGTAGGTGGCGCCTTTCAGCCGCATTTCCCATTCGCCGCTGCGCAGCTGGGCAAAGATGCAGTGGGTGTGGCTGTCTACTAGTCCTGGTAATACTTCCAGGCCGTGCAGCGAAATTATTTCATCTGCCTTTGGCAGATCGCTGTCTTGCATGCTTCCCCAGTTCGCGAAATTTCCATTTTCTGTCAGCAGCCAGGCATCATGAATGGTAACTACCCGACTCATTTCAGCGCCCTTCAGCAAGGATTTTGTGTTGTCTTCAATGCCGTGAATGGCTTTAATATCGGTAAATAATTTGCGCATGCCCTGCAAAAAAAGCATATTTGAACCGCTTATGAGCATGGATTTAACAGAACGACTGAAAAAAAGACCTGAATTGGGCAAAAAAGTATTCGTGGCGAGAGGCGCTCACGTGATTGGAGAAGTTAAACTGGCTGATGAAAGCAGTGTATGGTTTGGAGCGGTGCTGCGCGGCGACAGCGATGTTATTTCAGTAGGGTCCCGCACCAACATTCAGGATAATGCCGTGCTGCATGCAGATCCGGGCGATCCATGTGTGATTGGCGAAGATTGTGTAATCGGACACAGTGCTATCGTGCACGGTGCAAAATTGAGTCACCATGTTTTGGTGGGAATGCATGCAACGGTACTCAACAATGCTGAAATTGGCGAATACAGCATTATTGGTGCCAATGCGCTGGTGCCTTCAGGAATGATTATTCCGCCCTATAGTTTGGTGCTGGGTGTGCCGGCAAAGGTTGTGAAAACGTTGGATGAAAGCGTTCATCTCCGTATTCTGGATAATGTTGACGAATACGTTAGAAAAGCCCGTGCCTACGTGGCTGCCGGTTATTCGGCTGCCGATTAATTTGGAGATGTCAGGAAAAATGCGTATATTGCAGTAAGCCTTATTTGGAAGGAGCCTTGTCAGCTTCTTTTTCAGCTTTCTTGTCTTTCTTGTCTTTGGCTTTTTCCTCTTTTGGATCTTTGCTCTCGCCTTTTTTGATGCTGAAGTTGTAAGTCAGGCCAATGCGGTGTTCCCAAAGCTGATCCCAGTTGTTACCTTCCACATAGCCATCGAGATTGTCATAAAAAGAGGGAAGCCAGGTTGAGTTAAGGTTTACGTTTAGGTGGGGCGTGCAGCGGATGTTGACACCCAGACCTACGGGAATGTTCAGGTATGATACCTTGCGCCAATCGGGCGTGTAATCGGGTTTTTGACGGTCGCCATAGAAAAGGCCAACACCGGCAACGAAATACGGAGCCAAAAAAGTTTCTTCTTTCAGCCATTTGCCGTTATTGAATTTAATTCTGGCTGTAAGATTGGCGTTTGTGCCTTTAAGATTCAATACAGGATATTGTTCCTGAAAAGCAACAGCATTTGGGTTGTAGAACATTTTACCGTAATTGGCATTAAGGCTTAAATCCAGCCAGTTGTTCAGATAGCGGGAAACACCGCCACCCAACTGAAAATTAGGATATCTGAATTGAAGGAGGGCTTTACCCAAATCGCCTTTGTATTCTTTATAGTTTCCATTAAATGAAACAGCCCACTTGTGGGTAGATGTTTGCGCATTTCCGGTACTTACGGCGCACAGAAAAAGGCCAATCCAAATGAATTTTTTCATGGTAATTTGTTGCGAAAGTATTAAATAATTCTATAAAAACCAATAACCTTGCTCATGTTTAGGTTTTTTTAACGGTTTCCGTTTTTTGTAATTTAATATTAATAATAATTAAAATCAAATGTAAATTCTATAATTCGTATACTTGCAGTAATAAGAGATGGCGCGCAAAACCAAATACTTTTTTAATCCGAAAAGTCTGAGTTTTGAGCGGGTTAGGGATAACCGCCGCTACATGATGTGGCGCGGTATCGGTTTCAGTAGTCTCGTACTTGTCCTCTCCGTACTTTTTTCAGTGGTATTTAATAGGTTTTTTGCCGGTACCCGTGAGCGCGCTGTGATGGATGAGAATGCAGCCTTGCGTCGTGAACTGAAGGGAATGGATCGCTCAGTGGCAGAACTGGAGAGGAATCTGGGTGTTTTAAAGGAGCGCGACCTTGAAATTTACCGCACCATGTATGAGGCTGATCCACCAAAGCCAGTAGACTACAGAGGCCTTGATTATGCAGAGTTAAAGAAATTACCTGAAGGAGAACTGCTACAGCGCATCAGGCTTAAAATAGACCGATTGGGTAAAGATGCCTATGCACAGGCTATATCTTATGAAACGTTGAAGAAACTGATTCGGGGGAAGGAGGCTTTTGTCGGCGCTATTCCGGCTATTCAGCCTGTTTCCAATGAAGATTTGACGAGGATGGCAAGTGGTTATGGTTATCGCCTGGATCCATTCTATAGAACCTCCTCATTTCATTCAGGGATGGACTTTACAGCCGATATTGGCACCGAAGTATTTGCCACCGGAGATGGAATTGTTGAAAAAACCAATAGCGACGGGTGGGGCTATGGAAATCATATAATTGTGGATCACGGCTTTGGCTATACTACACTGTATGGTCATTTGAGCAAAATTGTGGTTCGCCCCGGACAAAGTGTAAAAAGAGGTCAGTTAATTGGTCATGTAGGCAATACCGGACGGAGTACAGGTCCGCATTTGCATTATGAGGTGAGAAGGGGTGGAAATCCACTTAATCCCGCTTTCTTTTACCATAGTGACTTAACCGATGAGCAATACCGAAGGATGATAGAAATGAGTAACCGCGAAACCAAACGATTTGATTAATGGAAACAGAAAATACACATACCAAAAAGTACTACAAAATAGGCGAAGTAAGCAAAATGCTGGGCGTTCCGGCTTCCACTCTGCGCTTCTGGGAGACAGAATTTAAGCAACTGAAGCCCATGAAAAATAAAAAAGGGGACCGTATTTATTCGCTGAAGAACATTGAGCTGCTGAAGGAGATACATTATCTGACCCGCGAAAAGGGTATTAAAATTGCCAAAGCTACGCGCAAAGTCAGCGGATCTGGTTCAGATTCAGACCCTAAAGCAGTTCTGGTAAAAAAACTGAGGGAGTTGAAGAATAAATTGCAGGTTTTTCAGGAGGCGCTTGGCGGTTGATTCGTGCAATTGCTATATGGTTTTGTTTTTTTTCAGCCGGAACAATGATGGCCCAGCAAGGTGCGTCGTATTGGGGGCTTGGTGCCAACGAAGCTAACAGGAATGGGGTATTTGGACTAAGCAATAATCCAGGAGTAGCTTTTTCAGGCAAAGCAACTGGCGGTGTATGGGGGCAACAGCGATTTGCCGGGACAAGCCTGGTGCAGGGTGGAGCTGTGCTTGCAATCAGAAGCAAAGGCACTATGTATGGCGGGGATTATTCGTATCGTGGTACGCCCAATTTTTCTGTTACGGCTGCACATGTATCGCTTTGTCAGGTAATAAGTTCACAGCTAAGTGTGGGTTTTTCGGTGGGTTACACCACTCTGTTTCAGTCTATGCTAAGCAATCGTCCGTCATGGCTAAGCGGAAGGCTGGGCGCTGCTTTTCAGATGAATGATAAATGGGATGCTTCAGCCGTGATTATCAATCCGTGGAATCGCACCTACGATGGAGGCGTGGCTGTTCCGGCAGGTGCCCTCGCACTGGGTTATAAAATTAATCCGTTCACAAGAGCAGGGTTTCAGTATCGGTATAATGCCCAAAACCAGCCAGTGTATGGTATTGCGCTTAGACATGAATATGGAAAGCGCGTGGTTTTTAACGGGGCCTTACAAACAGGTCTTGAGTCGTTTTCGGGTGGAATTGAATATAAATCGGGGACCTTAATGTTTGCCATTGCAACAAGATATCATACCTACCTAGGCTTTTCGCCCGCTTTTTCCCTAATATGGACAAAGCGTTGAAGATATTACTATCGCTGTTTTTTCTACTTGCGGGTAGGGTTTTTGCGCAAATTCCGGAAGATGTAAAACTCACCATCGAGAGGTATCTGGAGACTTTAGAAACCAACGCAGATTATACCCAGGTTTATGAGGATTTAATCCGTTTTACGGAAAAGCCCCTGAATCTCAATCACGCCGGAGTGGATGAGCTGATTAATTTTCCCCTGATAACGCCTGTGCAGGCTGCGGCCATTGTTACGCACCGAAATCGTTTTGGGTTGTTTTTGCAACTTGCAGAATTGCAGGTATTAGGCATGGAGCCTGATCAGATACGGGCTTTGGCTCCATTTGTGAATATATCTCCAGGACTTGAAGACCGTGTAAAAGGATTTGCCGAAAAATTGCAACAGGGAAAAACAGAACTAATCCTTACCACCAAAAGAAGATACCCGGATCCGCAGGAAATTTACAATTCTGATTTGATGGCTATGAGCACCAGGCTGCGCTATACCCTGCCGGGTGTTTTCAGTTTTGGCATAACAGCTGAAAAAGATCCGGGTGAATACTGGTGGAATAAAGGGCCAGACTATTTTTCGGCGCATGCGGCCATCTATAATTTTGGGTCGGTTAAATCGCTGGTGGCAGGAGATTATGTGCTGAGTTTGGGACAGGGACTGGTGATGGGTTCCGGCATCGGTATCGGCAAAAGTGCGAGCGTTTTGAATATCAAGCGTTCGCAGCCCGCTGTAAAAGCCTACCGAGGGGTGAATGAGTTTTTATTTCTTCGCGGAATTGCATCAACATTGAAACTATCAAAAAACTGGGATTTCACGGTAGCAATGGCATCCAACGGCATGAGTGCGAGAATTGGTGATACTGCTGGAATGGGAGGAGAAGGTTTCTCGTCGGTGGATCTGGATGGATTACATCGAACCCCGTCAGAAATTCAAAGCAAAAGCAACCTGAGGCGCAATTTGCAGGGTTATTGGCTTCAACGAAATGGGAAAGCCGGAAATTTTGGCGGAGGCATGGCGCTGTTTAGCAGCAGTATTGCCCAATCTGCCTCGGAAGATCTTTACAGGCTTTACAATCCCACAGGCAATCAACAACATTTTTATCATGGCTGGCAGGCCCACACCATAGGCCGTATGCATGTTTTCAGTGAATGGGCATGGCTGGCCGAAACCCGCAAACACGCGGTTTCTGCAGGAGCGCTTGTATCACTAGGTAAGTGGGCTGAGTGGTCAGTGCATCTGCGCGATTATGCCCCCGGTTTTATCAGTCCTTATTCTACTGCCTTTGGTAACAGCAACCAGAATGAGCGTGGGTTATACATGGGTTTAAAAATGAATTTCACCCGAAAACTGAGTTTGAGCAATTACTGTGATATTGCCCGGCAGCCATGGCTTACCTTTCGGTTTTACGCACCCTCACAAACCCAGGATTTGCTGTGGCAGCTGGATTATGCGGCAACCAAAAAAACGCAGTTCTATGTCCGTTACCGCTACATTACACGTAGTTTGCAGAACAGTGACGGCACAACAAAAACCATAACCAATTACACCACCCAATTGCTGCGGGTGAATGTGAATGCTGCAGTAACCAACAATAGCCGTGTGGAGTTGCGTGCCGAACACAGCTTCAACGTCGACGGCCCTTCTGCAGGACATTCTTCTTTGTTTTACGGAGAATATACCACCAAGGTAAATCCGGGGCGCTGGCAGCTGGTAATGCGCTACAGCATGTTTGATATTTCCGGTTATTACAACAGGATCTATGCCTACGAAAATCAGCTTTTGTATGATTTTGGCACGGTTGCATTCTATGGAAAAGGCCGCTCAGCCTATATTCTGGCTACAAAACCTATCAACAAAAGACTCAAAGCCGGATTGCGCTATGCGTGGATGGAAAGTATCAATAGCGGTGATGTCTTGCCCACATGGAACCGACGTATCTTTGCACAGCTGATCTGGCGTATATGAATCCCAAACTGAGTGTGAATGTTAACAAGATTGCTACCCTGCGAAACGCCAGGGGCGGCAACAATCCCGATGTGATAAATGTTGCCCTGGATTGTGAACTGTTTGGAGCCGACGGGATTACCGTGCATCCCAGACCTGATGAGCGTCATATTCGTTATGATGACGTGCGGAAACTTAGCGAAGTTGTTACCACAGAGTTTAACATTGAAGGCTATCCATCGGAATCGTTTTTGAAACTGGTTGAGGAGGTAAAACCTGCTCAGGTTACGCTGGTTCCCGATCCGCCTGATGTGCTTACCAGCAATAAAGGCTGGGATACAAAAGCCAATTTTTCAATGCTACAGGATGTAGTCGCACGCCTTAAATCGGGTGGAATGCGGGTAAGTCTTTTTCTCAATCCTGATTCCAATATGGTTGAGAATGCAGCTCTTTGCGGAGCAGACCGCATAGAGCTATACACAGAACATTACGCTGTGTTGTTTCCCAAAGATCCGGAAAAGGCCATAAAACCATATGTCAAAACTGCCGAAACAGCTATGCAGGCGGGTTTGGGTATCAATGCCGGCCATGATTTGGATTTGCATAACCTACATTATTTAAGGACGCATCTTCCGGGTTTACTCGAAGTGTCTATTGGGCATGCACTTGTGTGTGACGCCTTGTATTATGGGCTAAGAGATACCGTTGGCATGTATAAAAATAACTTGCTCCCCAATATCGCATTATGAACAGCAACCCGAAAGCCCAAATCCCTTCGGATGGTATAGCCGGACTAAAGCAATATTACAAGGAAGATGGACTGAGTGGTTTTTTGGTATTTTTACTTGCGCTGCCATTGAGTCTAGGAATTGCCGGTGCGTCGGATTTCCCACTTATTATGGGGTTAATTACGGCCATGATTGGCGGTTTGGTAGTTTGTTTGCTGTCCGGTTCATCGCTTACGGTTAAGGGAGCCGCAGCAGGTTTGATTGTGATAGTGGCGGGAGCCGTTGCCGAATTTGGAGGTAGTAATCCCGAACTTGGCTGGAAAATGGCACTGGAAGCCATTCTGGTGGCCGGCGTGTTGCAAATATTCTTTGGATTTTTACGCCACTCAGGCAATCGCATGCTGAGTCTAAAGAAGCCATAATGAAGTATATTATGCTGCGTATTGTTGTGTTTTCTGCAGTTTCTCTTTTGGGGATAATGTCGGGGCTCGCTCAACTTCGCATTGCAGATAACAATGATGTATTCTGGGCTCCGGTGACGGTGCAGAACCGATTGTCGGAAAAATGGTTTTTGCACACCGAATTTCAATGGCGCAGAACCGACCGGGTGCAATCGCCCCAGCAAAATCTTCTCAGATTGGGAATGACCTGGCAAGCGAAACCACAACATCGTTTTCAGGCAGGATACGCCTGGATTCTGACCTACCCTTATGGTGATTTTCCCCTCGCGGAAAACGGCACTTTTGCGGAACGTCGCACCTATCAGCAATGGCATTTTGTGAATGAAATCAGTGGGAAAGGAGCGGTATTTAGCAGCCGTTTGCGCACCGAACAACGTTGGCTGGAGGTTTTGGATACCAATAGCCGTTTTTTGCGTTGGAATTACCTGAACCGCGTTCGGCTGATGCAGCGAATGCAATGGCCGCTTAAAAGCGTTAATAAAAACCTATACTTGGCCTTGTCAGATGAAATTTTTATTGGCTTCGGCAAGAATGTTGGTTTGAACGTGTTTGACCAGAACCGTTTACTTGGCTTGCTGGGAATGAATCTTAATAAATCCGTGCAACTGGAAATGGGTGTGCTGAATCAAATTTTTCAGCAGTGTAAGATCGTGAACGGAAAACCTGTTTTTCAATACAACACCGGCCCGGTGCTGGGTTGTAATATTAAGCTGTAATTATTCGCCAAAACCTTTGGCTGAAAGCATTTCGCGCACTGCATCCGGTACCAAATAACGGATACTCTTGTTTTGTTGTAATAAACCGCGAATGTGCGTGGCGGAAATATCCAGGAATGGTGCCGTGTATGGTATAATACGGGCATTTGGAACAGAACTTTTTAATTCACTGCCCATGCGGTTGTAAACGTGAAAATCTGTCAGTGCGCACAGTTTGTCAATTTCTTTCCATTCGTGCAAACGTGGCAGGTTGTCTGAGCCCATTACAATGGAAAAAGTATTGCTGCTTTTTTCAAGCAAATGTTCCAGGGTTTGTACGGTGTAAGATGGCAGTGGTAGTCTAAACTCAATGTCCATGGCCCTGAACTGCGGATTGCCTTCCACTGCGGCTTTTACCATATCCAGGCGCAGGTATTGCGGCAGCAAATCTTTTTGTTCCTTAAAAGGATTTTGGGGCGAAACCACAAACCATATTTCATCAAACGGACCTTCATTAAGCATGTGCCGGGCAATGATTAAATGCCCGTTGTGAATGGGATTGAACGATCCGAAATACAAGCCTACATGGGCCATCAGGGTTTGTTTAAAAAGTCGGTTACCAGTTTCTCACAGGTTTTCAGGGTGTCGTCCAGTACATCGTTCACCACCACCACATCATACTGGTTTTCAAAACTCAGCTCGTGGTTGGCTTTGGCAATGCGTTCCTGCAGGTGGTGTTCTACCTCGGTACTGCGCTTGCGTAGGCGTTGCATCAGTATTTCCACGCTGGGCGGTCTTAGGAAAATGGCCAGGGCATCTTGCTTAAAACGGCGCTTCAGGTTCAGTCCGCCTTGTACGTCCACATCAAAAACCACGGCTTTTCCGGCATCCCAGATTTTGTGCACTTCGCTCCACAGTGTTCCGTACAGCACGCCGGCATACACTTCTTCGTGCTCCAAAAACTCGTTGTTTTCAATGCGTTTTTCAAAATTATCAAATTCCAGAAAATGGTATTCGCGGCCGTTTTCCTCACCGGGTCTGGGTTTGCGGGTGGTGGCACTCACTGAAAATGCCATGTTATCAGGCATCACAGACAGCAAATGCTTTACCACGGTAGTTTTACCGGATCCTGAAGGTGCTGAAAAAATGATGAGTTTACCCAATTTATTATTGTTTAATCAGTTTCTGGGTAATGAGCGCATTCTTGTAGCTTAGTTTTAAGTGATATACACCCGTTGAAAGTTCGGAAATATTGAGTCGTGGCATGGGGGTCTGCCGCATGTCGATGCTTGTTTCCATCACTTTTCTGCCGCTTATATCGTGTATAACAATGGTGCAAACTTCATTTAAATCTTCCGGTTTGTAGCTGCTGAAATCCAGCATCAGGTAATCTTTGGCGGGGTTAGGGCGAATGTTGATTTCTGCTGCAGGCAATGAAGGTTCTGTGATTTTTCCTACGGTAAATGCAAATCGAATATTGCTGCCAAAATCGGCGCCAAAGCGCTGAATAATGCTATTGGAAATGAAGCGAATCTGCAGGAATCCATTTCCGTCGGTGGTGTTTGCCCACCATTGCAATCCATCTTCATTCAGCATATAATTTGGGTTGGGAGCACCTGTGTCCTGAAAATCCAGCGTGTAGCATCCATCACCCAGGTCTATGGTGTCGCGGTAAATCATGTTAGCCAAAGGGTATTTCTTGCGCGCTTTTACCGTTTTACCGAACATATCGCGGATTTCCCAGCTATTTTCGGAAGGTGCTGCATTGGTGCTGCAATACAGGATAAATTTAGGTGGTAACAAAGCCGGCAAGTTTCCGGTAACAACAGTGGCAGTATTGTTGGAGGGGTTGTCATCAGGCCGATTGTTTACCCATGCCACATTCACTTTAAAGGTTCCGGCACTGTTGTTGCGTACAAAATCAGCTGGTAATTCCAGTGTATCCCACTGACCTGATTTCAGGGTTCCGTTCCAGTGATAGTGCTTTTGCTGCAGGCCTTCCATGCCATACAGGAAATCTATGCTTTGCACAACCGAACCACCACGGTTTCGTATAATGATTTTTGGAGAGCCACATGATGGATTTACCCGCTTGTAACGCATTTCTGCGTTGGGGCTGATGATGTCTTCCACCACCACATCTAGGTTGTAATTGGGTTTGCCGTATTCTACCAAATAGGTACTGAGCATATAATTGGCACCGCCGCTGGTGGTTTTATAGCTTTCCATGTCCAGGTCCAAGCGGTGGGTACTGCCCGGTGTGGCTGCCACATCCAGGTTATATTCGCGCACATCAGCCCCGGGGCACCATCCGGCACGGTCATAAAGCCAGGTTCCGGCTTGCGGGAAAACTGGGTTTTCGCCACAGTCATCGCGCCATACATAGCTTTCATCAGCTACGGCTCCATTCAATACAATATATCGTTTCTTGGGACAAAATTCTGCGCAGTTTTGGGGTTTGTCCATACCATGGCCGGTTTGCAGAATTTTGAATCGCATAAGGTCGGTTTCCTGCCCAAGGGTGAAGGTGTCTTCGGGAACGTTTTTGTCAAACAGCGAATCGTTGCCATAACCCACACTGCGTGTGTAAAAGCGGGTAATGTTTTTCACATCTCGCCATGGCGTACCTTCTATGAGGTTGAAGTTCAGGGAAATTTCCCATCCTCGGTCATTATTGGCTTCGTAGCCCGTGTGCTGATACATGATTTGTACGCTGTCGTGCAGCAGATGGGCAAAGTCAGTGATGTCAAATTGCCAGGTATGGTTCCAGTTTTGGTCGAAATAAAAGCCGTAGGGAGTTATAAAACGCATGATTTCCCAACCCATGCTGTCGTTGAAGGCACCACGGCGGTCGCAGAGATAAATGTAGTTGAGGTAATCCCATTCTCCGCATTTAAGGCCGGGTGCACATTTGAAGGTGAGTTCGGCATAGGCCTTTTGGTATTTTACTCCGGTTTTTGGGAATGCTCCCCAGCCATAGTATTTGGTATTCCCCACACCTGGATTGGTTTTGATAACAACCTTGTTGTGCGTATTTACGCGAACGGTATCTCCGGGCTTGGACCAGAGTGTGGTAATGATTATGAAAGAAAAGAGGGTGGTAACAGTTTTCTTCATTGTTTTGCAAATTTAGGGAAAGTTTAATGGTGTGTTGGTTTAATAGTTTAATAGTTTATTGGTTTAATCGTAATTTTTAATGTCCCGTCCTGAAAAAGGTTGACAGATTTTAATGTTATTTCTATAGTGGGTTGTCAAAATTAAGTTATTACGGATAAAGGTTTACATTTCATGTGCACAC